>Ga0209636_10000671_pt1 | contig 33865 bp, 32 predicted proteins | sample DeeMarSWOR152_54_FD_187464 | JGI IMG/M metagenome (GOLD analysis project Ga0209636, IMG submission 187464) | Marine sediment microbial communities from White Oak River estuary, North Carolina - WOR-1-52-54 (SPAdes) (version 2) | ecosystem: Environmental > Aquatic > Marine > Intertidal zone >...
AACCGTCGGCCACATAGACACGATCTACGTCGAGCCCGCGCAAAGGAGGCAGGGCATCGGCAGTGGCCTTGTAAAGGAGTTATGTCGATGCTTCAGGGAACGGGGCGTCGACGAGGTGAACCTCAGGTACGTGCTTGGGAACGAAGAGGCCGAGGAATTCTGGAGGACCCTCGGGCTCACACCCGTCATACAAACGGCGAACACCCCCCTCGAAGCCCTCGAAGAGAGACTAAAGCGAACCATGAAGAGCCCGGCGGGAAACCGCAATAAACAAGGAGCGCCATAGGAGAACGTGATTGGCTTGGAGCTGACAGGACGACAGAGGAGGCGGCTGATGGCCGCAGCCCACGGCCTCAAGCCCCTAGTCCAGGTCGGCAAGGCTGGGGTCACGGACGGCCTCATCGGCGCCCTTGACGCCGCCCTCTCGGACCACGAGCTCGTCAAGGTCAGGTTCACCGGGCACAAGGACGAGAGGACGGAGCTCTCCGCGGTCATGGTGGAGAGGACTCGGAGCCACCTAGTGAGCATCATAGGGAACACAGCGGTTCTCTACAGGGAGAGCCCCGACCCGGCGAAGAGGAGGATAAGCCCTGGGGCCTGAACCACCGCCCACAACGCCCCGCGGGCCCCAGCCTAAGACCCCTATCCCTTCACGGACATCAGAACCCTGTATCCTCCGCCCCTCGCAACCACCTCGACGCCCCCGAAGTAACCCTCCATCATAGACGCGAGGGCCCGCCCGCCCTTATTCGACTGCACGACCAGCTGGAGGCTCCCGCCACCTAGGAGGCGGTCGACAGCACCACCAACGAGTGGCTCCACCACCCGCCTCATACCCGCAGAGATCGGCGGGTTCGACAAAATAGCCTTAAAAACAGCATCCCCTACTGGCTCGTACAGGTCTCCCTGCCTGACGATGACGTCTCCAACCCTGTTCCTCCTAACGTTCTCCTCCGCTAAGGCGATAGCCCGCTCATTCACATCTGTCATCCAGACCTCGAGTCCGGGCCGAATCCTAGCAGCGGCTATCCCCACCGGCCCGTAACCACACCCCACGTCTAGTACGGCACCGCGCTCAGGAATGATCATGGACTCGACTAGGAGGCGGGTCCCCCGGTCCAGCGCCCTCGGGGAGAAGACCCCTGACGAGGTGACGAACTCGAAATCGAGGCCCCTCAGCCGACACCTCAGAAGCCCACGCCGTTCTATTGAGGAGGGGCGTTCGGAGAAATAATGCTCTATCAAGACTTACCCCGCTTCGAATATGATTGATAAACGAATTCTTCGTTTATGGATATGCATGACTGTTAACATCCTGAACCAAAAATATCTACGACACACCATCATACAAGCTGAGGAGAACCCTTTTTACTGTTTTGTTCGATTAATCTATGAGTCATCCCCATCGCGCGCGATATCCATCATTCTCGTACTTGTAAACTGGCTTGACACTTCAAAAGGATGGATGATTACTCCTTTAAGGAACTACAAGAGTAGAGATAGCGCGCGCAATAACATTAGATGCAACATAAAGTTCAACTAAAAATAGAAGTGAGTATACATAGCAACAATAATCTTGTAAGTAAATTATTCCAAAGCTTTTTGTGCAATAGTTCTAAGCATAGTGATAAGAGCTTTATTTGTTTCTAATGGTATAGCATCAACCATTAGATCGCTTGATCCTGTTGGTCCATCCCTTGCGCCTGCATCAATACATGATTTTAATGACTTTGCTTCTTCTTTAGGCGTGTGAATTGAAGATGGATTTCTGAGAAGTATAGATAGACATGCTTCAATTCCATATGCTCCCCAATTTGAAGTCCCACCCAAGACGAGAACATCTGTTTCTGTTACAGTCGCAACACCATTTTTACATGGACATTGACATAACATACCATATTTTAGGATCTTTCTAGCGTTTTCATATATTAGGCCACAGCCAATTTCGTTACCACCATCTCCGATTCCTATTGTGAGAACTCCCTTTTGATTTGCCATATCGAACATATGATAAAATGGGACGTTCCAAGGAGTTAGGTCTATACCTCTCAGACTGTGAGCAACACCCTTATTATTAGGGCCTAAAGCTTCAACAGCAATAAGGGCAGAAGGATTATATTTTTCTAAAAGTTCAGTTCCCTTATTTCGTGCTTTATCATCATTAAAAGGAGCCGTTTCTGAAAGGAGATTATCACTTGAAAGACCAAGGGCCTGGCATGAGGCTAGAATTGGCTCAATATATTTTTGTCCTGAAACTATTATAGGATTAGCTTTCAATAAGAATTTAATAATTCTAGCTAACGCTGCTGCACCCAACGGACCATCCGTTTCTCCATATGGAAGATAGTTATTAGGTCCACCCAAACCAGATGCAATTATAACGTTATCATCAGGCCTTATTGTCTGGATCATGCGATTTGCAGCTAAATAGGTTAAAGGCAATCCCTGAAGTTCACGGGCCTCCTTGTATAACTGTAAGAGAGTACCAGGTATAATTCGTGAAGACCGCATCTCTATTGTACAAAGACGATCTATATAATCAGCATAGGCAATTGCTGTTTTCAATTTGAATCAATTTATTATTATCTTTTTATTAATTAAGTTTTTGATAATAAAAAATGAGCATTTATTATAAGCATATCATATACCGCGCACATGGATGCGCCCCCGCGCGTTCTGTCGCCGTAGCTACAGACCTGGCGTAGGTATAAGTTTAATCTGAGGCGCTTTACGAGGTCCTTCATGTAGGGTATCTGCTCCCGCTGGCGGAGCATGAGGGCTCGGAGGCCCCATTTGGGGTTATATTCTACTGGTCTTCCCGGGCCATATTGGTGGAGTTTGGTCCAGAGGATGGAGTGGATCGGAGTTAAATCCAGGTTCTCGAACAGCAGCTTGGAAGAACCTACTCCCATTATCCTCCCTTCAAAATGATGGAGTAGGGCTTTCTCAAATAAACTCGATTTTTTGGTATCCTGTGTACTTAACTTTAGAATTCTCACTAAATCATAAAATAAGGATTAACACCATTTTTGCCATAATTAATCTGCTTGCGCGCATGGATGGATAGTGCATGTTTATCTATCGTTCATTTGAGAGTTCCATTCTAAAGGCGTTTTTCAGCATGCTTATTCTTAGTTTGCTTATTAGTTTATATTTTTATATATCAACTGTTGGAGCATTTATTTTTTTATTTAATTTTAAACGCCAAAATTTATTTATAAACAATATTATAACGGAAAAAATTAATATACCGTATATACCACCACCAAAACTATGTATTGGATTATTAGGAGTGCAAATAAAAGTATATTGAAAATTTGCTACTCCATTATTGAGTCCGTGTAGGAAAGCTGCGAGCCAAACACTTCTTGATATCACTACTGCAAGTCCTAATATCAGTGACATATTAATAGTGTAAATAATCATTAATAGACTTCCCCAAATAGGATATCCGGGATAGTTATATCCCATAAAAATGATGGGAAGATGCCAAAGCCCCCATATAAAACCTAATATAAAAATCCCTCTAGGATATCCAAACATTTTTGTTAATTTATCTTGTAGAAAAATTCTCCAACCATATTCTTCTCCAAAAAAGATAGGTAATCTGGATATCGGAGACAAAATAGAAGAAAATACTAAAAAATATAAGGTTTTAAAAATACTTTTTTCATTTATTGGTATTGTACCAAGGCCTAGGCTACGATTTAAAAATCCATTAAAAATCCAAAACCCGAATATTAGTAATCCGAAAATAACATAATATTTAAATTTACCAAATGATAAATTGGAAGTTTTTAGTTTATCACTACCATCTGTTTTGAAATTTATTATTGTAATTAGTATTGTTCCAATTATTATAAGGAAAGTAAAATCTAAGGGACAATTATATAATTTTTTCTGTACTACGAATAAGGCTAATAGACTATAAATAACGGTTAGAAGGATAAAATAAAAATAAAAGATTTTATCTTTTTTGGTAATAATTTTTTCTTTAAATATGAAAAGATCAAGAAATATTGCTGAAAAAGCTGGAACCAACATACGAGAAATACCTAAATTTGTTCCAGATAATCCTTCTGGAATAGATTTAAAAATATACCAAATAGAAAAGTCTTGAATATATGTTAGAGTGAAAGTTAAAAGCAGAAAGATGACTACTTTGTTATCAAGGGATTTTAAATTAGTATCTATTATCATATAAAAAACTTTTTTTATCCTATTCATTCCATTTTTAAGTAATTTTATAATAATTAATACATTAGCATATAAAAACGACAATCTACCACCCTTTTTAAAATAATCACTAATTTCTTTCCAGATGTTATATATTTTACATAATATATAAAATTCTGCTGCCATTATAATAAAACCAGTATAAATCATAATAAAAGTATGTTGTGATTCAATATTTGTTAAATAAGTATCTGGATACATGTAGGTAACCATAATTAATCCCAATACTTCTCCAACGCAGATATAATATGGTATTAATAAAATCCCTATAAAAATTAATATTAATAATTTAAATATCTTATTAATAATAAAAATTAATGGGAATTTATAATTAATAACACAATAAAAATTAAATTTTTTTTTCCTTATTTTAATATCAAAAATACCAAATACGATTAAAATTATTCCTATTATTAATATAATAATTTGCATAATTTTCGTGATGCTATATTTATCAAGTAAAAAATTAAAGTAGTTCATATATTCATAACCTCTAAGAAGAGCTAATCCTAAAAAAAGTATTTTAAGAAAAGACACCTGTTTTACATTAAGTAATAATAATCCAATAAATAGTGAGCCTAATACGATTCTTTTAATCTTCATATCCCGTTTCAAATAATATTTACATGCTTTCCCAAAAAATATTTTTATCGATTTATTCGAAAAAAGGTTTTATTAATTTTAAGCGTGAAAAGCTATATGTGCATTGCGCGCGCGACGGGCATGCGAGGTTCATGGTCACCTTAGCGGAGCTGGCCCTGGAAGGATTTAGGATACAGTACACCACCAACCGCATCGAGAGGCTGATGGAAAAGATCTCCAAGCGGTACAAGCACAGGTGGATGCACTGGTCGATCGGAGGGCTGAAGAACCTCCTCGCCATAGTCCTGGTGAGATACACCGACGAAGCCCTATACACGGCATTCAAGAATGCTTCTATCCATAATGAGGCATTCATCTAATGACCTCAGCAGTATCCTAACCTACAACTGCACAGCACCCATTTTTCACTAAGGGAAATCACTGACTCGTGGGCGGGCGAGGGTAAGCTGAGGGCATCAGTTAGGCCGATCTTCTGTTAAAGGCCTGCATAATACTTCAGCACTGTGATGAAGGATTTCTCGCTCTGGGCTAGCCCCGCCACCTTTTCATTCCCATCGATAACTATGAATTCCGTTTCACCCTCCCTCCCGATGTGCCCGAGCCCCCCGGAAGCGCAGGGGATTCCAAGTTTGCTGTTGAAGGCGTTAACGGGTGCACTGGTCGGAGATGAGGGATAGATAATCGGCTGATCTAACCCCTCTTCCTTATACAATTTTAGAACGGCCTGAACTATGCCCGCGTCTAGGCTCGTCCTTCCCGGCCCGAATCCATAGAGCTTCTTGACCTTGATATCCCTGTACCCTCGCCGGTCCAAGTGGTCCCTAACCTTGCCCAGTATTTCGTCGACGGTTTGGTTTGGCACTATCCTCGACTGGAACTTTGCGATTGCTCTGTGCGCTACCACGCCAACTGGATCGACAGATGTGTAGGGGATGCCCTCTATGTTGAGGGTCGGGTTGAAGAGGTTCTTTTTCAAAACATCTATCCCTTTTGCATCGTGGAGGAACACGTTGACATTCAGGGTTCTCTTTAGTCCTTCCTCATCGAAGGTTCTGAATAATCTCCTCGTGAGCTCCTGCTCCACCTCTGTAGGGGGCTGAACATTCTCATAGAATTCATCGATCATGATCTTCTGGCCGCTGTCAGCGACAAAGGTGTTTATAGCTTCAATTAGTCGCCACATCGGACTATCTACTATCGCTTTCGTGCTGCTATGGGTGTCGTGTCCCTTCGGGCCTTTCCCCCAGTCTCCACCCGAACACTTGAGCTCGAATCCGACGAATCCCTTTCCTCCAAGGTTGATCCCCTTCACCCTTCCCTCAAGGTTCTGGCTCATGGATGGCACGTATATGGCATCCACATCGGATACCGACCCCCGGTACTCATCTATGAACCATGGGATGTGTGGACTTCCGTACATCTCCTCACCCTCGGCAAGGAACTTTATGTTGACAGGCAATTTTCCCTCGGATTTTAGACACCCCTCAACGGCGTTGATAAATGCGACCCCGGATCCCTTGGTCCTTGCACCCCTCCCGGTCAGACATTGGCCGAAGGGAGGTATGGATCTCATCTCCGATACGAACTCGCCAGACTCATTCTCACCCGGGAGAATATCGAAGTAATTGTAAACCAAAACGGTCTTGGGCTCGTCGCTGTAGTGCTCGCCATAAACGAGGGGGCTCCGATCGGTTTCGATGAGTTCCGCTTTCTGGAAGCCCGCCTTTAAGAGGTACTCTCTGAAAAGCTTGGCGTACTTGCGGATGTTCGGGTGATCCGAGAAGATTGTAGGTTGCTTTAGTGCCTCTTTGATCCTCTTTATATGGGAATTGCTTAGGGACACTAGGATCTCATCGATGCTATCCATAAGAAATCAAGTACCTTTCTTGCAATTCACATTTAAACTTATCTTTCTCCTAGGATTGTCAGACATTTCTTTATTATTTTGCCCAAATAGGGATTTCACAGCATCTCAATACGGGCTCGTCTACCTCTAGAAGTTAGGTTTCTGTAATAAAACAGAACTATCTATCGATATGAAAATTTCATGGATCAATTTATGGCCTGCATCTAAGTAAGAGCGCGCGCATATATAATTAATTATTTAAATAAAAACAATATTATTGTTTTTGGATGCACACAGCGGGAGCGAATCTATGTGATTCATGAAAATAAAAAAATGGAAACCTCTGTTATAGAGGAAAAAGAGATGCCTGGGCCTAATGCTAAGGAATTAATTGAACGAAGCAGCGAATGTTTCTCTTCTAGGCAATTGCATTATAAAGCCTTTTCTGAGTATAGAGGTGCAATCATTAAAGATGTGGATGGTAATACCTTTTTAAATTTCACAGATTCTACCAACCCTTTAGGTGGTTGTCATCCGGAAATAATTAATGCAATACAAAATCAAATAAATAAATTAATTCATATAAGTGGTGCAACTGCTCTTTACGAACCTTATGTGAAACTAGCTGAGGTTTTAAAGGAAATACTACCATATTCCAATAAAAGAGATATAAAAATTGTATACTGTGTAACGGGTACAGAAGCTTGTGATTACGCCATTCAATTGGCTAAATTTCATACAGATAGAAATATCATACTATGTTATCTAGGTGCTTTTCATGGAAGAACGGGTACAACCCTTGGTGTAACTACAAGCGAGGCAAAATTGAGGCAGTATAATAAACAAATTATTTCTAATATAATATATCTTCCATATCCATATTGCTTTCGTTGTAATTTTGGTAAGGAGTATCATGAATGTAATTTTGAATGCATTAAATACATCAGCAATCTTTTCGAAACAGCTGCAATACCTACCGATGTCGCTGGAATTATCCTGGAACCAATACAAATACATGGAGGAGTCATAGAACCACCAAAAGAGTATCTACCTTTAATAAAAAAAATATGCAGACAATATGGAATCATGATCATCGACGATGAAGTTTACACTGGTTTTTGTAAAACTGGAAAATTTTTTGCAATTGAGCATTCAGGTATAGAACCAGATATAGTATGTTTGGGCAAGCCAATGGGCGGAGGTATGCCAATAGCAGCTATTTCAGCAAATAAGGAAGTAATTGATCCATGGGAATTACCATATTATGGTAGCTTAGGCTCATTCGCGGGCCATCCTGTGTCGTGCATGACAGCTTTAACAAATATTCAAGTTCTTCAAAAAGAAAAAATCGTAGAAAACGCTGCAAAAATAGGTAACATTATTATAAAAGAATTAAGAGATATTTCAACTGAAAACGAAATTATAGGAGAAGTAAGGGGTAGGGGACTATTGATAGGAATAGAATTAGTTAAAAATCATCATTCTAAATCACCAGCAATCGAGGAAGCAAAAAAAATAGCAAGAATGGCAATGAAAAAAGGACTATTAATAGGGAGAAGTGGTTTATACAGACATGTATTAAAATTGACACCACCATTAACGATAACAAAAGAAGAAGCGGAAAAAGCCTTAGAAATATTAAAAGGGTCATTATCAGAAATTAAAAATTAATTTTAAACATTATATACTTTTAAAAATGCATTTTTATGCAAAAAAATAAATTACAATAAAAAGTAGCATTTATTTGAGAATATATATTCATTAAATTTTAATAAAAAATAAAAAAGGATTTTATATGAATTATGCACTTTTTACTTCTCGATTAAGCCTTTTAATTCTAAGAATTTTATAACATCTCTCTTTGAATTCTCGTCCATTTGTGGGGAAGGGCCCCTTACTGCGTCGTGGGATATTACTCCGCGAGCTTTTAGAGATGCTTTGATGGCATTAGCATGCCATCCACCTAATGAACACGCCTCAACCAATGGTAATTGTTTCTCGTAATATATAGCCCTAGCTTTCTTTAGGTCCCCACTCTTTATCGTATTAAAAAGTTCTACAGATGCTTCTGGCCAAATCTGATGTGATCCCAATACCGCTCCTTTTAATCCTAGAGACATTTGTCTCCACATGAGCGCTGTTGCACCTGCAAAAACTTTATCTTTTCCTAATGATTTCAAAAGGTCATCTAAATGTTTTAAATCCATATTACCTTCTTTTACATATTTGAGATTCTCTAGTTCAGCGCATTTTATAATGAGAGGAGCTGAGAGATAGTGAGTGTATAAACAAATTGGTGTTTCTACGTTGTCATTAACTTTTTTATAGTACTCATATATATCACCCTTACCTCCCCAGGGTTCTATGAGGACTAAACCATCTGCTCCCATATCCTCGGCATCTTTACTCATTTTAACTGCAACATTTGTTGCAAAGTGGGATGTACCTACTAGTATTGGAACTCTGTTGTTTGCCTCGTCTATGACAATCTTAGCGATTTTATTCCTCTCTGACTCACTAAACATGCGTATCTCCCCAGCTCCTCCGAGCGTAAGAATGCCATGTACGCCTTTCTCTATCAACCAGCTAGTTAAATTTCTAAGGCTGTCTTCGTCTATGTCATCTTCTTTTGTGACCGGTGTGACCATAGGAGGAATTATCCCATAAAATTCTTTAGACATTTAGGATCATAACAATTCATTATTTTAATAATATAAGATTTTTGATCAGCCCTTTTTATTTCTCTATTTATATAAAAGTTATTATAAATTAATTTTTCGAATAGTACTATTATTAATTGCAGTCGCAAAGTAAATAAAAGAAATAATCTTGTTTAAAGTAATAGATGCAAATAGAGTGTGTTTATTAAACTAAAATTCGATAGATGGAAAATTAGCGACTTAATAAACATATAATAAATAATTATTAACAGTTTTATGTTGAGTATTATAAACAATTTTCATTATTAGTTTGCACGTGTCTGGATGTGTATCTATAATGACCCTCTCCAGAGGGTGTATACCCGTATGCGCATTATTCACGTTGGAGAAATAGCAAACTAGAGAATGAGCAAAAGCTAAAAAATAACTTCGCACACCCGCGCAGTCATGCACATTAAAGTTTAAAAAAACGCTCACGAAAAAGTTGAAGAGGGTTCATCCATATTAAACTAAGCGCGCGTTTATCCAACAGTAAATCCACGCCAATTTCGAAGACACGGATTTTCATAAGAGACCCAGAAAGTTTTCTTTGAGGGAATTGATTCTATTGAAGCATATGTCCAGCCCTTGGGCCCATGACGACAAATGGAAGTGTCTTTCAAACCGTATTTATGGTCTGAAGCAAATTCGCGAATTTTAAAGAGATCAATATTGCCTTTATGATCATTAAGTAGCTCTATTGCACGCTCATATCTTAAATATGTTGATATGTATTTATCTCTAGGTAGATTTAAAGAAGACATTTCTGGATCGTGGAAATGATTTGTAGAAGCTGTTATGCCTTCTTCTGAGGCATCATTTACTTTGAAATATTTATTTGTGATACCAATTCGAACTAAACTTCCTTTTAAATCCCCTATTATTGAGTTTACACCTTGCCAACCCGAATAGCCACCTCTATCGGAGGTATAGATATCAAGCGCTTCATCGACGGTTGAACATTCTTCGAGGATAATAGCTATTTTACGTTCAACAGGAAGACCTGGGCCACCTTCTCCTGGAAGCAACCCGACACCGTTATTTCCAAAACAAAGACCTTTTTCATTTAGTCCATTGTATGGCAAATATCCAATTTTATTTGACGATACAAATTCATTACCACGAGCCGGTCTTGACCTCATAATCACATAGGTCTCTAAGGATTCCTTAGCTGAATCAACATTTTGAAGCACAATTGTATTTCCATTCTTTGAACCTCTTCCAGTTACCCCAAAAGCTGTGCATTCTGTCATTTTAATTGCCTGCTCGTCTTCCATTCCTTTTCTGGTTAAATCTGAAAAATAAGATGTAAACTCGAGGCCCATAGAGTTGATTAGGACATTTTCATATTTTGCACCAGAACCATCAGCAATACCCCTTAATTCGTCTAAAAGCTGTGGCGCATATCTATCAAAACAACTTTCACAGTCATAGATAAACTTAAACCACTGCTCATCAGAAACGCCCATACTCTTCAATTTTTTAATTGTTTTATCTATGCTTTGAAACAACAGACTTTTCGCCTGTTTTCCTGTTTGAAAACCCATTTTGTAATGTGTTCCAGAACGTGATATTACGAGGAAGTGATTCATTTCATTTCATGACTACTATTCAATTATTTATCCTTTTCTCGCGTAAAAAGATTAAAATGTATTATGTCTTGGAAAGCTTATTCTATCTCTAGCTAAAAAGCCATAATAGGCTTCTTTAACATCCTTTGCTACGAATCTTATTTTAGTAGGTGAGAACCGCTCATCTTCTGGCATATAAAATTTATTAATATATGCTCTATATTGGTCTAAATGATCAATTTCAACTGTAATAGGATTTTTATATGTAACCAGAGGAATTTCATCTCGACTTTTCAAGCCATCGATTACCGTTTCCTTGATTAGTTTTTTAGTTATTCGAGGACTAATACAAACTGCACTATATCTACCAATACCTTTTTTTACTACAGCTGCAGCGATTTTATTCGATAGATTTTCTTGTATTCCCCTCATGCTAGCCTCATCACCTGACATTGCCACAAGTGGTACTCCATAGTAACCTGCAAGGCTGGCATTTAATCCAGTTTCACTAAGAGATTTCCCATTGAATTTGACTTCTCTAACATGCCACACATGATTTAAAACAGCATCAGCAGTCAACACGTTTCCATGTGCTCCTATACAGATAAGAGCGTAAAAGCTACTATCTAATCCTAATACTTCATCCATCAATTCTCCGGAACCAATTATTATTTTGACATTTTCGGGGAACTCATCGAAAAAAACATTCATGGATCTTGCATGCGCATCATTAAACCAAATTTCTGCATTTGATTCAAATTCTAATACGCCATCTATCGCTGCTTTTGCATCATCAGTTGCTAGTCTTTGAGCATGCCGATATGCATCTGGTCTATTGGTATCTGGACCCATTTGCCCTCTATATGCGGTTCCAGAAGTTCCTTCCATATCAAAAGAAATATATACTTTCATAGTTTGAAATATTTCTTTAATGTATTTAAATTTACCGAACTTAGATATATGTAGATATATTATTTTAAGATCGATAAAAAAAGATGTTATAAAATTCACACATTAAATAATAGTTATAAATAATAAATTTATAAATAAAAACGCAATAACCATAAAAAAATAGAATTCAAGTATATTCAAACAACAGTATACCTTTATAAGATAATAAAATACCTTGTGAGATAAGGATAACAATGTTACATTGTAATAATAACTATTTTGATTATAAATCTTAGCCAGATATATATGCTAAATCATTTACGTGGTTTAACGATTTCTTTCATAGTTACTGCGATTTCCTCTGGTCGATCGACTACATATGCTCCAGCTTCTTTTAGGGCTTTTATTTTACTTTTTGCTGAACCCTTACCATGTTCAATTATGGCGCTAGCGTGAGAAAACCGCATCCCTTCTTGCGCCCATCTACCAGCAATATATGCTACAAGGGGTTTAGTGAATTCCCCTTCTACTATGGTTTTAGCGGCCTCTTCTTCTGCCACTGTTCCAATCTCTCCGAACATCACGACTGCTTTAGTTTCATTATCCTCCTCGAAAAGTCTTAGTATCTCCGCATGCGTCAAACCCACTATCGGCTCGGAGCCGGTACAGATGCAGGTACTTATACCGAACCCCGCTTCTTTTAAAATCCAAGCAATTGTTGATGATTGACTTCCACTCCTTGAAGTGATACCAATATTACCTTGCATAAAAACGTCATTGGCAAGGTCGATATTGCCACCTAGCCAGCCTAATACTACTCTGCCTGTACTTATTATACCTATGGAACCAGGTCCAATAATTTTTGCTACTTTTTTCTTAGCTTGAGAAACCATCTCTAATATATCGTGTAAAGGTACACGTTCTGTGGGTACAACTATTAATTTTATCCCTCCATCAAGAGCCTCTAATACTGCGTCTTTAACGAATGGGCCAGGTACGAATGTCACACTTGCATCAATTGGGCCATGACTTTCCCAAGCTTGTTTGACAGTGTCATATACTGGAACCTCGTATACTTTCCTTCCACCACGTCCTGGGGTCACACCAGCTACAATTTTTGTACCGTAATCGAGCATGTATTTCGTCCGTGCTGTGCCATCACGTCCTGTAATGCCCTGCACAAGGACTCGTGTGTTTTCATCTACTAAAATAACCAACTATAAACACCTATTCTCAAGATTTTTTCTAAAAGATACAAGATTTGGTATCGGAAGTTGGATCATGATAGCATCCTGACCATACAGGCGACATTTCTCTTCGCAAGCGAGGCACTCGTTACAGAGTCTCGAAGATTCAGATAGATCTATTGCGAGGACCGCTCTCTTATTATCTATCTTGAGTATGTCTCTTCCATATGTTCTACATGAATCAACGCAAATATTGCTCTTACAATTTTCACATTTATCGTGATCTATAAAAATTTTACCTGTTCTAGTTATAAACTCATACATCATCAATTACCTTTTCCTTATTTCTTTTCTATATTCTTCTATAAGTAAACTCATTCTCGAAGCGATAAAATCCGTATCATAAACATGTTTTCTTCCATAAACCTCTAGTCGGATCGGTATATCTTTTAATCCATCTTTAAGTATTTCAATCGATTCTTTTTCTTTATTCCCCGCAATAACAATGACAACTGGGAAACCGCGTTTATTTTTTAAATCCTCTCTAAAAGCTTTTACAAGTCCAAAGGCATGATGCCATTGCTCCTGGTTAGCAATAGCAAAACCACTTAGAAAATAGCCTTCGATTCCAGGTTGAGATAATATTATTTTGGCAAGGCGATAAACTTTTGAGGCAGGAGGATTTCCACTGGTCTCGGCGTAATCAGCAATCTTTAAACCATGCCTATTTAAAGCATCAACACCTAAAATTGCGCCACCACCACCTATACCATGATAACCAACATATCCTTCATCTGTAATTTCAAGTACCATCTGGTTAAAGAAGCTAATACCGCGATAATCATTTTCCTCAATACTCCAAGCAATTTTCTCCAATTCCGTTGTAGGTCTATCAATATCTCTCGGTATATCATATTCAACATCAGGATGATTTATCAAAGATGAATCATCTATCGTAATTCTGCAATCAACTGCACAAATTTTCCCATGCTTTGTTAATACCAAAGGGTTTATCTCAGCAATTCGAGCATCGTATCTTTTAAAAACCTCATAAAGCTTACAGATCGCGTCGCCCAATGATCTTAATAAATGACTTGGTATACCAAGATCAAGAAGTAGGTTATATGCATCATACTGTTTAAATCCATGACAAATATCAACAGTCATTGTTGAAATTTTCTCTGGATTTCTAGATGACACAATTTCAATATCAACTCCACCTTCAGTACTAAATATAATAACAGGACTTCTTATTTTATACGAGTCGTTTATAATTATACCTAAATAGTACTCTTTATCTATATCGATTTTTTCCTCTACAAGCACCTTTTTAATTCTTTGCCGTTTTATTTCAGAGTAAAATAATTTTTTTGATAATTCTTTAGCTTCTATAGGATTATTTGCGAAAATAATTCCCCCTTCTTTAAAACGACTAGATATCATTATTTGTGCTTTAATTACTACTTTCGCCCCTATTTTCTCACTTATTTCTTCTACATCTTCTGGAGTAAAAGCTATATATCCATTTGGTATTAAAAAACCTGCTTTCTCTATTAGACGTTTACTTTGATACTCGTCAAGCTTAACCATTTTTAATCACTTTATTTTATTAAAAGAAGATTATTCTTCGTACACGTTCTATCCATAATTATAACCAAGTTTTATGGCTTTCAGATTAATTTCTTCTGTATTTTTTGGTACGTTCTCTATAATTGCTTTTTCAAGAGCTTGATAAGTAACTACTTTTGTTATTCTAATGATTGAACCTAACATTATCATGTTAGCTACGATTCTTCTTTGAAATTTTTGAAAAGCTAAATCTGTAGCTGGTATCTTGTGTACATTGTTGAACGGAGCATTCTTAACTAGATCAGAATCTACAATCAATACACCATCTGGTTTTAGTAGATAAACATATTTATCTAAAGCCTCCTGAGACATGGCCAATAACATATCAGCATTTTGCACTAAGGGATAATAAATTGGATTATCTGAGATTATGACCTCAGATTTACAAGCACCGCCTCTAGCTTCAGGTCCATATGATTGAACTTGAACCACGTTTTTATTGTCGTATATTCCTGCACTTCCAAGAATTATCCCAGATAGAATAATACCTTGTCCACCATATCCAGCCAATATTATTTCCAATTTAAACTCCTCGTATGTGCTATTTCTCTCAAAGAGGAAACCCATTCTGGATTTTCTCTATCCACAAATACTCCTACTATAAATTTAGTGCGAATTTCCTCCTCATTCATGTTTTTAGATTTTTCTAATGTAACCGAGTTTTCTCTAAACCACTTCATCATATTAACTCCGTTACCGAGCCTGTTTCTTCTTCCATATTGTGTCGGACACTGAGAAATAATTTCTATAAAAGCAAATCCTTTATTTATTATGCCATTTTTGATAGAGTTTATAGCTTGATTTGGGTGCGCAGTGGTCCACCTTGCAACATAGTTAGCACCACACGTCTTAACCAAGTTACATAAATCGAAATTTTGTTCGATATTCCCTGTAGGAGAAGTCATTGTTATGCCTTTTAGTGGTGTTGTCGGTGAGAATTGGCCTCCAGTCATGCCATAATTAAAATTGTTAACACATATAGCGGTGATATCAACATTTCGTCGTGCTGTTTGAATTAGGTGGTTTCCACCTATAGCAGCTGTTTCTCCATCACCCATATGGCATATTACTGTTAGTTCAGGTTTCGCAAGCTTCACTCCACTTGCGAAGCCAAGGGGCCTACCATGAAGTGTATGCATGTAATCTCTGTTCCAATAAGTACACATTCTCCCTGTGCAGCCACTTCCCCCTACCCACAACACTTTATCAGGGTCTAAATTTAATTCATCGATAGCTTTTACAGTGTAGTACCATATCTGACCTATACCGCATCCAGGACACCATAAATGGGGTATACCAGGTCTATCCATTCTAAAGTATTTTAAAGCGGGATGTTTTTTCACCCAGTTATCCTCCTAATCTCTCTCTTTATCTCATCTGGTGTGTGTATATTTATTCCTGGTTTAGGAAACGATACAACTTTAGCGAGACCTTCAGCTGCTCTCTGAACCTCCCTTACGATCTTGCCCATATTCATTTCTGGGACCATTATGACCTTGACATTTTCAGCAAGTGTTTTCACATATTTATCTGGGAATGGCCATATTGTTATTAGTCTCGAAAAACCGGCTTTAATTCCTTCTTTTCTTGCTTTTAATACAGCTTCATAAGCGGCTCTAGCCGTTGAACCATAGGAGAGTACTATCACATCCGAGTCTTCGACCCAATTCTGTTCAACTTCAATTATTTTATCTGCATTCTTTTCCACTTTATTCCACAATCTAGTCACAAGTTTCTCATGCACTTCAAAGTCCACCGATGGAGCCCCAGTTTCTGTACGACTAAAACCTGAGACAGGCATTCGATATCCATCACCGAAAGCCGGCATTGGGGGGACATCTGTGTCATACTCCGATTTAAAAGGCAAGAAATTTTCGAGTTCAACATCAGGTTCCTTCCTTTTAACGATACAAACCTCCTCAGCTTCAGGGATCACAACTTTTTCTCTCATATGTCCGATTATTTCATCAGATAATATGAATGTAGGTACCCTATAAGTCTCTGAAAGATTGAAGGCCTTAACCGTTAAATCAAACATCTCCTGAGGAGAGTTTGGTGCTAAAGCGATAATACTATAATCGGCGTTACTTCCATATCTTATCTGATAAACATCTCCTTGCATCGCCTTTGTTGCAGCTCCAGTTCCTGGGCCAGCTCTTTGAATGTCTGCGATTACGCATGGAGTTTCAGTCATTGCTGCATACCCAATATTTTCTTGCATAAGGCAGATTCCATTTCCTGAGGTAGCAGTCATCGCCTTCCATCCGCCCCACACAGCTCCAATGACTATAGCTAGTGAGTCAAGTTCGTCAGCACCTTGGACAAAAATGCCTCCGACATCAAAAAGTCTATTCGACATTCTTACAGAAATTTCCGTTGCAGGAGTAATCGGGTAACCAGCAAAAAGATTACAGCTTGCTGCTATAGCCCCTTCAACGCATGCATCGTCCCCCTGCATAAAATGAACTCCGGTTAGTACTCTATCTCCCATTTCATTTTTACCTCTTACAATCGACAGAAATAGCGAAATCAGGACAGTATAGCTCGCATAGATGACAGCAAGTACACTTCTCTGGATACTTTGCTAATACAGGGAATATTCCTTTTTCTGTCAATTCAGTAGATATTTCTAGTACACTTGTTGGACAAAACTCAACACATATTTCGCAACCTTTACAAAATTCTTTATTTATGTAATGTATATTCATTTTTCTACCTTCATAAAATTTATTATTCTGTTTTTTCCCTTTTAGTGTCTACAAGTTGTAAACGCCATCCGTCTGGATCTCTGAAATTAACTATTGTTCTTCCTGTGGTTTTTACAAGATGTGGATCTGATTCAAATTTGATCCCCTTTTTGTTCAAGTCAATATATTTTTTTCCTAGTTCATCTACTAAAAGTGCTATATGGTTCATACCTATATTTTCTTCGCCTGAAACTTGATGGATTTCAAATATTGGTTGATTCTCTCCTGGGAGTTTTAGTTCAGCGGAATGTCCATGATGAGCTGTTCGAGTAATGACTTCAAAACCGAGTTTCTGGAACATTTCAACAAACTCATCTACATTCCTTACAATAAGTTCTATATGGTCAATTCCTTTAATCATATTTATGCCTCAAATAGATACCTTAATGATGTATTTAAAGATAATTTTGCGCGCATGTTTTTCTATTTTCTTACATTCTAAAAAAATGCAGAAAAAAAAGGCTAAGTACGTGTTTAGCTCTTTGTCTATTCTCGGGTCAAGGCTCCTCCCAGGGCTTGGGGTAGGTCGTGGCCCTTCTGTCTCTTTATGTCTAAACGCAATTATGAACGCTTGCACTTTTTATTAGCTATTTATTTATCCATTTATTATCAAAGTCGCTTCTGCTGGTTCGCATACGTACAAAATAATCATGCGCGTGATCTAGTTAGTCCTCCAATAGTCTTCTCCAATTCAAATTCACTTTTTTTCATTTAACAATAAACTGAGGCCTCCCAATTGAAATATTTATCTCCTAATCGTGATGAGCTCTGTTTGTTTACCACGCGCAAACGCGCTGAGGGTTGTCAAGTGCTTGATGCTTTAATTGTGTGCGTTTTTGTATTAAAATATTAAATATGATTTGTGTTCTAACAGTTAGAAATGTATTGTGATATTCTAGTAATAGGAGCAGGCATCTTAGGGCTCAGCTCAGCTTACCATCTTAAGAGTCAGAATCCTAATAAGAGGATTCTCGTTATCGATAAGTTAAGTGGACCAGGCCAAGGTAACACCGCTAAAAGTGCTGGTGGCTTTAGGAACCTTTTCACCTCTAAGACTAACTATTTATTGGCTAATTCCACGATCAACTGGTTCGATCATCTTCAGAACGATCTCAATTACGATTTGAAATTTGCCTATACCGGTTATCTCTATCTATATAGTAAGTTTCAATATAGCCATTTGCGGAAAAGCTTCGATAAAATGAAAAGTAAGGGTATTGAATTTAGAACTTTTGAAAAGGATGAATTAAGACATTTAATCCCAGATCTTGTAACAAATTTTGAAGGTGATAAAGAGGCAGAGCTTATGGGTCTTGAGCCAGTCGAAATAGGTGTACTAGGTGTAAAGTGTGGTACAATCAACACGGACGCTATAGCGCGATGCTATGAGGCTGAGTTCCTTAAAATAGGAGGAGAAGTTAAGTACAACATTATCGCTAACAGGCTTATTACGAGACCTGAGAAAGAGTTTGGCATCCCAGGAGAGCCCTTCATCTGGCAGGATGTTGTTGTAGCGGGTACAAATACAAATTATGGTGAAATAAACGCTAAAAGAACGGTTGTGGCGGCAGGTGTCTGGTCTGAAAGGCTCTTAGACCCCATTGGATTCGACTCGATGATAAGACCAAAAACAAGAGTGATCTTCGTCTTTAAGGACCAAAAGTTAGAAAGATTGTTACATTTGAAGGGCATGAATAATTATGGCTTTCTACCTCACACACATTTGACTAATACAAAACTCTACCTTATTGGAGATTTAACAGAAAAGAGCATTTGGCTAGGTTGTGCCGAGGATTTTGGCAGAAAATATGGCCTTGAGGATGATCCTAAACCGAATGAGCATCTTTACTCTAAGAATGCTTATCATGCTTTAGTGAAATATCTACCCTGTTTCAAGGATGTTCGTCCAATAAATATGTGGGCGGGTCAACGCGCCATTAATAGATTTGATTCAATCCCTATAGTTACTTCGGCCCCAGGTATGATCTATGTCGGTGCTGCAACAGGAAACGGGATATTAAAGTGCGATGCGTTAGGTAGAATCGTGGCGGCATTATATTCTGACGAGAATGAGACTATATTATATAGTGGATACAATTTTAAAGTCTCCGATCTAGGAATTGCTAACAGAAATGTTGAAAAGGAAAAATTCTAGGCATTTTTATTGAGAAAAACGGTTTTTTATATAATTGAATAAGATTGTCCAATATTGTTTAAATATGAGTGTTTTCTTTTTTTAAAAATCTAAAAAAGATTAAAAAAAATATTATATATGGATTTATTTTTTGTGTTCTTTCATGAATTTTTCTAGTTTATTATAAGCCTTTTCTAGTTGTTCCATAGGTGGCAGGAGAAGTGTCCTGAAGTGTCCCGGGCCTCCCATCTGGGAGCCTGGTGTGAATCTGACTCCAGCCTCTCTGGTTACATCAACTATAAAATCGAGGTCTGTCTTCCAGATTTTTCCTATGCCTTCTACTCTTGGGAATGTATATAGTGCAGCCTCAGGTTTAAAGCAGTTTATTCCCCCCATCTCTTCAAATCTTTTTAGAGTGTAATCCCTCCTCTTCTGGAGCTTATCCATCATTTCTTTTGCTGCATCCAATGTTCCTTCAAAAGCTTTAGCAGCGGCGTACAGAATCGGTGTCGGATGCCGTGTCCCAAAATGTCCATATAGTGTAGCTACTCTTTTTGCCGTTTCTTTAACTTCTGATATCTTTTCTTGAGGATCGTGGAAGCATATGTATCCAATACCCCATCCAGTCCCCTGATATACTTTAGCTATGCCGGCTGTTATTATCGCTGGAACATCGCCCGCGATTGAAGCCATAGATGGCGATTCTTTTCCGTTGAAAGTGAGTACGCCGTATATCTCATCCGATATCACTAGAATGTCATTTTCACCTGCGATATTCGCAACTTCCTTCAACGCCTTCTCCTTATAAATTGCGCCTGTCGGATTGTTTGGATGTACTATTGTTATAGCTTTTGTTTTTTGGGTGATTTTACTCCTCAAATTATCTATATCTGGTTGCCATCCTTGTTCCTCTATGCAAGGGGATGCAATCACTTTGGCTCCATATTTATAAAAATAACCTGTAGGACCGCCTAGGTAATGTGCAGGTGCAAGTGTCACGACCTCATCCCCAGCATCCAATAGAGTATCATGCAATACAGCAAGGCATCCAGAAACACCTGGGGCTATAATAATGTCTTCAGGAGGATATTCTATACCTCTATAACGTTTCTCCCAAGTGGATATTGCTTTAGTGAGTGGGCCTCTTACACCAGCCATACCAGAATACATGTGAAGACCTTTTCTCGCTGCTTCTATCAAGTAGTCAGATAGTTGCTGGTTTTTATGATCAAAGATAACCGGATCTCCCTCCCACATTATCATAGGTTCTTCACCAATTTTCTTCATCTCAGCAGTAATCTTCGCCATATCTTCTCGATATTTAATAGAAGCAGGTGAAGGTTTTGGTGCTTTAGTCCATCTTTTTGCTGGTTTCACAACCATATTAATACCTCTCTAATGTTGTTTAAATAACAAATAAAAATTTTTTCATATCCATATTGCGCTTAATCACGATCAAAAAACCCCACGCGCGCCACGAAAAAATTTAATACTTATTAAAATATAATTGATTGCACGTAAGATTGGTGATCTTATGAATAAAACAATAAAGATAAACAATATTGAAGCAAAACCAGGGGAAAAAAAATGTGGTTTTTTAAAGATTGGAGAAACTGCTACAAGATCTTTAGAAATGCCACTAGTTATTATAAATGGTAAAAATGATGGTCCAATCCTATGCTTAACAGCTGGTACACACGGATGCGAGTATCCGGGCATAGCAGCAGTAATAAGAGTGCTCAAGGAGACAAATCCAGAGAAACTGTCGGGGGCAATATTGGGGGTCCCAATTATTAATATGGATTGCTTCGAGAACAGAAGGCCTTATCTGGTTGGCCCAGTACCCTTCGGTTCTGAATACCTTGCATTAAGAGAAGCTCAGCCAGATCCCTTTGGGATGTTGGGCGCTAGGCTTAGGCATGTTTTGATGAACGATGTAGTCAATAAAGCAGATATGCGTATAGATTGCCATGGAGGTGACTTCGATGAAAGACTTAATCCAAATACATATTTCCGCGAAATAGGCGATGAAAAGCACGATGAGACATCAAAAATTTTGAGTAGAATATACGGGTTTCGATATGTAATACAACAACCAACACGAACAATGCAACCTGGAGAAAAAAACGTTCCTAGTATTGTAGCTGAATGTGGCGGAATTAAAACTCTATTAGAGTCAGATGTAGTCCAGCATGTCGAGGGAATGAGAAACGTTATGAAATTCTTCAAAATGATTGAGGGTAGACCGAGGATCCGGGTAAAACAGTTGTATGTGAAGGAATTCTGCTCCATGGTTAGGGTAGAAAAAGGCGGATTCTTCGTTCCAAAAATCGATGTCGGAGACAAGGTATCAAAAGGTCAAATTGTTGGTGAAATCTGGAATATATGGGGCGATTTATTAGAGACTCTAGGATCTCCTTGTGATGGTATTGTAAGAAAGATGTATAGTAATCATGCAGCTTCTACAGGTGAACCACTTATACAGATTATGAAATCGCCAGAGCCAGTCCCGCCATTTCCATTAACAGATCCCTACATCGAATTAGATGAGTATGATCAAACATCTAAAATTTATGTCTGAAACATTTCTTCTCCATTTTATTTTTATCGCATTTCTATTATGTATATGATAATTGATATCCACACGCAAAAATAGAGCTATAAATTTGAATCTAAAAACTTATCATATAAAAATACTATCTTATTTCTTTATTTATTTATGTAATACTATCTATATCTTAGTCTAGGATCTAAAGCGTCTCTTAAACCATCACCGAGTAAATTGAAGGCCATAACAGCAATAAATATCGCAATTCCAGGAAAGGTGCTCATCCACCATTGGTTAGTTATAAATGTGCGACCTTCTGCAGCCATTCCTCCCCACTCCGGCGTTGGAGGTGGTACGCCTAAACCAATAAAACCTAAAGTTGAAGCTTGCATTATAGCTCGCCCAAGACTTAATGTTAATTGCACTACAATGGGTGAAAGTACATTCGGAAGTATATGCCTAAAAATAATGCTAAATTGTCCTTCTCCCGTAGCTCGCGCGGCTTCAACAAAGGCCTGTTCCTTCACAGTTAGAACCGTGCCTCGAACCAACCTAGTATATCCTGGCCAACTAACTATAGATAATGCAAACAATGTTGATTGAAGACTAGGTTTCATGGCTGATACAAATGCCATTGCCAATATAATCCCTGGAAAAGCTAAAAACATATCAGTTAGACGCATAATTATTTCATCAACAATTCCACCTAGATATCCGGCAACTAAACCAAAGATGATACCTATTAAGGATGATCCTAGGATAACAATAAAACCTATTGTCATTGAAACTCTAGTTCCAAAAATTATCCTACTAAAAATGTCTCTACCTAGTGCGTCTGTTCCCATCAAATGTTCTTTACTAGGAGGTAAAACTCTTTCAGGTACGTTTATTTTATACGGATTATAAGGTGATATGAAAGGTGCAAATATTGCAACCAAAAAGAAAATAATTATAATTGTCAGACTTATCATAGATAGTGGCATCATTCTAATAAGATGTAAAGTTCTTCTGAACTCTCTCATTCTTGGACTAATATTTTTCTTCAAGTCATCTAAGGCTGTATGCATTCTATATCACTTATCCGTATCTTATTCTAGGGTCTATTAAGCCATAAACTATATCGGTAATTAAATTAGCTAGGGTATAACATAAACCTAATATTGCCACTCCACCCACCACAGCGGCAAAATCTACTTGCATTGTCATTCTGAGCATGTATGACCCCAAACCAGGCCAGTAAAACACAGTTTCAGTTACTACAGCGCCGCTGAGCATGCCTCCAAATGACATTCCAATAAGGGTCACTGTAGGAATTAGTGCATTTCTCAAGGCATGTCTATATACAACTTTGTTTTCTTTTAGACCCTTAGATCTAGCAGTTCTAATATAATCTTGATTTAGGGCATCTATCATACTTGCTCTAGTTTGTCTGACAAGCCCAGCCATCATCCAGCCTCCAAGGATTAATGCAGGTAAAATGATATGGTTAAAACTGTCAATAAATGTAACCAAGTTGCCCGTGAGTAAACTGTCAAGAATGTACATTCCTGTTATATGTGTTGGAGGCACAACATTTTTACTGAGGCGACCAGGGCTAACTAATCCCAGTCGACTATAAAGAATCCCCATAGCAATTAGAGCTGTCCAATATACCGGCATGGAAACACCGATTAAAGAAAAAGTTCGAGTAATATAATCAATAACTGAATCTTTTTTAACTGCACATATGATTCCAAATATGATTCCTAAGATAATTGATACAGTCATTGATGCTAAAGATAATTCCAGTGTAGCAGGAAGATAAGTTAAAATATCCTGAATTACTGGATGTCTCGTAACCAAAGATTTTCCGAAATCTCCTCTAAAAAAATCTCCTAAAAATCTCAAATATTGAATATATAAAGGGTCGTTTAAGCCCATATCGTCTCTATACTGTTGAATCATCTCTGGAGTAGCGTGCTCTCCCAAATACAAAATAGCAGGATCGGCTGGAACTATGTGCGAAACAACAAAGGTAATAAGAGTTAATCCAATAATCGTAGGAATCGCAAGTAGAAGCCTTCTAATTATGTAATCCCTCAGTTTCATTTCAAATATCCAATCCTTACAGTATTAAAAAAAATTTTGGGAAGGTTACCACTCGATTTCTTTCCACATTTCTTTTAATTCCCAGCCATACAGTGGGTTCATAGGGAATCCGCCATGAATCACATGTCTTCGTGGACGCATGTACGTAACCCCGTAAAAGTACACCCAAGGACCATATTCGTGGTCTATCCACTGTGCCTCTTTATATAGTTCACCTCTTAATACGGGATCCTCTGTTTCCATCGCTTGCTTACAAAGCTCGTCAGTCTCCAGAAGAGATGGATGAATGTCGGGAGTATACTCGACTCGAAGGTTAACTGCTCCGCCCACGGTCATATGTATATCAGCGAGGTTTTGCGGATCAGGATAATCTATTCCCCAACTAAACACGGCTAATCCCTTGTACTCGGCTCTGCGGAACATCATCAGAGCAGTTGCACTAGCATACACTCGAATGTCAACATCAATACCAATTTGAGCTAACTGCTCTTTTACCAATGGAGCCATCTGTTCTCTAATCGTACCTTCTGAGACTAACAATTCTGTTTTAAAGCCGTTTGGATAATTTGATTCTGACATTAACTGTTTTGCCTTCGCTATATTACCTACACTACTGTATGGGCCCTCAAGGAGTGTTGGATCATCTCCAGGGTAACCATAAACCACTGGACCTCCTTGTAAATGCCCAAAGCCCAGATCAAGCTCAAGGAACACTTCCCGATCAATAGCGCACTTGACAGCCTGCCTTACTTTGAGATCTCTGAAGGGTGAGTCAAGGTCCTTACAATTCATACCCATGTAGTAATAGCGAGCAGGATCTAACGGGTTTAGATCAACTTTTTTATTTTGTTGCCATTCCACCCACATATCAGGTGTTGTACCATATGCTATGTCGAGATCCCCTCTCTCCAACATCATCTTTTGGTCAGCAGGTTCCTTTATCTCTTGGAAGACTATTTTATCAAACCATGGTACTACGCCATCGGAGCCACCCCAGTAGTTAGGGTTTCTTATCAATACTGCTTCTACCTCACGTGTCCAATGATCCAAGATATAGGGGCCTGAACCAGCAAGAGCTGAGTGTTCTGAGAAATATTCAACTGATTCCTCAGAAAGTTGACCGCCGTGCTTCTCTACTTCAGCAGGATCCATTACTCCTCCGTTCATGCAAGCAAGAATAGTCATGAATGGTGGAAATCTTTCCGCTAAATTGATCTGAACAGTGTATCTGTCGAGAACTTTTATAGAGTCTGTATTATTTACGTCAATGCATTGTGTAAACAGCCATGCTGGTCCAAGATTTAATTTCATGATCCTCCAATAAGTGTAAGCAACAGCATCAGCTGTAACTTCATTACCGCTTGCGAACTTGACTCCTTTATATAAATGGAAAGTATAGGAAAGTCCATCATCTGATATTTCCCAACTTTCAGCTAAACATGGATAGAAGGTACCTACGTCATAGCCTCTCGTTCTAATTAATGTATCGTAAACACCTGTCAAAAGAAATTGCTGAAGATCACTGGCCCAGCAATAAGCTGGATCTAAGGAAATTCCTAATCCCGTCACTCCTACCCAAAGCGTCTTGGCTTCCTCAATTTTTTTGTCTAGTTCTGACTGCCATTGTGTTCGTTCAGTTTCTATGAGTTTAGTAGCCTCAGCTCCTCCGACACTAAGACCATAGTAATAGCCACCGCCTATTCCAGCAATTCCTACTGCTATTATTATTATCAACGCTACTGGTAGTTTCAAAGTTGTAGACATTTTTCAATCCTTTCCGCAAAATATTTAGCTTAAGAGTATTTAATATTTTGGGGCATAAAATTGAACGATATATTACTTTCAATTCGGGGCCTGAAAACCTATTTTTATACATATAGAGGGATAGTACATGCTGTTGACGGTGTTGAATTTACTATAAATAACGGTGAGGTAGTTGGATTGGTGGGTGAAACAGGATGCGGAAAATCTTGTACAGCCCTTTCTATAATGAGATTAATTCAGGATCCAGGAAAAATTATAGGAGGAGAAGTCATCTTTAGAGGAAGAAATCTGCTTGAAATAAGTGAAGACGAAATGAAAAAAATAAGAGGAAAAGAAATATCTATGATTTTCCAGAATCCAACAACTTCGCTTAATCCAGTGTTTAAAATTAAAAATCAAATAATAGAAACAATCTTTGAACATCAAGATATAAAGAAAGATGATGCCGCAAAACAGGCAGTCAAATGGTTGGAAGCTACGGGAATTTCTTCTCCATATGAAAGGATAGAAAATTACCCTCATGAGTTCAGCAGCGGGATGCAACAACGCATCATGATCGGGATAGCACTTTCTTGTAACCCTTCGCTTCTCATCGCTGATGAGCCAACAACAGCACTAGATGTTACCACACAGGCTCAAATATTGGATTTATTAATAAACTTAAAAAAAGAATACGGCATGTCAATATTATATATAACACATAATTTAGGAGTTATAGCAGAAATTTGCAATAAAGTAGCAGTAATGTATGCAGGAAAAATCTTTGAATTTGCAGACGTAATAAAAATTTTTAAAAATCCCCTTCATCCCTACACAGAAGGATTATTGAGAGCATTACCAAAAAAATCCAAAGTTGAGAAGTTACAAGAAATTCCAGGAGTAGTCCCCCCTTTAATTGATCCTCCTCTTGGGTGTAGGTTCTATAGTAGATGTGATAAAAGTAAAGAAATTTGTAGAAATGCAGAACCAAAAATGCTTGAAATTGAGCCAAATCATTTTGTGGCATGCCATATAGTATCTAAATCGAGGTGAAATATCATTGGAAGAATTCAACCTTTTAGAAGTTAATGGCTTAAAAAAACATTTTCCACTGACAGGAGGTATCTTTAGAAGGGTATCAGGTACAGTAAAAGCAGTTGATGGAGTTAATATTAAAATTAAGAGTGGTGAAACATTTGGCCTAGTAGGTGAGAGCGGCTGCGGAAAAACAACGCTAGGAAGATGCATTTTGAGACTTATAGAACCTACAGAAGGTAAAGTACTATTTGAAGGAAAAAGTCTTCTTAAATTGAATAAAAAAGAATTACAAATGTTTAGGCAATATATGCAAATTGTGTTCCAAGATCCATATTCTTCTCTCGATCCAAGACTAACCGTAAGACAGACCATCAGTATTCCATTAAAATTATATAATATAGTCAAAGGAAATCCTGAGGGAAAAATCTTAGAAGTAATAAGAGATGTAGGCCTTGAAAAAGAGCATATTGATAGATATCCACATGAGTTTAGTGGTGGACAAAGACAGAGGATCGGAATTGCGAGGGCATTGACAGTTAATCCAAAATTTATTGTTCTAGATGAGCCCACATCAGCATTAGACGTTTCAGTACAAGCAAAGATATTAAACCTTTTAAAGCACTTACAAGATGAAAATAAATTTACATATCTATTTATTTCCCACAACCTTGAAGTAGTAAGATATATGAGCGATCGTATAGCCGTTATGTATTTAGGTAAAATAATGGAAATCGCAGTAGGTGAAGAGCTTTTTGAGCGACAATTTCATCCATACACTCAAGCTTTACTTTCAGCGGTACCAGTCCCAGATCCAGAATCCAAGAAAAAAAGAATTCTTCTTACTGGAGATGTCCCTACCCCTATAAATCCACCAATAGGATGTAATTTTAATCCCCGATGTTCTCGCGTATTGCCTATTTGTCGAGACACAGAACCGCAACTTCGTGAGATTAGAAAGGATCATTACGTAGCTTGCCACCTTTATTAATATACATAAGATATGCAAGCAATAAAATCTTTGTTAATATTTAAGATATACAATAAAAGATATTCAGTAAAATCCAATAACTTTTATATTCAATAAATTCTTGTGGAAAAAACTGATTTCAGAAAAAATTATTACATCATATAGATCCTCGCGCGCGTCAGCGTGTAACGTAAATGTTAGGTTCGGCTGGTTGAGTAGTTTTGAGGGTTATATGGACCCGGTTTTATCTTCCTTCTCTGGGTTTTATGGTTCTCTGCTGGTGGGATTGTCCCTTCGCAGGAAATCATTACAGGGTCGCTGGTTGATGATCTCCATTACCGCTGCACCTCCGGTCGCTGTCCCGTATCGGTCTACGTTTCAGTGGCTTGCGTAGTACTCTATGCTCCTCGCATGCTCCGGCCTACCCCGCCTGTGGGATGCGGCCGCTATGAGGAGCATCAGGGTCAACGCCACCCCCACATAGCCCCCGACCCTGCTCAGACCCCTCAGGGTGTTCCTCCCCACCAGCCTCTCAGCCCTGGAGTTCATCCTCTCGGAGGCCGTCCTCCTCCCGCACAGCCCGCACATCCCCGCGTCTCCACGGCACCTGAACGTTTTATCCACGTAGAAGCCCCCTGCAACCCTCTTCTCGTCCCTCCTCCTGGGTGTGATCGGCCTGCCCTTCAGCTCCTCCTCTATGAACCATCTCAGCCTTCTGCTGCTGTACTGGTTGTCCGCCACGTGCCACTTGGCGTTCGGAAACCGTTCCCTGGCCTTGGAGGCGACCGTCTTGAAGTGCCGTTTCTCGTTCATGTTCGCCGGGGCCACAAGGTAGGCCGTGGGCATCTCGCTGTTCCAGTCTCCGCTGCAGTGGACCTAGTAGCCGAGGAAGAAGGCTCTCCTCCTCCCTCTCCCGACCCTCGCCTCCGGGTCGGAGAGGCCGGTGCCCGGGTTCTCGGGGTCTCTCCTGCTCCAGGCTTCGACGGGGAAGGCGTCGTAGCAGATGGTTCCGCTGGCTAACGCCCCTTTTTAGGCCTGCCCCGGCGCCTCGGCATGGCCTCCCTCAGCTGATTCAGGGCTTCCTGGAAGAGCCTCTGGTCCAGCTCGGCCTCGGAGAGCCTCTTCATGAACCTGCTGAATCCCATCTTCGACGGTGGGTCGTCGAAGCCGCAGAGGGTGGCGAGGTCCGGGTTGTTCCTGAGTCTCTGAACCAGCTTGGTGAAGCTGTTCATCTCCAGGAGCATCTTGACGAGGACGGCCCTGAGGTATGCGAGGGGTGGCTTGGGCCTTCTGCCTCTGCCTTCCATGTTGTAGAGGGTGTTGGCCTCGGCCTCGAAGGGAGTCCAGTCCACGTTTTCGTAGAGCTCCCTTACTCTATCGAGATACAATCAACTTTCAGTAAAGACAATGCAGAAACTAACATATTTACGTTACACGATGGCGTGCACGATGTGCATAAGAGGTATACTTATGCGACGATCCTGGGCCCCTACGAAGAAATTATGCCCAGGGAAAAATGCCCAACGAGGAGGTACCCGGCTTCCTCGGGCCCTACAAGGTGGAGCACCTGGCGATGGAGGCCACCACCAGCATAGCACCTCTTGTACAGAAGACTGGAAAGTGAGGGCTACGACATCCACGTCTCCCACCCCAAGGAGACCCGGAGCATCACGAAGGACCGGATCAAGATGAACCGGACCAGCTCCCGGGCCCTCGCCGAGCTCCTCAGGGTCAACTACCTCCCCGAGAGCTACTTCGCTCGCGCTCCTCGAGGCCCGCGACGTCGTTGGGGAACCGGCCCCTCTTCACGACCTCTCAGTCTTGGATCATGACGGTCCTGTAGCACGTCTTCTTGAGGACATCCAGTCCGACATGCATCAAACCTGTTTTCTCCTCCATTCGATGGTGTGGTTTGTTCGCACCTTGAAAGGAGGAGCCCCCTTAATATGCCATCTAAATAAAAAAATTTAAAGGATCAAATGAAAATTATATGAGATGTAGAATGTCTTTTGAAGAAATAAAGGATTATATAGTAAAACGTTTGGCAGTACCAGGTCGAGATCTTTATGATTTACCAACATCAAAAGCAAGATTTCCTGATGGTACACATTTTCGAACTGAGTTACTTCCGACAACAGTCGCTGAATACGAAAAGGTGTTTGACCTCTGCGATAAACATGGTCATGAAGGCAACAAGATAACAGACACGAGGGGCGCGATGTTCGACACAGACGATGAAATCATGAAGAAGGTCGAAATGTGCAGGGAGAGAAGGGTTGAACTGGTAATGTCGCCAGATTCTGGGGAACATTACTCCGATATCAGCCAGCAGATGGCCCTCAGAGCGATAGTCGAAGGTAAATCTCGGGGCATGGACATGCTCGTTCGAAACGTAGCAGACATGATTCGATGCTTAGAACTTGGTTGCAGAGGCTTCCTAATCTACGATCTAGGCATGTTGACTATCTGCTCTCAACTCAGGCGCGACAAGCTGATACCACCTGAAACCACCTTTAAAATCTCAGCGAACGTCTCAATCTCTAATCCATTGGAGTTAAAATTCTGGATCGAAAAGGGTGGATTAGAGCCTAATGACAGCTTGAACCCTATTCGAGACATGACATTACCAATGCTTGCGGCCATGAGGGCGGTGACCAATCAGCCCCTCGATATCCATGCCTACTGGGGTACAAGTATAGCTAGAACGCTGGACACTCCTGAGATCGTTAGAGTTGCGGCACCGGTCTACTTCAAAGTTTCCCTATTCGGCCCCGATGTCACAGTTGAGGACAAGTTTCTTCAGGGATTAAGAGTCGTTGAAACAATACAAAGATACTATCCCGAGGCAAAACAGTCTAAAAACGGAGCAAAAGGCACAGTTTTACCAGAAAAACCAGGAGCTTGGAAAGCAAAGCTAAGAGATATATAAAAGAAACGAATACAATAATGGAAGCTGAAGAAGAGAGACTAATGGTGGAAAACAAATTCATCAACGAAATAGATCCTAAACATAAGAATTGCCCTAGATGCGGTTACAAGCTAACCATATATAGCGTTGTACCTTTGAAAAACACATCCAAATATGAATGGATGAGATTTTGCCCACGTTGCGAATTGATTTGGCCACCATAGCATATTTTTTTTAAAATATGGAAAATAAATTCTATCGTGATCCGTATATTGTTAACTTTGAACTGATATTGCGAAGTCGGGGCAGATTCTCTCGCACAACCTGCAGACGATGCAGTCCTCAGGCTTCTCGACCTTTGCGATTATGTACCCCTTTGGGCTTAGTATGCTGGCTTTTCCCAGCACCTTCTTAGGGCATGTCTCAACGCAGAAGTAGCAGCCCTTACACAGCTTCTCGTCGATGTTTATCTCCACCATTCTCATCCCTCCTCACAGTAAACTCTTTATCACGTTCGGGATTTCCCTCGGTCCCTTGACCACATGAACGCCCGCACTTCTTAGAGCCTTTATCTTACCGTCCGCCAGCCCTCTCCCGTGTTGGATGATGGCCCCAGCATGCCCCATCCTCTCACCCTCAGGGGCGTGCCGGCCCACTATCAAAGCCACCACGGGTTTCGACACATGCTCACGTATGTACTCTGCCGCCTCTTCCTCCATCGTGCCCCCTATCTCCCCCAGGAGAACGATGCCCTCGGTCTCCTCGTCTTCCTCGAACATCTCGAGGGCGTCGACCTGCGTGAGGCCCCACATGGGTCCTCCGCCTATCCCCACGACGGTTGACTGCCCAAGACCGGACTCGGTCAGGGCCTTGGAGACCTCGTAGGAAAGCGCCCCGCTCTTCGAGATCACCCCTACGCCGCCCTCCATGAACAACCTGTGCGGGTGGACACCCAGCTTACACCTTCCAGGGGAGATGACCCCAGCGGTGTCGGGCCCTATTATCGAGACGCCCCTATCAGCAGCCAAGTTCATCACCCTCATGACATCTTGGAGCGGAACCCCCTCGGCCGTTATGACCACGAGGCCCAGACCCGCCTCTATGTCCTCCAGCGCCGCGTCGGCTGCGAAGGGCCCAGGTACGAAGCAGATGACGGCTTCCCCACCGTTTTCCTCCATGGCGTCCTCGACCAGGTCGTAGACGGGGACCCCGTGGACCTCCTGCCCGCCCTTGCCAGGCGTCACCCCGGCCACTACCTTGGTCCCATAGTCGAGCATTACCTTGGTCTGGAAGGACCCCACGGTGCCAGTTATCCCCTGCACGATGACCCTAGTGTTCCTATCGACTAGGATGCACATGTCAACTCCTCCTCGCGAGGCCCACCGCCTTCTCGATCGCCTCGTATATGTTGTCGAAGGAGTCGACTCCCGCCTCCCTGAGTATCATTCGACCCTCTTCTTCTAGGGTACCGGACATCCTGACCACGATCTGGGCTCCGGGCTCGTGCTTGAGCCCTTTTTCCTTGGAGAGGTACGACGTTATCCCCTTGGCCATCTCGTCCATCCTGTTGAGGCCTCCGATGAGGTTTATCAGTAGGAAACAGACTTTTTCATTGGACAGCACGATCTTCATGGCTTCCTCGATGAGCTCAGGGTTGGCCCTCCCTCCAAGCTCGCAATAGGTCTCCACATCGCCTCCATGGTCCCTTGTCAGGTCCAGCGTCAGCATGCCCGTGCCTGCCCCGTCGGCTATTATCCCCATGTTCCCACCCCGCTCGATGTAGGTCGGTATCTCCGCCTTTTCTGCAAGGGCCTTTCTCAGCCCGGCGCCTTCGGATGGGGTCTTCCTATGTGTCTCTAGTTCGGAGAAGAGCTCCCTGTGCCTGAAGGACGCGTTGTCGTCTAGAACGATTTTCGCGTCGACCGCGACGAAAGAGCCGTCAGCGGCGAGTGCCAAGGGATTCGCCTCGACAAGGGTCGCATCGTATCCGAGGAGAATAGAATACAGCGATTTCAGCGTGTTCGCAAAGGAGAGCATGTTCCTCCCCTCCAAGCCCACCTTTTTGCCTATCCTCCGCGCCCCGAAGTCGGTGAGGCCGATGGAGGGATCCACCTCCTCTTTCACAATCTCCCCGGGGTGCTCGAGGGCTATGCTCTCGATGTCCACTCCACCTCTCGAAGAAGCTATGACGGCAAGCGCTTTTCTTTGATAATCGATGGTGACGCCTGCGAAGTACTCGGACTCTATGGGTATCTTCTCCTCGACGAGAACCCGATCCACATCCTCCTTTTTCAGGGTCCCGCCGAGGATTCCCGCGGCTAGTTCCTTGGCCTCCTCCGGGTTCCTTGCGAACTTGATCCCGCCCGCAAGACCCCTCCCCCCAACCCGAATCTGGGCCTTGACAGCCACTGGAACGCCGAGTTCCTTCGCTATGTCTACCGCCTGCTCGGATGTGTCCACGACACGGCCTCTCGGGATCTTTATCCCATGCTTGGCGAACATCTCCTTGGCCTGGAATTCGTATAACCTCATTTCTGACCCAGCCTACATGGAATCCTCTTTTCCCTTTGAAAGGACTTTTAATATCCTCTCTCCCTCGTCCATGGCTTTTAGGTCTAAGTCGACGAATCTCTGGGCAACGGAGTCCCTGATGCTCCTCTTTAACGACTCTTTTGAGACGATACCCGTCTTGGCCTGGAGGGCTCCCAGCATGATCATGTTTGCCACTATCCTGTTACCGAGAGCATCAGCGGTCATCGCAGCGGGTATTCTCAGTATTTCCACGTCCTTCCTTCGTTCCACATCTTCTACCATGTCGGAGTCCACAATCAGGAGACCTTTAGGGTCGAGTTCGTTTAGATAGCTGTCGAACGCCTGCTGGGACATTACTACCAGCGATTGCAAATGGTCGATGAGAGGATAACTTATCTCCTCATCTGATATTATGACCTCTGACTTGCACTTTCCTCCTCTCGCCTCAGCGCCGTAAGAGGCTCTCTGACAGACATATTTGCCGTCGTAGACCGCTGC
>Ga0209636_10000674_pt1 | contig 33787 bp, 32 predicted proteins | sample DeeMarSWOR152_54_FD_187464 | JGI IMG/M metagenome (GOLD analysis project Ga0209636, IMG submission 187464) | Marine sediment microbial communities from White Oak River estuary, North Carolina - WOR-1-52-54 (SPAdes) (version 2) | ecosystem: Environmental > Aquatic > Marine > Intertidal zone >...
CTTCCGCCAAAGCACGGGCAAGCGCAGCCACATCATGCTTAATCTCCCTCTCAATCGCCTTTACCCGAGAAAGTTTAACATGCTTTGTAGACGCCATCTGTACAATCTTTTCTGCATCTTTCTTCGATATATTGCCCACTTCAGCATGTGCCCACGCAAGCGCAGCTTCCACATCCAACATTTTCTGAAGCCGATTTTCTTCCTCAAAAATCCGCCTCATCGCCGGCGTGCCGTATCTGCCAGTATCAATTGGAAGTATTGGCAAACCTTCATGCCTCCACACCGACATTATGCTGACTATGCTTTTACCAATTTCGCCTGAAGCAAACGTTAACAACAATAACTCGTATAAGCATAAATCATCGGAGCTTAAGACCTAAATGGGCGCTATCGTCGCAGTAATGCACAAAGAAAAACAGAAAACATCCAAAACAGTTTTCACAATGCTCAACGAATTATCACACCGCGGCAAAAACAAGTATGCAATAGCCTCGACGAAAGAACAAACACTCGCAAACTCACTTGAAAAACTAAAACTAGAAACTGTACAGTCAAACATCGTTCTAGGCGACGTTTTCTCTAAAATCCTTCCAAGCGACACTCCCCAAATCCTAACAACCGACAACTGCACACTAGTTTTTGAGGGCAGAATCTATCCTTCCTCAAAAATCACAGACACAGCCTCGCTTGTGGAGAAATTGAAATCTAATCCAGCACAAACTGCAAAAACAATAATCAAAAACTACAATGGCGACTACACATTTGCCATAGCGACCTCAGACTCCATCATCATAGGCAGAGACAGCATGGGCGTGGTTCCGCTTTATTTTGGCAGAAACAAAACCTTATGCGCATTTGCATCTGAACGCAAAGCCTTATGGAAAATTGGTTTAAGAAAAGTGAAATCTTTTCCTCCTGGCAACATCGCCGTGGTCAGGAAAGACGCAAGAATATTGTTTGAACTTGTACGGACAATTGAACAACCTCCTTTGAAACCGTTAGAAATGGATTCCGCGACTAAACGTATACAAATGTTATTGCTGCAATCAATCAGAGACCGAGTTTCCGACATGAGGGAAGTTGCCGTCGCGTTTTCTGGTGGCTTAGACAGTAGCCTAATAGCTTTCCTAACGCAAAAATGCAGAGTCAAAATCCAGTTAATCACTGTTGGGTTGGAAACCATGCCTGAAACCGTATACGCTGAGGATGCTGCTAAGGCTTTAGACATGCCAATTCACGTGAAAACCTACAGTGGCGGCGATGTTGAAAAAGTGCTTCCTAAAGTTTTGTGGCTCGTTGAAGAGCCAGACTTTTTGAAAGTTAGCATCGCGATACCGCTTTATTGGACTGCAGAATTCGCTGCGACGCATGGGTTGAATGTTTTGTTGGCTGGACAAGGCGCAGACGAACTTTTCGGAGGCTACCACAGATACCTAAACACGTACGCGGAAAGAGGCACAGACGCACTCAGGAAAACCCTACTTAATGATGTTGTCCAATGTTATGAAACAAATTTTCAAAGAGACAACCAAGTCTGCGCCTTCCATAACGTGGAGTTACGGCTTCCCTTCGCTGACATGCGTATTGTCAACTTTGCCTTAAGCCTACCTTTGCATCTTAAAATCGAATCAAAAAAGGATAAATTACGGAAAAGAATACTACGCAAAGTCGCCCAAAACCTTGAATTACCCGAAAGTATTGCAAACAAAACCAAGAAAGCCATCCAATATACCACTGGAGTTGACAAGGCCTTACGAAAACTTGCAAAAAGAGAAAACTTAAACCCCTCTGACTATGTAAGGAAAGCTTTCCAACAAACCTTTCCAGACGTGAAACAAAAATGACTAAAACCGCAATAATTTACACACCTAAATACTTACATCATAATCCAGGTCCAAGCCACCCTGAAACCGCAAAGCGACTCAAGGTTATGATGGAAGCATTGAAATCCAACCGCGTTCTTGATGAAGAAAACTGTAAAATCTTCGAACCCGACCCAGCGTACATAAAAGACGTGGAACTTGTTCACCACCCAGACTATATTGAATTGGTTAAACGCGTCAGCGCTTCTGGTGGCGGCGTTCTTGACATTGGCGACACTGTGGCTTCTCCTGAAAGTTTTGAGGTCGCCCTTTACGCCGCGGGCGGTGCGTTAAAAGCCATTGACCTTGTACTAGCAAAGAAAGTGAAAAACGCGTTTGCTTTTGTTCGTCCCCCAGGGCACCATGCTGGCCCATACACAGCTATGGGCTTCTGCATGTTCAACAACATAGCCATAGCAGCATCACACCTTCTTCAGAGATATAATTTTGAACGCATCCTAATCTTAGACGTTGATGCCCATCATGGAAACGGTACACAAGAAATCTTTTACTCGACAGACAAAGTTCTATTCATAAGCTTACACCAAGACCCCAGAGGTTTTCCAGGCGCAGGATTTGTGGATGAAATTGGCGAGAAAGAGGGGTTAGGCTATACTGTAAATTTCCCCTTCCCATTCAGAACATGCGACGAAACCTATCAAAAAGCGTTTAGCATAATCACTCCAATAGTAGAACAGTACAAACCACAATTCCTGCTGGTTTCCGCAGGATTTGATGGCCACTACAGCGATACAGTGGCAGGGCTTTCTCTCACAGTAAACGGTTACATGAAAACTTTTCAGCACATTCTTGATTACGCTTCAAGGTTTTGTGAAGGAAAACTTGCCGTCTTTCTTGAAGGCGGTTACAACCTCAACATTATTGGAAAAATTGCTGCTGGCGTTGTTGCAAAAATGGCCGAGATTCCATTTTCTTTTTCCACAGAATCTCCACAAATAGATAGACGAATAATGGAGAACGGTGAGAAAGTTATAGATGAGGTAAAAAGAATCCATTCTGCATATTGGAAATTAGATTGATACAAGTGTGTGTTATTCTATTATTTCTATGGCCGCGTTTGGACATTGAGCCTCGCAAGCTCGGCAGATTAGGCATTCGTCCTTTTTTACTGCGACGGATTTTTCGTTTTGGATTTCGAAAACTCCAACAGGACACGTGTCTATGCATGTGCTGCATCCGTTACATTTTTCAAGATCTATTTTGATTTCAACCATTGCGCTATCAAATCCTAATTTTAGATTTTATACAAGTAAAGGAGGGAGAATAAAAGCGTTTAGGAATTTAGGCGATTCCTTCGCTTAGTCTTAGAAGTGCGCTTTCGATTGTTGTTTTTGCTCTTTCTTTTCTTTTGTTGTAGTCGTCTTGTAGTCGTTTGTAAGCTTCTAAAGAGAGTTCTCCTCTTCTGTATCTTGCCTCAACTCTCTGGAGTTCTGCTTTAACTCCTTCAAGTTCTGCTTCAGCGATTTCCAATTGTCTTAGTAAGTCAGCATATTTTGGTCCTGCATGCTTCACTTTCTGCTTGAGGTCGACTAGTTCTCTATTTAGGCTAGAAAGTTTGCTTTCAAGCATACGTCTTCTAACCTTATAGCGTCTACGTGGTATTCTTCCCTTTCTTGCTTGGCGTTCAAGAGATTCTATTTCTCTTTGAATTTTTGTTTTTTCTTCGTAGGATGAAATGATGGCTCTGAGGTTTTGCGGTTTAGCCGTAGCTCCTAGAGTGGGCATAGATGTTAGCGGTTTAGGTGCTTGCCATAACAACACTATTATGCATCCGACTGCGACGATTGCTGTAATCCACAATGTGGGGCGGAAGGAAGTCCAAAATACGGAATAAACATATGCTATGTTAATGTCCAAGTTATTATACAATGAAACATTGTATGCTGTGAAGAGGATTTCTTCTTGAAGTGCTCCTTTTTGCAGGTTATATTCTTTGACGTTGTTGACTTTGAACTCTTTTATAGATGCACCTTCCGCAAGCGAAACTCTAAGTGTGAGTTTTCCTGCGACTCTGCTAAAACTCTTCGAAGTTGGAAAAATCAAATCAAAATTGCCCATCCCTACTTCGTTGAGATATTTGCTGGAAGGTAAGTAGTAGGTTAACTTGAATTGCGCAGTTTGTCCTTGTTGTAGAGAAAAACCAAAACTTATGCTGTAGGTGGTTGTGTTCTGGTCTGCCAGGCCAGCAGATATGGCTTTTCCTTTAGCATCCCAAGCAGAAACACTGTAAGCGCCTTCTGGGAGCCTTACGCGTACTCCTGTTAATAATTGTTGCATATAGCTTGTTATTTTATATTTGTCTGTTACAAAGATGTTATTCCATCCGTCTATTTTGACGTGTCTCTCCAGTTCATCCACAGTGGCTACCTTGTAGATGTTTTCTTCTGAGGTAAAGTTCATCCAAGCTGTCACTGAGGCAAGTTTTTCTAGAGAATGTTTTGTCACGTTTAAAATCTGACCCGTTTCTACGGTTCCTTTTATTGTAGGATATCTTGGGAAGGAAGGCGAGCTACCGGCGAAAGAGGTTTTAGGTACACATAATATTGTGATGTTGCATAAAGATGCGTTTTGAGGAAGACTCGGATAAATTGGAAAATCTACAGTTAAGACGGGTTCGGTCACATTTCTCGGAGGAATTTCATCTGTTAGATATGTAGTTGTCGAAGATGAGATGATGTTTGAAAATACAAAAACCATAGTGAAACTGAACGATTCGCCACTGCGAAGTTGAATTCCACCTTGTGGAAAGATGACTTTTGCTCCATAGTAACCTATCTGCTCCAATCCTGTGTCCAATAAGACATCAAACGTCTCTGAAGAATTTGCCGTGTTAAAAGCGTAGCAATAAGCTAGACGTTGTTGGTATTTGTATGGAAAGCCCAGTGAATATTCAGTTAAAGTTGTGTTTTGTTTCGCGGACAATTTTATTGTGTCGCTTATTGCGACAGTGCCGCCGTCTAAAATTCTTATAATATGATCTACTTGGTCAACTTGGACGTCGTCGAGTGAAGAAGCTTTTACTGTTGTTTTTATTGTGGTTGCGTTTACATTTAAGAAGATTAATGTAGAGAGTGCAAGGAAGAATAAGATGAACATTAATGGTAACAGTTTTGTTTTTTTCATTAGGCACCCTTCTTTGAATTTTTCATGATTGTAGTTTTTCAATTTGCTTGCTAATTAATAACAGTTTTTCCACATAAACGTTTACTTTCATTTTTACAGTGAAGCCCTTGAACTTGTTAAAACACGGAGAATAATGCTTTCTTTTTTAGGTTTCTCTCTATAAGCCTAAGTGTTATAGCACCTATTACAACAAAAATGATTCCTAGAGCTGTAAGAGCCACCAAATCATACGTAGCGTCATACATTTCTATCCCAAACAAAGAAGACCGCATCAACCGAATTCCATAAGTTAACGGTAAAGCCTTTGAAATCATCTGCGCCCAAGCGGGCATAAGTTCAACAGGGCAAACTATGCCGCTGAAAACCATGAACAATGTCATTAAGGTGTTTGCTGTTGTTGTTCGGTCCCGGAAAGTAAGGGTTACAGCATTGGTCATTAAACCTATTCCAAACAAACCAAAAGCGGTGAGCAACATTGCTGCAAGGAGCAAGGGTGCGTTGAAGGACGCTATTTGAAAACCAAAGAACACGCCTATGAAAAACACTGCAATGAAGTCAATGAAGGAGTTTACTGCTGCAGCGGTCATAACTCCTGCCATGTAGGCTAAGCGGCTCATCGGGGTCATGAATGTCGCCTCAATCGTGCCCATTGTACGTTCCCAAAACATGACTCTGCCAACAACGAAAGATGCGCCGAAAACGAAGACGTAAAACGCGCTGCCCACAGTTATGAAGGATAAATAGTTAGAGCTCCCTACAGCGCTTCCAAATTCTGGTGAAGTTGTTCGTTGATAGATGTCGTTGTATAATATCCATGCTGCTCCGAGGCTCATTAGCGGCATGAAAAACCTCAAAGCAAAACCTGTCCAACTAAAAAAACGCCAAGTCATTATTAAGTTGAATTTGGCAGTCGCCACAACCACTCTCAAGCTGTGAAACACCATACTAGTCACCTCAAAACTGGGTCAGCGTGGCTTTCACCTTGGCTTTATGCTCGGCGTAACCTATCAGCCACGTTGCCAACACGGAAAAAACAATCACCATCGTAGCGAGAATCGTCAAGGGAAATGCAACATCGAACATTGATGCTCCTCCAAGCAAGGTGAGCCTAACCGAAATCAGCCCGAAGGTTAAGGGCAGCAGATAACTAAATGGCAAAAGTGCTCTTGGCATTGATTGAATCGGAAAAGCCAGACCCGAAAGAAACATGATGGGCTCTTGCAGCATTGTGGCGTACATTGTGCCCCTTCTTGAATGGAAGAAAAATGCTTCAAAACACATACCGAGAGCTACAAGTGAAAGATAAGATAGAAGAATGGATGCAAAAAGAGCCAAGAAATCGTTTATAACCACTCCGACGTTGATAAATGCTATCCAAGAAAACACTACGCCGATTAACAGCCACACGTAATGAAAAGCACCTGCTAAAGCTCCACCCAAAATAACCGCTATACGATTAGCTGGAGAAAGCAGAACTGCTTCCAAAGTGCCTTGTTCTCGTTCTCTAACGAAAGTATTACCTGCAATCAGCATCATGGTAAAGAATGAATAGAGCAGCTGTCCGATCAAAGTGAAACCCGCCAAGTCCAACGTGAAATTTGAGGCGTAAAACTCAAGATTAACCGATGTTGCAGCGAAAGGTAAATAGAAGAAATATAAATAGAGCCCGTTCCCAAGTGGTAAAGCTAATGTCCAGAACAATATTCTAACAGTGAAAAAGTGTTGCTTAACGTTTTTCTTCATTTCGGCTAGCACAACTCTAAAAAACATTATGCTTCCTCCGTATAATACATGAAAAGGTCCTCTAAAGTGGGTCCACGTAAATTTACGGAAACCACTCGGCAATGCTTGGACGACATGCAGTCCAACACTTCTGGTGCCGCTTTATCATTGTCCACGCTAATTACTAGCCTATCAATTTTTTCGCCCTCTGATTCTCCTTCATAATCAGTTGTTATCACGTTCTTTACGGATTTTAGATGGCTTAAACCGCTAAGTGCCTCATCACTTAGTCGTGTCACAAGTAATTCTATAGAAAAACCAGAAGGCACTTTTCGTTTAAGCTCTTCTTGTCGTCCAATGGCAACAAGTTTACCTTTATTAAGAAAACCTATGCGGTCGCACATTTCCTCAGCTTCATACATGTAATGTGTGGTTAATAGAACCGTCTTTCCTTCTTCTCGAACAATTTTATCGCGGATAAATTTGCGGATGTCTTTCGCTATGTTTACGTCGAGTCCCAAAGTGGGTTCGTCAAGGAAAAGTATTTCAGGGTCGTTGATGAGTCCTCTTGCGATTTGGAGGCGTTGCCTCATTCCTTTACTGTATTTTTCCACTTCATCGTCAGCCCTATCAGCTAACCCTACAAGCTCCAACAACCTGCCGACTCTGGTTTGCACGTCCTTCTTTGGGACATCATAAAGTTCAGCAAAATACTGCAAATTCTCCCTACCTGTAAGCCTGTAATACAGCATTCGTTCGCCGCCAGCAACCATATTTACGATTTTTCTCACCTGTGCAGCATCTTTAACCACATCGTAGCCTTTAACAAAAGCATGGCCCGATGTCGGTTCAAGCAAAGTGCAAAGAATCTTAACAGTAGTGGTTTTTCCTGCACCGTTAGGCCCGAGTAAGCCGAAAAGTTCTCCTTCCTGTATTTCGAAATCGACGCGGTCCAAGGCTTTAATGACGGTTGTCGTTTTCTTTCCTACGAGATGGCTTCGTCTTGTTGAAACGTATTCTCGAGAGAGTTGTCGAGCTTCGACTGCGAAGGTGGTATTATTCAATGTTGTCCCTACCTACTTATTGCTTGCCAAAAGGCTAAAAAACATTCCCCGAACTTATTGCCCTTCTTCATGTGCATTCATCAGCCGAGTGAGCCACTCATTTTTAGAAATTGTGGCAATGTCTTGTCTTTCAATTCGACATAACGTCTTATCCGCCTAGCTAAATGGACCCCAACAACTTGTTCCAAATCCGAAAAATATCTGATTTTACAAATTCTCCGCGCTTTAACCAACCTCTTCGCCATAACAGGCCCAACACGGGGAATCCGTAAAATCTCACTATACTCTGCAGTGTTTAAATCAATGGGAAACATGTCGCGATTCACAATTGCAAGCGCCAGTTTAGGGTCAACGTTCGGGAGGAATCCTTCGTCATTAACTATCGGCGTGAAAGAATCGGCTGTCCATCCATAATCTCTGATTAGAAAAGAAGATTGATACAGCCGATGTTCTCGTGAAGGTGGACAAGCATGTTGTTTTTCTAAAGGCGTGTGCTGAATAGGTTCAAAACCGCTGTAATAAACCCGTTTGAGCCCTAATTTTCTGTAAAGCCAATCCGTGACCTGCAAATGTTCCCAGTCATTGTCGTTGACTGCGCCAACAATCATTTGTGTGTCAATTCCAGCCTTCGCAAACCCAAACTTTGGCATTGCTGTCTCATTTCTTGCTTTGCGGACCTCTTCCACTAGCCAATCTTGGCGTTTCAAGACTGCTTCTTTTAACCCTCCCTTATCCGGACAAAGTTCGCTAAAAATACTTTTGTTAGGTGCCTCAAGGTTTATTCCAACCCTATCTGCCAGTTCCACAGCTTCACGAATAAAATGCCTGCTCACACCAGGCATAAGCCTAACATGAATATAACCCGTGTATCGCATGCGGCGTAGCAGACGCAGCGTTTCCAACTGTTTTTCCATAACAAAATCTGGATCATGCCTAACAGAAGAACTTAAGAAAAGTCCACATATCTTTCCAATCTTCCAAAGATGCATAGTAACTTGTGCCAGTTTTTGTGGTTCCCATCTGGTTCGTTGAAAACTTCTTTTTGCTTGAAATGCGCAATAGGCACATTCGTTTCTGCAGCGGTTAGTTAGCAAAGTCTTTAACAATGGCACACATTTTCCTCTCGCTGCAGCCTCGTAGATAGGCACGGTGTTTTGGTCCCATTTGGCACCAAGGCTTAGAAAATGCCACTTGTCTCTTCTTTTTATAGGGTTAGACATTTCTGTACATTAATAATTAGTTATAAAGGTGGAATATTTTTCTTCGGTAAATGAAATTTTGAAAAATTAACGTGGCTGAATTTTGTTTTGCTAGAAATGTGTGTTGTTGTTAAAATCCGCTTTCTCTTAAGTAGTAGCCTTCTTCTCTTTTTGGTCCGAAGCTTCTTACTCCCTTCTTTTTGAGCTGTGTTTTGAGTTTCTGTGCGTATTTATGGTCGATTTCGCCTCGTTTCTCCATGTAGTCGATGATTTCTTCTGCTTGTTTTTCGTTGTCGCATCTGCGGATGAAGTCTATTACGTCCGGAATGTAGTTGTCAAATCGTTTGGAAGCGGCTTTTTCTCCTGCTTTAGGGTCGGACCTTACAGAGTTAATGCGTACCTTGGATTTGTCCCCTTTAATTTCCTCTGCTAAATTGGGAAACATTTTTTTGAATGTTGTCTTGTCGACTTCCATCTTCTGCACCAGCTATTATTGTCAAACCGGAAGTTCGTTTTCTTTCATTATTTGCGTTTGTGTGCGTCATATTCTCCTATGTAATAACCAATATTTAAACGAAATCAAACTTTACGCCCCAAATCGCTCCACTTTGTAATGAATCCAAAAACATTTTGTGGTTAAGACGCACAAAAATAATGAACAACCAGAGAGAGAGACACAAACTATATGTCTGCTTGGCAGAGAAGAGGAGTCCTTATTTATAAGGAAGCATTCCATAAACAAATTAAACAATACAAGGTGCTTCGCTGGAGAATCCAAAGAAAACTAGAACCTGCCAAGATTCTCCGCAAAAGAAGGAAAACATCGTAAAACAAATCTTGACTCAACACATGGAGCAAAGCCAAATTGACCATAGACCGCAAAGCCGTTAGAGAAAAAATCAACGAACTCAACAACGAATTAGCTCCACTGAAAGAACAAAGAAACAAACTAAGAGGCGAAGCACAACAATGGAAAGAAAAGAGAGACGAGCACCGCGAACAAATAAAAGAATTACGTACTGAAATCGCAAACCTTAAACAACAACGCAACGAAATCAACCAGAAAGTCAAAGACCTAAAAATCATACGTGACCATCTGGTGCAAGAAAGAAAAGAGAAACTTGCTAAAGTCCTCGAATTCAAACAGAAACTTGCTTCTATCAAAAAAAACCCGTCAAAAGCCATCCAAGCGGTACAAAACGAAATTGAAAATCTTGAATGGAAAATACAAACCAGTTCCCTAACTCTACCGCAAGAAAAAAGATTAGTCGAACAGATTGCAGAACTCAGAAAACAGATTGCATCCTACAAACAAGCACAAGCAGTACACAATGAAATTAATTTATTACAACAGGACTTACGATCGCTTCGTACAAAAGAAAAAGAACAACATAGGCAAATCGTTCAATACGCCGAACAAAGCAAAAAAATCCATCAAACAATGATTGAAAAAGGAACAGGCATTCCCAAACTAAAAACAGAAGCCGAGGAATGCCACCAAAAGAGCTTACAAATTAGAAGGCAAGCGCAGAAACTTCACAAACAATGCATACCACTCTTCATGCAAATCCGTGCACTACTTACCCAAGTCAAATCTGAAGAAGCAAAAAAGAAAACACAACGGGAAATGGAACTTCGCCAAGAACTAGAAAAAAAAGCTTTGGAAAAAATGAAGCGTGGCGATAAATTAACTTGGGAAGAATTCAAAATTTTAGTAGAAAAAGGGTTATCCGAAGCCTGATTTAACATTACACCTTTGTTGTCGCAAAAGATAATGCATATAAAACTATAAGAGGCAAATGATTCAAACTTATATGAGAACAGAATGACAACTCCCACAGAAAAGAAAGAACACATTCTCGTTTTGTGCGTTGACCGAGACGGAGACATAAGTACCAAAACAAACTTGAAAACACCCATTCTAGGAAGGACCGAAAACACCAACGCCGCTGTTGCTTTGGCGCTTAAAGACCCAGAAGAGCCAGACGCAAACGCTATGTTCGAAGCCGTCCGAGTTTTCGACAGTCTAACCAAAGAAGGAAAACCGCATGAAAGTTTCCAAATTGCCACAATTTCAGGCTCAGAATTTAGTGATGTCACTGCTGATCGAAAACTTGTGGCAGAATTGACAGAGGTCCTAAAAAACTTCAAAGCAGACGAGGTTATCTTAGTAACTGATGGCTATCGTGATGAAGTTATTTTGCCTCTTATCGAGTCGAGAGTTCCCGTATCTTCGGTGCGGAGAATAGTCATGAAACACAACAAATCCATCGAAGAAACCGCCGCGGTGTTCTCCAGATACTTAAAGATATTGATTGAAAACCCACATTATTCGAGACTTCTATTAGGTTTACCTGGAATATTGTTAATCGTTTTGGGTGTCTTAACGGTTTATGACCTCTTAGCTCACACATGGATAGCCTTCCTTCTAGTCCTCGGAACCGCGCTCATCATCAAGGGATTCGGTATTGATAAGGCAGCGAAAAACTTTGTAAAATGGACGAGAGAATATGAACCGCCTCCAGTTCCAGTTCAAATAGCTAGCTTCGCCACTGCTGCAGGCGCCCTTTCCATAGCTATTGGAGCTTATCTTGGTATAAACGAAGCAAGCAGAGGTCTCACAACTTTACCTGCAATTGGAGACATTCCTGGCTTGTTGGGCAAATTTATTTCTCAAGCGACAACCCTAATCGTCATAGGTGTTTGTGTGCTACTTTCTGGCAGGGCTATAAAGTGGTATTTTGAACGTGATCCTAGATTGCTTCGCACAGCTGTAATCATCGCTGTTGTTGCTTGGTCGTCGCAAATCCTTAATCAAGCTTCGCTAATCTTAATCAATCCTGCTTTTGAGTATGCTGGGCTTGTGATGAGCATACTAGTTGGCATACTGGTAGGCTTTTCCTCACTTCTTGTTGCCTTTCTTATTCACAGAAGATATGTTAGTTTCTTTAAGAAGAAAGGGATCAAGGTTGAAGAATTTAGAGAAGAAGCCTGAAATTGCTGTTATTAGCGGAAGTGGGCTTGAATCTTTGGTGAAAGGTGTTGAGCAAATCCGTATAGGAACACCTTTTGGGCTGCCATCTCCCATTTTTCTCGGAGCAATTGGTGGAAAAAGTGTTGCTCTTTTACCTCGTCATGGTTTAGGCCATTCACTTTTGCCTCACAAAGTCAACTATCGCGCCAACATCTACGCGTTACGTCAGTTAGGAGCAAAACGAATAATCGCCACAAACGCAGTAGGCACTATCAATAAAAACTTTAGATTAAGAGATCTAGTTATCCCCCACGATTTCATTGATTTCACAAAACTTCGGCAAACGACTTTTTATGAAGATACTACGCCAGTTATACACATAGATATGTCGCAACCATATTGTCCAGAAATTCGAAACACTATAATAAGAGCCGCAAAGCAATGCAATATTAGAGTTTGGGACAAAGCTGTTTTAGTTTGCACTGAAGGACCACGACTTGAAACACCTGCAGAGATTGAGATGTTTCATCGTTTAGGCGGCGATTTGGTAGGTATGACTGGAGTGCCTGAGGCCGTTCTTTCTCGAGAATTGGAGATGTGCTATGCGGCAGTTTGTTTTGTTACTAACATGGCTGCTGGTATGCAATTCCGTCTACGTACTAGTGGAGTCAGAAAAATCGCAACCAAAATTAGGCCACTTATTGAGAAACTTTTAAGTGAGACGATAAAAAATTTACCGCGTAATCATAAATGTCCTTGCGTGGATGCTCTGGAAAACGCAAGGTTCTGAGAGGCGAAAAATGCTAAAAACTTTGTTATCAATCACCGGAATCTACAAACTTTATGAAAAATGGTTAGGGCATCAAATAAAAAGTGATAAAGGCCCAGACCATATAGGGGTTATTCTTGATGGAAACCGCCGATGGGCAGAAGAACATTCTCTTCCTATATGGCTCGGTCACAGACAAGGCGCAGATAAAATTGAATGCTTACTCGACTGGTGTTTTGACCTGGATGTGAAATCAATCACACTCTATGCTTTCTCCACTGAAAACTTTCTTCGACCACTTCAAGAAGTAGAGGAAATAATGAAGATTGCCGAAGAAAAATTAACACAAATACTCACAGACGAACGTATCTACAAAAATAAGGTTCGCGTCAAAATTATAGGTCGGCGCCGTCTTCTTCCAAAACCACTTCAAGAACTAAGTAAAAAAGTGGAAGACGCAACAAAAGATTATGATGAACACTTTTTAAACGTTGCATTGGCATACGGTGGAAGGGCAGAAATTGTTGACGCCGCGAGAAAACTTGCACAAGAAGTGGAAAAGGGAAGATTAAAACCAGATGCCATTGAAGAAGATACGTTCGAAAAACATCTTTATACTGCGCATTTGCCGAAACAAGAACCGGATATGATTATCCGAACCAGTGGCGAAGAAAGGTTAAGTGGTTTCCTCTTATGGCAGAGCGCTTACAGCGAACTTTTCTTTCTCGATATCTATTGGCCAGATTTTCGTCGTATAGATCTGCTTCGTGCAATAAGAACCTTTCAAAGGAGAGGGAGACGCTTCGGTCGATAGGAGACAATAATTAGTGAACGTTCACATAACAGTAGCATTCTTTCTAACAGCATTCTTAGTTACTTGCCCCCTCTTTATTGAAAAAACTGGTGCAACTACATTCTTTCCATTTTTTTACTCAAATTCTTCCAACCTTCCGCCCGTAGCTAATTTCACTTATTCTCCAAAGGACGCAGTAGTTACTCAACCGGTCAACTTCTTCGATCACTCTACTGATCCCGATGGCATTATAGCCTTATGGGAATGGGATTTCGGCGACAGCGTAACATCAAACGCCACCATACCAGAAGAAGCAAATAAAACCCATGTATACGCTGCTCCAGGGTTGTACTTTGTGTGGTTAATTACTACTGATGATCAAGAAAGCTCTAACAGTGTTTATGCATCAGTTTCTGTTCGAAAAATTCGAACGTCTCTTTCATTAGATGCACCATCGTCTACTATGCAGGGGAGCATGGTCATTTTTGCAGCGACTTTGAAAGATGAATTTGAGAAACCTTTGATTAACATAGAAATCTTCTTCTACATTATAGATGGACAAAAAGAGTCTCTTATTGGCTCAGAATTCACTGATTTTCTCGGTCGAGCGTCACTAAATTATATACCTCAAACTAGAGGATTTTTTCAAATAAAAACTATGTTTAGCGGAACAACTATTTATACTGAGGCAAGTAGCGAAACAAAAAACTTTGATGTTGGTTATGACCTGGTTCCTTACGCAGTAGTTGGTTCTATAGCAATTTTAATCATGAGTGCTGTCTTCTATTATCTTCGTTGGAGATCTCGAAAACATGAAAAGGAAGAAATTGTTATTTCAGAAGAAGAATCCTCTTAAGCACGTTTTTTAGCGCTTATAATGGAGATTACATCCCCATTTTTCAAGACGTGATCTTCGCCTATTCGTTTTTTTTCATGCGCTTCGATTGCGTAGATGAAGCTTTCGCCGAGTTCTGTGTGAATTCTGTAGGCGAGTTCGCGGGCTGTTGTGCCGTAGGGTACTATGTAAGCGTCCGGTAGTACTCGGCCTTGGTGGTCGCTAAGGTGTTCTACGTCTTCGACTGGGTAAACTACTATGCTGTTGAGAAGTTTGAAGTATGCCATGTTAATTGCGTCTTGCACGCCTGTAGTTCCAAATTTTGTTAGAATTCTTTCTTTTATTGTTTCCAAGGCTTTCTGCTGTGTTGGTGTTATGGTTTCTGGGTTGGTTATGTTGAAGTTGCAGTCGCCTGGGCGATAGTCGGTTAGCTTCATTTCAGTAGATCTCCTTAACGCTAATTCTGCTTCTGCACAGCAAGGAACAACAGGGTTGCCAAGGTTTTTTAATCGTTCAAGATTTTCCTCAGCGCATGGCAAGTCGATTTTGTTTGCTGCGATTAGTGTGGGTTTGGAGATGCTTCTCAATTTGTCAATAAATTTCAGAAAATCTTCTTCGCTCCAAGAGTTTGGTTTTTCGGCGTTTAGTCCTGTTGCGTGTATTGCTTCAAAAATGTGTGTTCTTTTTATGGCTAATCCGCTTAATCGTTCTTCAAGAAGTTGAAGAAAATCTTGCTTTTCCGACTCTACAGTTCGTGCTAATTTTGTCCAGTCGCGTTTAAGAATGTTTGCAAGCCACATGGTTATTTCTACTTCGAGAAAGCGAACGTCCTCAATTGGGTCCCGTTCTCCATGTTTGCATATTCTTCCTTCGGCGTCGGTTCCGCCTGATGCGTCAACGATGTGGATTAATGCGTCGGCTTTTCTTATTTCGTCTAGGAATTGGTTGCCTAAGCCTCTTCCTTGCCATGCGCCAGGCACTAGCCCAGCACAATCGATTAGTTCTACTGGTATTAGTCGTATTCCTTCGATGCAGATCGAGTTTTTCGGGTTGTCTTTTACGTTGAATTCTTTGCAGGCGCATGGTGTGCGGATGTATCCTATTCCTCTGTTAGGCTTTATTGTAGTGAAAGGGTAGTTGGCTATTTCTGCTGGGGCTAGGGTTGCGGCGCAGAAGAAGGTGGATTTGCCAACGTTGGGTTTGCCAACTATGCCTACCATCATGGGATTGAGTGTCTCCAAATAGATTGTATGGGTAATCTTGTAAATGAAACTTCTCCCAAAAAACTACAATCTATATTCTTTAGTGGTTGAAGAAAGTGTTTAGGCCTGCCTGTTTTTCGTTGGATGGTTTTTCTGTTCGTATCTGTTCTCCTACGGTGATTTTTATTCCGTCAGTTGCTGCAGTGACGGGCACTTGGCTTTCTTGTGCTATGCGGGCTGCTTCTTTTGCTGGTCCTTTGAGTATCATTTGCATGCCGAAGTGTGTGAGCACGGCGGTTTCTGGTTTTGTTTCTTTCAGTATTTTTATTGCGTCGTCTGTTGTCATGTGGCCTTTCCAGGGTTTGCCTCCAGGTCGCATTACGCATAGGATTAAAAGTCTTACGCCTTCGTAATGTTTGCCTATTCCTTCGTAATATTCTGTGTCGCTGGTGTAGGCGAAATCTCCAAAATCAGCTGTTTTAAAGCGGAATCCAATGGTGTCTGGGTCTGTGTGTTGTGCTTTGATTGCTGTAATTTTTAGGTTGCCTATTTGGAAAGCCTTGTTGGGTGTTGCTGTTATTGTTTGTTGGGGCATTTTTTGGTGGTATTTGGAGATTGAGGTTTCGCATGTTTGGTTGCCGTTTAGGACGCTGTTTGCTGCTGCGAGGATGCCTCTTTTTTGTGTGGTGCCTCGTGTCATTGCTTCTATGAGTACTTCTGCGTCTGTGTAATGGTCTGGATGTGAATGGGAAATCAGGATGGCGTTGATTTTTTGTGGGTCTAAGCCTGCGTTTATGGAGTAGATGAGTGCGCCTGGGCCGGGGTCAAGATGGATGTTTGTTTCGTTGTTGATTATGCGGATTCCTGCGGTTCGGCGTTTTTGGGTGATTGTGGCGAATCTTCCTCCGCCTGTTCCGAGGAATGTTAACGTGATTGGGTTTGACATGGATAAACTATTGGTGTTTGGTGGTGTTTTTGGTTTTCTGTTTAGGGCTGTGGCACTGCTCTGCGCGCTTCTAGACCCTCTTCACTATATGATACTACTAGGCTCCAAATATGAACCAAATATGAACAGAGAAGCACGGGTTCAACTTAGCAAAATGCCCCGATTAAGTTTGACGAGAGTTTGAATCTCAGGGCTTCTATTAAAAACCCCCAATTTTGCATATACAAGGAATCATTAATTTCCGCTCGTTTAATTTCGGCTCACAGGATCTTAATTTATGATATTTCAAATTTCTTAACCTTTTTACCTTTTTTCTTAGCTTCTTCGGAGCACTCCCTACACATTTTCTTTTTGAACACTAGATACTTTCTGGTCCAATAGGCGCATTCCTTGCATATTGTCTTGCTACACACCTCACAAGCATAACTATGACTCATAAAGCTCGGTGCGCATACAATCTTGCCACATGAGTTGCAGAGTAGTCGTTCATTCTCGAGTTCTTTTCCGCAAATCTCACATTTCCCTGCGTCGCTTTGCAGTATGACAACTTCCTTTTGATTACCGCAGAGTATCGTTTGATGCTGCCTCGACAGAATGCTGCATTTTGTTGTGATAATTGGAATGTAGACTTGAGCAATGCTTTGTATGAGTATCTTGGATATATGCGGTACACATTTCTTGGTATAATGCACATTGTTTGCACCGTAATATCCTACTGTCTTTGTGTATTTTTGCTGTATTTGCTTAAGGGCCATACTTTTTATGGAGGAATAACCCAATGTGAATTTGCCTGACGAGAACGATGCCTCCGAGATTGATGGGTTCCAGTACTCGACCATTAAATTGGGTTTAAATATTCTGCCGAGTTGGGATTGTAATAATTGGCCGTTCTCCCCATTTAGCAACACATAGTCTTTGTGGATGCGAATTGAATGTATAACTCCAATAGTCGTTGAGAAATCTTCATTTAAACTGTATTGAATGTTGTAGACTGGAGTGAAGTGAATTTTTATTATCCTGTTCTCTGCCAATTGTTCAGGGGTTTTAGGGTGACTCAATGCTTTTCCTATAAGATTCTCAACTACGTTTTGACTAACAAAATTTGCAGATGGAGGTATCACTTGATAAACGTCTGTCTTTTCACCTTTTCTTATCACTCTAATATGAACTCTATTAGCCATATCGTACAAAACCCTAGAATCTACAAGTTCGATAAGAGATCCAAGACTTCTCGCATATTCAAGTGCAGCATTAGAGAAGCGTCCTGTTGTAACAACGAACCCCTTCTTTGCTCGGGCTGTGATTACTGCTGAGTGGAGTTTCTGTACTATTGGTCGTCCTAAAGTGCCTGTGGGATGGTGTTTACATTCAATGATTACTAGACTTCCGTCAGGAGAACGGATTGTTACGTCACGTCCAGCATCTCCTGTCGTTAAGATCTCCTCTGTTTTTCCATAGCCAAGCTTTTCGAAGAGATGCGCCACGAAGCGTTGAAATTCAAAGCCGTCCATGTGGTCCAAAGAAACGACTTCAAACGAGTTGGGAGTTTCTGTCAGTGTCTAAACCTCCATTATGAACCATCTTACCTCCATCAAATTCTTGGATACCCCTGTAAATGAACTTCATTTCTGTTATGACCCCTGATGTAACAGAAGCTGGAGTCTGTATATAAAATTTAGAATTGGCGCGGGATGAGATTTGAACCCCGATAGGTTAAATCGATATTTTTCTCCAGCAGACCTAAAATCCAAATTTGAGAAAAAAACGCGATAAGTCACGTATCCCGAGCTACCATTGTACCCCAGTCAGGTTGACGTTCAAAATCTAGCTTTAAGTTCCTGAATCTCCTCGTTCTACTTGAGACCTCAATTTGCAGCATGTCATTGTGCTATGCAGAAAATATACCTAGACTAGGGAGGGCGTGTGTGTCTCTTCTAAGCCCCCTTCTATTTGGAGCCTATTAGAAAGGTCTAGTCTGCTGCTGTGTGTGCACACCATAGAATTTCTTGCTTATCTTGTTCTTTGTCTGGTTAGTTTTATCTTTATGAAAGCCATAACTGTGCAGGTGGAAGAGGCTAAAGAGTTGCGTGTGGTCATCCGTGTTGGCGGTTCGGTCGTGGCGTCTCCGATAAACACAGAATTAATCGGGAAATATGTTGAAGTGCTAAGAAAGTTGGAAAGGCTAAAGCACAAAGTGGTTCTCGTCGTTGGCGGTGGCGCTTTAGCAAGAGACTTTATCCAATACGCCAAGAGTTTAGACTTAAACGAACCTGAACAAGACGTAACTGCAATTTCTGTTTCACGTTTAATCGCACAGCTATTTGCCTTGAAGTTAGACAAAATCGGAACCAAAACCGTCCCAACATCACTAGAAGATATGGCAAAGGAATTGGAGATAGGCAAAATGGTGGTGATGGGTGGGTTAAAACCTGGAATGACGACGGACGCGGTTGCGGCTTTAGTTGCGGAAAAGATTAAAGCCGATTTATTGGTAAAAGCCACAGACCAAGAAGGCATCTACACCCGTGACCCACGAAAACATAAAGATGCCAAAAAACTGGACCGTCTAAGTTTCGACGATTTAACGCGACTTTTTGAACAGAACAAGCACAAGGCAGGCATACATCAAATCATCGACCCCGAAGCAGTCAAAATCCTTCGTAAAAGCCGAACAAAAACCATCGTCGTTAATGGATTTAAGCCAAAAAACGTTTTGCTCGCAGTACAAAGAAAGAAGATTGGCACCATAATTGAATAGAATTACCTACTTAAAGCAATACTCGACTTTTTGAAACTCACTTACTAGTTTAATCGCCTCTTCCTTTACTTTTGAGGGCTCTTCTTTATCCATAATCACACGTTTCATAAGCACGGCTATCTCTTCCATTTCTTCTTCTTTCATCCCTCTTCGCGTTATTTCGCATGTGCCTAGACGAACTCCGCAATCTGCAATAATATTCGCCTTTTCCAATCTCTCAGCGACAACTCTACCCTTCTTGTATCCACCATAATCCAGAAACATCTGATGCGACTCAGTATAACCAAGACTGCGGCAAACCACCGGAAACCCGTAATCGCCCAACGCTTTCGCCAACGCCTGCGCATTTTTAACCACCTGCGCCGCGTACTGTTTCCCGAACTCTTTCATTTCTGCCAAGGCTACCGTCAAAGCCGCAATACGATTCCAATGCGCGTTATCCACATACCCAGGAAACATGTTTTTCTTCACTTTTTCTCCATGTTCTTTGTCTGCAAGGAATATGCCGCCTTGAGGTCCGAAAAGACTCTTGTGCGTGGAGCCGAAAAGAGCATTTGCGCCTTCTCTTAGTGGGTCTTGAAATGTTTTTCCTGCAATCAAGCCCATAACATGTGAACCGTCGTAACCGACGTACGCGTTGACTTTACGTGCAACCTTCACAACTTCTCGTACCGGCTGAGGAAATAGGAATAAACTTGCACCAAAAACGACCGCTTTAGGCTTAACGCGTTGGATTAATGCTGTAGCCTCTTCGATTTTTACGTTCATCTTTTCCTTCGAAAACGGAAAAGCGATAACCTTGTATTTCAAAAATTTTGGCAGTGCTTTTTTCCACATGCCTGGATAGCCACCGTCCGCCTCTGAAACACACATTACGATATCTTTTGGTTTGGTAAAGTTGGCGAAGAAGACAAGATCCGCTACATGGCCAGAAAGAGGACGTAAATCTGCGGTTTCTGCATTGAAAACTTCTTTTGCAAGTTTTTCTCCATGCTCCTCTATCTCGTCAATAAACCGTGTACCCATGTAAAACTTGTAGCTGGAAGTATAGCGATGTGTAAGGTCAGAAGACAGAAGCGCACGGGCTTGGGGGCTCATCACGTTCTCTGAGGGAATAAGATTAACACATTCGTTTCCGCGCCAACCTTCATGTTTTTTAACTAGGCTCAGAATTTCGTTAATCAAATTTATCCGCTCTCGTTAGATGTTTAATAAAGCAAGGAGATACTTGACAGTTACGTTTTTCCGTGTTGGAAAGGCTAAAAGCTTAAAATGTAGCTTTACTAAGAAGTGTTCAAACCATTCCATAATAATGAAGAGGGAATAAGTTTGCGTACCTCAATCAAAACGAGAAAAATCGCAGCCTTTCTAATTGTTTTATTTCTAACATTATATATTTCTCCTTTTTTGCCCACCACTTTTGCGGCTGAAACAGCTTTAACAGTCTCACCGAATGAGGGCTTCGTAGGCGACCTTATAAACGTCAATGGCACTATTGAAACATTAAGTGGAAATTACAGTATACTTTTTGATTCTATCGAAGTAGCCAATGGAACCGCCGACAATGAAGGAAAGTTTACAGATTCTTTCACGATTCCTCACTCTATAAACGGAACACACACAATTCAGTTGCAAGACATAACGTCTGCCACAACTGATGAGGCAAGCTTTGTTGTAAAAACTGCATATTACGTTAAGGCTGTGAATGTACCAGATGAACCAAGCCAACTGCAAGAAGGCGTACAAGTAGAGATTCGAGCCAACATAACAGGCGGAGGCACATCGAAACTTTACCAACACAACATAGCCGTAACACTCCCCACCCCAGCGAGCTCCACGTATTACAATGCTACACTTCCGCTTTTAACAAACGAAAATGGAACCGCTTCAAACACTCTAATCTATCCAACAGATTTTCTACCAGCCGGCGCCCACACAAACTATACTGGCACGTACCAAATCCGCCTTTATAAAAACACAACAACAATTGGAGCAGAATCATCATTTTTCATTGGACTAACAAACGCAACAACATATCAGAGACTCGACTGGGTAGACATAAAAGCCATGAATTACACGAAAACAAACGAAAATGCAACAGTAACTATACAATTTGGCAACAAGACTTTGCTTTCCCAAAAGGTTTCGGCCGAAAATGGCGCAATAATTTACAACTGGCAGATTCCAATCAACGCCTCGATGGGCTCCTACAAAATAACTGTCGCAACCGCAATCCAAGACGGCACAATAAAACCTGTTCTTGATGTGCAAAACTTTACTGTGCCTGGTATTTCTGTGAAACTTTTGACAACAAACCTTAACAGTGAACCACTTGGCGGTGTAAATGCAACAATTTATAGAATTTTTCAAAGTCAAGAAACAAAAATTGCCAGTAGCTTTACAAACTCAAGTGGATGGACAGTAAATACACTTGACCGTGGTGGAAATTACTCGTTCAAGGCGTTTTGGAAGAATGTGCAAGTTAACGAAACAACTCCAGTTCTCATTCAAAGCGACTCCTCTTGGACCATAACCTGCCAAATCGTCCACATGGAATTCACAGTCAAAGATGGGAAAACCGACTTGCCAATGCCGTTCATATACCTAAACCTCAACATTAACTACCGTACAGTCACAAACGTATCGCAAACGGAAACAGAAATATACCTAACAAACAACACAGGAAAATGGATACTTCGCAACCAACTTGTTAAGGCAAACTACACTATACGCGCCTACCGCATAGAACTCCTGTTTCACAACACAACCTTTACTATTCCACAAGGCGAAAAATGGTTCAACATTAGCATAGTCTGCCCCGTCTATAGCTTGACGGTGCATGTTGAAGATGCAACGCAAGCATCTTTGGGAGGTTACCCGATTGAAATTTACGAATTTGCTGGTGGTCTATACAATAAGACAACAACAGATTTGAACTCTGGAAACGCCACATTTGACAGCACGTTTGGGCTATATAAGATTCGACTCTACAACATCGAAGGAACAATTATTCTAAACGAAACCTACTACAGCCTCATAGACGCAAATGCGTTTTTCATTCTGCGCAGCAGTATTTACAATGCAAATCTTTCTGTGAAAGTTCTGGATTACCTTGGACGACCAATGCCTAATGTAAAAGTGAAACTTGAACGTGAAAATGTTGGACAAAGGGAGCTAACTACTGATGGAAATGGAGTAGCATTTTTCGAAAGCATAATCGGCGGCGATTGCCTTGTTTCCATCTGCATTAGTGGCGAAACGCCAACAGAAACTGTTAAGGTGTACGTGGAAAAAAGCACAGTAGCAACCATTACTCTGGAAAAATACATGGTTATTTTCGGAATCGTCACTGAAACCACTCAGTTCGGCGTGTTTATCACCTTAATAGTTCTCATCGTTCTCTTCACATTCTTTCTATTATACAGAAGAAGGAGACAAAAAACCTCAACTGAGAAATAATCGTAAACCACAAGTAAGAGACTTGAAATCCAAAAAACTTTATAACCTCTTCAAAGATAGCCATATAATGTTTATGCAATATGCGTGAAAAGTTTTGAAGTAAACAATGAATAGGTTGTGCATAAATGCCAGAAAAAAAGTGTTCTCCAACATGTGAATTGTTTAAGTGTGGAAAAGGCTCTGCTGTCTATCGTGGCAATGCGGTTTGGTGCAGATGGACCGAGGACAACTGTGAAGTTTCAAATTGTCAGTACGCAACTTGTATAAAGAGAAGATTGCTTCCTAGAGGCATTTGCGGAGAAACGGTGAAAAGACGAACCGTTGAAAGCGAACCAGAAGACGCAATAAAACCTGCTGTCAGACTAAAAGGAAAAGCCTTCAGAAGAATAGGTGAAAAGGAACTCTACTAACCAAAAACCCTTTCTCACTTTACGAAAAATGCTGTAAAAAAGATAAATAGGTACTTCGTTGTATCGCCTTTCGAGGCGAATACGATTGGTAGAAAGGAAAATAACGTGCTTAGCTGGAGGAGTTGGTGCAGCGAAATTTTTGCAAGGACTTGTAAGGGTCATTCCAAAAAAAGACGTCACAGTTGTAATCAACACAGGCGACGACATCGAACTTCATGGACTGCACATCTCTCCAGACCTCGATATTGTCATGTACACTTTAGCGGGCATTGTGGACGAAGAGAAAGGTTGGGGGATAAAGGATGATACTTTTCATTGCCTCAGTATGCTGAAGCGTTATGGTTGCGAGACTTGGTTTAATATTGGCGACAATGACTTGGCTACGCATTTGTACCGTACCAGCCTTCTTAGAAAAGGCTTGACTCTTTCGGAAGTCACGACTAAACTTTGTCAACTACTCGGCTTTCAGGAAACGCTATTGCCGATGACAAATGACAAGTTTGAAACGCGAATTTTAACCAATAAAGGTGAGATGCATTTTCAAGAATATATGGTAAAACGTGGCATGCAAGACCGTGTTGTCGGTGTCAGGTTTGAGGGTGCTGAACAAGCGAAGCCATGCCAAGAAGTTTTAGCTGCCATACATGATACTTCTAGGATAATCATCTGTCCAAGCAATCCCATTGTAAGCATCGGCACAATTCTTTCAGTTAAAGGAATTAGAGAAGCCTTGAGAAAAACAGAAGCGAAAATCGTTGCCATAAGCCCCATAATCGCCGGCACAGTTGTAAAGGGTCCTGCTGAGAAGTTGATGCGAGGTTTGGGTATAGAGGTCTCCGCGTTTTCTGTTGCGAATCTTTACAAAGATTTTCTTGATGTTTTCATCCTCGACACTCTGGACAAGGAACAAAAAGAACAAATTGAGACATTAGGCATTCGCGCGGTTGTGGCGGATACATTGATGAAAACTATTGAAGACAAGATTAGCTTGGCTAAAGTTGCATTGTCTTGCTTGTAAGGAAAAATTGGTTCAAACTGCCTTTACTCTTTTAACCACTGGAGGTCTAATCTTTTTAAGGACGCGAAAACCACAAACCGTGCATTTTATTCCTCCGCCTCGATGTTCAAGTTCTTCTGTAAACACTTTGGCGCCGCATCTTATGCATTCGTACACAAGTTTAACATTTTCTTCCTGAGCCATGTTCGCTCCCTTATTGAGTTAACCATACGCAATACAAATTTAAACATTTCCAAAAATCCGAATCAACAGCATGTTTTTAAAGTCTTCACTATTACTAATTCAAAGTTAATACGAATCTATGAGGAAATCTTTTGTCTGGCAAGGAAGATTTGCGGCATGGTGCGAAAGTTGCAAGAGGGGCAACCTACATTTTCATACAAGGCTTTATTTCTGCAGCAATGGGTGTAGTCTACATAGTTTTTCTTACGCGTTTAATTTCGCAAGAAGAAATAGGAATGTTTGGCGTTCTCACCTTTATACTGGGACTTGTTCAGATTCTAGGATTGTTGGCGCTTCCATCAGCATCAATCAAGTATATTGCTCAATTTATCGCAAAGGGCAATTTTAAGAAAGCGAAAGCTGTTGTTACTCGAGTTATGCAGATTTCAATAGTTATTGCGATTGCTGCCTTTGCGTTAGTTTTCGCTTTATCCAACTGGATTTCTTCACTTCTTTCCTGTTCTCCCTTTGTTATTCAAACATTAGCTTTTGCCTCGGTCTTTGTCGTACTATATTTTCAAGCTCTTGGTTTTCTACAAGGGCTTCAAATGATGGGTAAAGTAGCGGCGGTTAATCTGATTTATTCGTTTGTTCAATACGGTTTGGCGCTTCTTCTTGTCTATTCAGGTCTTGGCCTTCTGGGCATTACAATTAGCTGGCTAATTGCACTGGTCATCGCATTTTCGCTTGCTTTGATTCTGACTGCCAAAAATTTGGGAATTATAGGAACGCCTTATGGGCTAAGACCCTTGCTCAGCTTCTCATTTCCTCTTTACATCTCAAGCGTTCTGGGCTTCGTCATTCTTTGGGTTGACCAGCTTTTTGTGCTTCCCTACAAGGGACTTGAAACTTTTGGAGCGTATAACATCGCAAATCGGGCAGCAGTGGTGCCTGGGTTGATTTCAAGTGCCTTGCTTGCCGCTTTATTCCCTAAGCTTGCTCAGCTATACACTGAAATAGGGAAGGATAGTTTGGAAAATGCTTTCACTGTGACAACACGTTATGTTGTTCTTGTCGGTTTTCCCATGATAACAGGAGTAGCTATTTTGGCTTATCCAATAATAATTCTATTCGCCGGCGTTCAATATGCGGCTGCTGCACTACCGTTGACCATACTTTGTGTTGCCTCGCTTTTTGTGACATTAGGTGTAGCGATTAATCCAACCTTTTTCACCATGGAACGGACTGGAATTGCGTCAGTAGTTATATTTGTCTCAATCTTAGCAGATGCAATTTTTTCTTTTGTCTTCATTGTCTCCCTTGACATGGGCATAATTGGTGCGGCTATCGCAAAAGTCATTGCAGCCTTTTGCGGATTCCTTTTAGGCATAGTCATTCTAAAAAATTTTATCAAAGTCAAATTTGATGTTGAAATGTTATGGAAGGTTTTGTTCGCATGTTTTATCATGATGTTGGCACTTTTGGGATTTGATGTCATAAGGCAACTGTCAAGCGGTTCGCCCTATCAATTTCTTGTTTTTCGCCTTCATCTGCTTCCTATTTATGTTCTTATCGGAACAGTTGCATATTTTCTCGCTATAATTGCTTTAGGTGCAATTAAGAAAGAAGATGTTGAACTTTTCCGTGAATACCTTCCTTATAAACTGACGTGGGCTGCAACTTTGCTTGAACGCTTTGTCCGAAACAAAAAGACAAGTTAGAAGGGAAGGCTCCTTGAAAAAACGTGACCTTCGTATGCTGCTTAAAGATAAACTGGAATCGAGAGAGATTGAACAAATCTACAAATCTTATGACATTATCGGCGATATTGCAATAATCCGTATCCCAGACAAACTAAAACACCAAAACATCACCATCGCTGAAGCAATAATGCAACTGCATAAGCATGTAAAATCGGTTTGGCGTCAATCAAGTGCTGTGCGTGGCGAGTTTCGTTTACGAAAACTCGAACATGTTTGTGGTGAAAAAAGGACATTAACTACGCATAAGGAGTATGGGTGTGTTTTTAAGGTTGATTTGGCGAAATGTTACTTTTCTCCTAGGCTTTCGTATGAAAGAATGCGTATTGCGCGGTCTGTTAAGCCACGTGAGATTGTTGTTAACATGTTTGCTGGTGTTGGCTGTTACTCCATAATCATTGCTAAGTATTCTAAGGTCGAGAAGATTTACTCAATAGACGTGAACCCTGTAGCCTTTCAGTTTATGTGGGAGAATGTTTTGCTTAACAAAGTTTTAGAGCAGGTTATCCCGTTGAAAGGCGACGCGAAAACTATTATTGCAGAAAGTTTGCGGAAAATTGCGGATAGGGTGTTGATGCCGTTGCCTGAAAAAGCCTTTGAATACATTGATTTTGCTGTTGCAGCGTTGAAGCCGAAGAGCGGGTGGGTTCATTATTATGATTTTGAACACGCAAAAAAAGGCGAACGTCCAATTGAGAAAGTGAAGGAAAAAGTGGCTGAGAAACTATCTGAAATTGGTCTAGATTTCGCTATACCTTTTAGTCGTGTGGTGCGTGACACTGGTCCCAGATGGTATCAGGTTGTCCTCGACATACAAATAAAAAAATAAGACCGCCTTTGGCAAATCTTTTATGCTTAAATTTTATTAAACATCACACAAGGAGGAACCGAAAATTAAGAAAAGTTTGATGGACATACTTGCCTGTCCAATAGACAAGTATTATCCGCTTGAGTTGCATGTTTTCGAAGAAAAAGACGAAATCGTGGAAGGCTTAATTATCTGCCCAAAGTGCTTACGCTGGTATCCCATCCGCGAGGAAATCCCAGAAATGCTTCCAGACGAACTTCGCGAAAAAACGGACGAGATGCCTTTCTTGAAAAAATGGAAAAACAAAATTCCCAAAAAGATATTAGAAGAAGGCAAGCCGTTCAATCTTAAAACTAAAGCGAAAAAGACAAAAGCTTAACGATTTTAGAGTTTAAGTTTTATTGCTCTGTTTTGTGTTGAAGATTTAAATGCTGCTTCTGCGATTTGGAGCGCCTTCAAACCATCTGTGCCTGAGACTGTGGGTGTTTTGTAATTCAAGACGCAATCTGCAAAGTGTTGAAGTTCCAGTTTTAGCGGTTCTTGCCACACGTGTCTCGGAGTTGTGCTTTGTCCCGCCGTTTCAATGGTAATTTCTTGTGTCAGATAGTTGAGATTTAAGATGGCTCGGCTTCCTGTAACCAGCAAGGTTCTAGTTTTGTAAGGCGTAAGCCAGTTTGCCTCTACAAAAGCAGTTTTTCCTCCCTCAAAAGTTAACATGATTTGTGCATAGTCCTCGTATTTTGAGTGTCTTAGGTTACCAATTTTCGCGAAAACAGCGGTGGGTTCTTCTTCGAAGATATACCGCATGACATCGATGTCGTGGATTGCCGTGTCTTTAACCACTCCAACATCGCCGATTCTCTCCGGCCATTCGGAAACCCTCTTAGAAGTCGCAGAAACCAAAGTGCCTATTTCGTCTTTGTCCACCATCGTTTTTGCAGCTTGAACCCCTTTGTTGAATCTTTCAATGAATCCTACCATGAGGACTGTATTCTTTTTCTCTGCGAGTTTGACGATTTTTTTGGCTTCCTGAACCGTGCTTGCGATTGGTTTCTCTACTAAAGCGTCTTTTCCTGCTTTAATCGCGTTTACCGCTTCTGTTGCGTGAGTAGTTGTCCATGTGCAGATGCTAACGGCTTGAATGTCCTCCCGTTTTAGGAGCTTTTTACTGTCCGTGTACGCGTCTATTTCGTATTGTTTCGCTATTGTTGCGGCGCGTTCTTCATTTATGTCGCAGACCGCTTTTAGTTCGGTTTCTGGCAGTTCACTAAAAATTCGCACATGATTTCTTCCCCAGAACCCTATTCCTATCACCGCGACGCCGCGTTTTTTCATTTTGTCCAAACTCCTCTTCCAAAACCGCGGTATATTATACCCTCTTTCTCTGCTTTCGCTGGGTTGATAACGTGTCCCATATCTATTATGGCGGCAGGTTTTCGGGCTAAGAATTTGAATCTTCTGAGGCTTATGCGCTTGAAGCTGTTGTGTCCTACCACTATAAGTAGGCAGTCTGCGCCTTCCATAGCTTTTATCAACGTTCTCGCAGGAGGATAACCCAGTTCTTCCAATTCTTCAAAGGAAAAAAAAGGGTCGAAGACTTGCACGTAAACATTTTTTGCTTTCAATTTCTTCACAATGTTAGGTGTTAACGAGCCGCGCGGCTCCTTTATGTTTGGTCTGTAGGAAACACCGAGAACAGATATTCTAGTTCTCGCCAAGGGTTTGCCGCATGCTCTAAGCGCATCTCTTGTAAGGTGGACTGCGTGGTCTACCATACTATCGTTAACTTCTCTCGCCAAAGGAGTCATTCGAAGTTTTACACCAACATTTTCCGCCTCTTCAATAAGCAAGTACGCATCCTTTGGAATATGTCCGCTCACGATGCCTGGCACAAGTATATGACAGTATGGATCCGTGTTTACCGCCTTCTGCACTTCCAAGTAATCTACGCCGATTTTTTCGCAGAAGCATGCAAACTCGTTTGTTAAAGCCAAATTTGCATCGCGGTAAACGTTTTGAAACAGTTTCACAGTTTCGGCAACCCTTATGCTGCTAACCTCAATCATGTCTGCTTTTATAATAGTGCTTAATACAAGAGAGGCTAAATTTAAACTCTTTTTATCAATCGCACCTACAATCTTTGTGTAATTTTGGATGTCCCGTAAAACCCTGCCAGAAGTGGCACGAATTGGACTGTAAACAAAAGCAAAATCCGCGCCAGCTTTCAGTCCAGAAGCGTTTTCCAAAGTCTTCTTAACTAAAGTTTCTGTTACTCCAGGGCCTACTGTGCTTGCCAAAATAAACAAACTGCCTTCATGCATTCCCATGCCTATATCTTTGCAAGCTTTCTCCAAGGTGGAATAATCTGGCCTCTTCTTTTCATCCAGCGGAGTTTGAACGACAGGCATTATTACATCACTTGTTGACGCGGCCGCGCGGGTGTCATTTGAGGGAATAAACCGTTTTTCTTTCACGTTTTTCCTCAGAATCGGGTTCAAATTGGGCTCAAAGAACAGTGCTTTTCCTCTTTTTAATGAGGCAAATACTTGTGGGTCTACGTCGACTCCTATGACTTTGAAGCCGGCTTCTGCAAAAAGGCATGCATGTGGTAGTCCCATGCGTCCGCAGCCTACGATAGCTATTGTGAAGTTTGCTCGTTTTTCTGACGTGTCAATGTCTTCCTTTGTGAGATTCATAATATTGGGCATTTGTGTGTCCTCGTTTTATGAAAGGGTAACTTATGCTTTACTTGAAACGAATTATATAACAATTGTTTTTGAGCCTTGAATGTGCCACAGTTCTCCTGCAAAGTCCCTTTTTTTAGCACATAAGGCTTATAGTGAAGGAAAATTACTGTGCTCTGGGTGTTTGAATGCCGATATATGTCAAGTGGCTTGGTCACGCCAGTTTTCAAATTAGAACTACTGACAAAATTATCTACATTGACTTGAAGAAATATGGGAAAGTAGTTGAAACCTCAGAGAAAGCAGACATAATATTAGTGACACATAATCATGGTGACCACTGCAGTCCGCCTAAAATCCAAAAGCTCCAAAAGAAAGACACAATCATCATTGCTCCCAAAAATTGTGCTTCAAGAATCAATGGAAACGTGAAGACCCTTAAGCCTAGAGAAGAAATAACTATTAATAATATAAGAATCGAAGCAGTTGAAGCTTACAACATTAAGCGATTCAAACCTTCTGGAAAACTTTGGCATCCTAAAGGATATGGAGTAGGCTACTTGATAAAGGTTGAAGGCAAGACGATTTATCATGCTGGAGACACGGACTTTATCCCAGAAATGCGTCATCTCCAGAATATAGACTTGGCTTTACTTCCTACAGGAGATAAATATACCATGGACAATGCCGAAGCCGCCGAAGCGGCGATAGCAATTAACCCCAAAATCGCGATGGCTATGCATACATGGGAAACAGATCGTGAAGAGTTTAAAAGGAAGGTAGAAGCCAACTCGAAAACTGAAGTGGTGCTATTACAAGAAGGAGAAGAATACAAGGTCTAAAATATTGATCAAAACGGGGATTTGTGATGACAAAGCAAGATGCATTAGTAGGTAGTCGGCTGCTTCTAATGGGGAGCAAGGCTTTTAGGGGTAAGGAGTTGCCAACCCAAATTGCAGAAAGAATAGATGAGGCAATAGTTCGTAATATGACGATTATTGTAGGAGAGGCTCTAGGCGCATGCAGACTTTATCAAGATTACTTGCAGTCTAAGGGTTACAAAAACGTAATTGTAGGTCATGCTAAGAGTCTAAGGTACAACGCGGGCAACTGGCAAACTGTACAGTACGGAAATGACTTGAAGGGAAGAGAGAGGGGAATGATTTAAGACTGCGACTCGGCAATTGCCATATGGATAGACAACAGCGGCGTCATAGCTGAAAATCTTGAACTACTAAAAAGAATTGGCAAACCAACTTTTCTTTATGAATGGTCAACCAAAACCAACATCGCAAGGGCTGGTTGGCTTGATCCGAAGAGGACTTACGATCCTTACTACTACATGAAAGAGCACTATAGAAAGCGGAAGCAACAACGCAAGCAACGAATTAAAGGCGGACAAGAGCGAGTATTGTGACTAGTAAGAGTTTAAACTTTGCCTTTCTTCATCAATTGGCCTAGTTGGGTTTTGTATTTTTTAACGAGTTGTTTGGCTTTTGGTTTTGTCTTCGCTTCGGCGTAAAAGCGGTATATTGGTTCAGTCCCGCTTGGTCTAATCAGAATTGAGCTTTTGTCTTCAAACCATAGTTTGACGCCGTCCGTGGTGTCAGGTTTCAAATCTTTCACTGATTCAGTAAATGCCTTTAACAATGGCTCTTTTAGCTTATTTGAGCATTCTATTTTGTCCTTTTCAATGAAATAGTGCGGTAATTCGGCTAATAATTGTGAAAGTTTTTTGCCAGTTTTCGTCATTATGTCTAAAATCAAGGTAGTGGTCATTGCGCCGTCGCGGACAGGTTGATGCGGACCGTAGAAGACTCCGCCGTTTTCTTCTCCGCCAAGTTTTGCTTTCAACTTTTTCATAGTCTGCGAAACTATTGTGCTACCTACTTTGGTCCAAACCATTTTTCCGCCGTACTTATCTGAAATTTCCTTAACAAGATACGATGAACTAACAGGCGTGACTACAATTTCTCCTTTATTGTCTTGCAGAAAATACCTTTCAATAAGCGCAAAAGTGCGATCGCCCCAATGAATTTCTCCAGTCTCGTCAACAAAAATCGAGCGGTCTGCGTCGCCATCGTATGCCACGCCCAAATCAGCATCTAACGTTTTAACCGCAGTTGCCAAGTCGCCCAAATTTTCTATCCTCGGCTCAGACAGACGATTCGGGAAAGTTCCATCAACATTCGCATTCATAGCAGTGACTTTGCATCCCAAATCCCTAAGCAAATACGGCGCCGCAAGTCCACCTACGCCGTTTCCCGGATCAACAACCACATGGAAATGCTTCTTCTGGATGGGAGCCACATTTACATGGGTTTTAATCGCTTCAATATACTCGTCTAAAATTCCTGGTAGTGTGTACGTTTGCCCGATTGTGTTCCATTCGACTAATTCAAATTTTTCGTCAAAAAACATGTTTTCAATTTTTATCTCGTCCTCGCGTGATATCTCTATCCCATCGTTTGCAGCAACTTTTATTCCGTTATATTCTGGCGGATTATGTGAGGCAGTTATTATGACTGCGCCGTCCATTTTGTGTTTCTTAACCGCGTATTGTATAGCTGGGGTCGGCGCCATTCCGACGTTGTAAACGCTACAGCCCGTTGCTGTTAATCCGCTCATAACTGCGTGGGCAAACATGATGTTGCTTGTTCTGCCGTCGTAACCAACCAACAATCGTCCGCGTTTGAAGAATGTTCCAATAGCGCTTCCCATTTTTACTACAAATTCTGGCGTTAAATCTTTGTTAACTACGCCTCTTATTCCGTTGGTGCCGAACAGTCTTTTCTGGTGTTTCATGTTTTCCGCTCTCTAATTTTTCACATCAAACATTTTGGCGTAAGCACGCTTTCTGAAACTTCTTTTGATGGGCAAACTGTTACTCCTTGCGTGAATGTAACATTGTCTCTTATCATTGCATAGTCGCCTACTATGCAGCCGTCTTCGATTTTCACCCATTTTCCTAGGATAGCGCCTTCGCCGATAATAGCGCCCTTTATAGACGTGAAGTCTGAGACTATCGCATTTGGAAATATAATGGAATTTTCTATACGCACCCCTTTTCCAAGTGTAACTCCGTCTCCAACGGCGGCGTAAGGACCAATCTTTGATTTCTCTTCAATTTTAACATCTTTTCCAACCACTACAGGTTTTTCTATTTCAACATCCTTTTTCTTACTGGTCGGCATTGTCTTGGAAAATTGTTTCTTTTCTGCGTCCAATAAGAGTCGGTTGGCACGTAGATAATCTTCATGCTTGCCTATGTCTACCCATAATCCCTCAAATTCGTATGCATAGAGTTTTCCTTTTGCAGCGAGTTTCGGGAATACTTGGCGTTCTATTGAGACACGGTGTCCATGAGGAATGTAGCTGAAGATTTCTGGCTCAAGCACGTAGATGCCTGCGTTTACGAGGTTGCTTGGCGCTTTTCCTTTTGGTGGTTTTTCTACAAATCTGACAACTTTGTTGTTTTTTGTTAATTCTACGGTTCCGTAGCGGCTTGGGTCTTCTACTTTGTAAAGCATGATTGTGGCGGCAGCGTTGGTTTTTTCGTGTTTTTTCACTACTTCTGCATAGTTTATGGTGGTGAAAATATCGCCGTTCAAGACTACGAAAGGTCCTTTTTGTCCGATCAAGTCTTCAGCTTTTTTTATCGGTCCCCCAGTTCCCAGAGGCATTGTTTCCCTCGAATAGTGGAGTTTCATCTGGTAGGCTGTGTTGCCATAATGATGGATAAAAGCTTCAGCCATGTAATTAACTGCTAATATCACTTCTTTTACCTTGCTTTTTGCCAGGTTCTTAAGCGTCCAATCAAGGAGGGGCTTATTGCCTATAGGGAAGAGAAGTTTTGGTCTAGTGCAGCTTAGCGGTCGCAGCCTTGTTCCAAAACCACCTGCCAAAATTACTGCCTTCAACTATGTTTGTCACCTTTTAACATTGAAATCAAGTTACTACGAATATTGAAGTGGGTATAATAAGAAACTTTTGGGGTGCTTAAAATGTTCAAAATCTATAACGAAATGGGCACTTAATGGTTATAGATATATAATATGCTGCTGCAGATTACACAAAATGTTTTCAAGCAAAAGATAGGCGTATGAAAAAATGAAACATGTGTTGTTTGTTTGTGTTGAAAATGCTGGTCGAAGTCAAATGGCTGAAGCTTTCGCTAATCGTTATGGAAAAAGAAAATTGGTTGCTTCAAGTGCAGGT
>Ga0209636_10000675_pt1 | contig 33770 bp, 32 predicted proteins | sample DeeMarSWOR152_54_FD_187464 | JGI IMG/M metagenome (GOLD analysis project Ga0209636, IMG submission 187464) | Marine sediment microbial communities from White Oak River estuary, North Carolina - WOR-1-52-54 (SPAdes) (version 2) | ecosystem: Environmental > Aquatic > Marine > Intertidal zone >...
GGGGGGGGGTATCGCCATTGTTTGATGATATACCTTTTCTAAATCATGCTAAAGAAGATCAAACAAGCAAAATGAGTAGTCAAGATCACTCGCACTCGCTCCAAAAACTTCGCGCTGTGAGGTGCAGTCAACCTTCTAATACGGGTCTTAACTCTCTCAGCAAACGCTGAGTCTCTAAACCTCAACTGCTGCCTCATCAATACGCGCGCATTTACCCTTCTAAACAGCCAGCTGCACACTTCTGATTATGCATTCTCTGCCTCCCACGATGTTCACTATTCCTCCACATTTTGGGCAGTGAAGTGTCGGGGTTGGAACATGATACGTCGCAGTGTCCTCATACTTGAAGTCTCCCTCGTAGTCGCACTTGCTGCATTTCACAACGCCGTCTTTCTCTTCGATGCAGAGTTTTGAGCCCTCCATTATAGTATCCTTCACCAGTATTTCATACGAGAACCTAACTTGTTCAAGGCCCAGAAAAGTAAGCTTCCCTATGACTAGATGAACCCCATAAACCCTCTTTGCGTTGTGTTTCTTCGCCTCTTGAAGAACGCTTTTTACGATCTGGGTGGTCATAGAAAACTCGTGCACTTTCCAACTGCTCCACATACATTCTTAGAGACCTAGCGCTTCCGCCACTTTCCTCACGCCCTCTCCGCTTCTGCAGTTTGTCACCGCAACCCGAGCGTTTGGGTTTATCCTCTTAACATCTGCCTCCAGCTTTCTCACATCCACTTCCATCGGCTGAGCGAGGTCCACCTTGTTGATGACCACCACATCTGCGTCCATGAAGATGAACGGGTGCTTCAAGACCATGTAGGGTCCTTCCGTAACGCTGATCACCACAGCACGTTTTTCAGAACCGAGAGGAAATTCAGCTGGGCAGATAAGGTTTCCAACGTTCTCGATGAAAAGAAGGTCTAGCCTGGTTAAGTCAAGCCTCTGAAGCGCTTTTCTCACCAGGTTAGCGTCTAAATGGCATTCTTTTCCCGTGTTTATTGGAACAACCTCTACGCCGTGTCTCGCAATCAATTCCGCGTCTATCGTGGTCGTTAGGTCGCCTTTGAATGCTGCAATTCGATACTTACCCTTCAACTCCTGAACAAGTTTCTCGATGAGGGTGGTCTTTCCCGATCCGATGGCGCCCATAATGTCGATTGCTTGTACGCCGTGCTTCCGCAGTAGTTCCTTGTTCTCAGTCGCAAGTTTTTCGTTTGCCTTGAGAATGTCTGCTTCGAGTTCTATGTCGAAAACTTCTCCTTCCCCTGCTTTCACGACTTCTTTCATCTGTTCCACCGCTGCGGAGTTGATTGCATGCATGCAAACTTGAGGATTTCGTTCCAAAGCCGTAGGGGTTCCTCAGCTGCCTCCATATCAATTGCTGGGATAGAATGTCCAGCGTGGAGCAAAACGTGTTCTCCATCCCAGGCCTCCACCAACATGACGTTCACTCTTCGAACAATTCCTTGACTGACGTCGACTTTCGGTACGTCTTTGTTGGATTCAATGCATGCATGCAAAGAATATAAAGATTACAGGAAAAAGACGCCAATGTTGATACCGCGATTGAGAAGGTGATAACAACACCCTGATGTATGCGCGCGAAGTCTGGAACTCAGTCATTTCAAAGGCAGTTACAACTTCTTCAAAATAGGGTCAGCGGGAATGGCGTTGCTGTAGAGACCCAGTTTCTCTGGATCCAAAGCCAATGCTAATCCAAGGAGCTGAACGTAGTGTAGCACTGGAAGGTCGTAGGTAACTCCAAGTTGTTTTGCAACATCGATTTGTCCTCTGTCAAATTGAAGGTGGCAAAAGGAACAAGGGGTGACAATGCAGTCTGCACCCGCCTTTTTTATGTTTTCGAGCTTTTCTTTGGCCATGTCTATTGAAACGTCAGGGGAACTGGACTTCAATCCGCCTCCTGCGCCGCAGCACATCATTTTGTCTCGATACGGGATGCTTCTTGCGCCAAGCACTTCAACTAGTTCGTCTAGAAGCTTGGGGCGTTCTGCACTCTCACCTGTTCGGTATTCTGTAGGCTTTAACAGGTGGCAACCATAATGAACTGCAACCTTCAGGTTTAGAGGCTTCTTGACAAAATTTTTCAGCTTTTCAACTCCGAAATCACGATACAAGACTTCCACAATGTGTTTCACATTGATAGTGCCGTGGAACTCCCTATTATAGTCATGCAGAATCTTGTTCACCTTCTCTCGCATTGCAGCATCTTTTTTTAGGAGAATGTTTGCGTCTTTTAAGGTTCCATAACACCCACTACAGAGTGTTGTTGCGTCAGCATTCAAGGCTTCTGCCAGAGAGAGGTTTCGAGCTGCTATAGCTAGCCACGTGGGCCTATGAAAGGATTTAACCACTCCCGGAGGTGGACAGCAAGACGCTCCCTCTATGTCAAGAAGATCTATTCCGAGCGCTTCAGCTACATTACGTGTGGCTGCCTCGAGTCCTGGATATCTGTTGGGCATTACACAACCGAGAAAAAAGGCATATTTCAAATCATTTCTTCCCTTTCTCCCATTTGAAACCAATTAGCTTGTCAAAACCCGTTTTCTTGGTGATATCCTGAACCTCATCCAGGGCTTTTTTGTGCTTGTGCGTCGTCGGTGGGATTTCCTTGAGGCCGAGGTTTGCGCGCCGTTTTCGGGTTTCCTCATTGATTGGAATCGCGTGACCGTATTTTACAAAGTATCCAGCAACGCGTTTGTGTTGATCCAGCATGTGTCCAGCTTCGACCGCCATGTTTCTTAAAGCCAAAATCACATCTGTGGGGTCAACCCCTCTGGGGCATCTTTCCAAACAAGTGAAACACGTTGTGCATAACCAAAGATCCTTATCTGAAAGGGTTTCATCTCGAAAGCCTAACATTGCTCTTCTGATCAGTTGGCGCGTTCGAAAAGCTGTTCTTCTGCCGGATGGACAGCTGGCAGAGCAGGTGCCGCATTGAATGCAGAGATTTATCTTTTCGCCTCCAGCCTTGGCTATGGCTTTTGCAAAGTTATTGTCCAATTCGTCCAACTGCATAGTGTTTTTCTGAGGTTTGGTCACGGTTCAACCTCCACGGTTGTTCTACTACCAGAGGAAAAACATAGATTAAAAGTTTCCCAAAATAGCTAATAATTCGTCAAAAAGTCAGGCCTAGGCCAAACTGCGCGCACACTAGACGCTCTAAACTCTCGAGAACCAGTGGATGGCACCAGTTTTTCTTGTTTTTGTTAAAGTTTAAAAGACCAAACTTCGCTAGGTCTCTGAGATATAGCTTAGGAAGCTTGCATAGTTCACGATGGAGAACCAAAAAATGACAAGAGACGAGCTGAAAGTGGGAGTGTACATTTGCCACTGTGGAGGGAACATCAGCGACACTGTAGACGTGGAAAAATTGAGAGAGGCTACGTCCAAGCTGAAAGGCGTGAAAGTTGCAGAAACTTATGAATACGTGTGTAGCGACCCAGGCCAAGAAATGATAACCCGGGGAATAAGAGAGCATGGCCTCAACAGAATTGTGGTTGCATCATGCTCCCCTCGAATGCATCTAGACACTTTCAAGCGGACGATTAATTCGGCGGGGTTGAATCCCTACTTCCTCGATATGACAAACATTCGAGAGCAGTGTAGCTGGGTTCACGACGACAAGGAGGCTACAACGGCCAAGGCGATTGACCTTGTTCGAGGAGCCGTGGAGCGAGCTCGTTATCTTCAACCTTTAGAGGCGAAGAGTATGCCCGTGAAGCAAGAAGTCCTCGTGATCGGGGGAGGTGTCGCCGGCATCATCACCTCTATCGAGTTGGCGGACAAGGGATATCAAGTATATCTGGTTGAAAGAAGTCCAAGCATAGGCGGTCACATGGCCCAGCTCAGCAAAACCTTTCCTACCCTCGATTGCTCACAGTGCATTCTCACACCGAAAATGGTGTATGCCGGGCAGCATCAAAACATCAAGATAATCAGCATGGCCGAAACAACAACGGTTGAAGGAGGCCCTGGCAACTTCAGGGTCTTGATCAAGATGCGACAAAGGTTTGTAGACGCAACAAAATGCACAGCATGCGGAGAGTGTGCAAAGAAATGCCCCGTGAAAGTTCCAAATGAATTCGAAGCAGAGTTAACTGAGCGAAAGGCCATATACTCTCCATTCAGGCAGGCGGTTCCAAGAACATATGCAATAGACACGGAACACTGTCTATATTTTACAAAGGGAGTGTGCAGAGTCTGCGAAAAATTCTGTCCATCGGGGGCCGTAGACTTTGATCAGAAAGAGGAAACTGTCGAGTTGGACGTAGGCGCAATTGTTGCTTGCACCGGATTCGAGCAACTTGACCCAAGTAGTCTTGAGGAGTTCAGCTACGGCTTACACCCTGACATAGTGACTAACCTCCAGTTCGAGCGACTTATGTTGCATGGAGTAAAAAAACCGTCTAACGGAAAGGTGCCGAAGAAAGTGGCATATATTCTCTGCGTGGGCAGTCGAATGATGAACACTGCTAAAGGAGTAACATATTGTTGCAAGATAGGTTGCATGGTCGCGATTAAGCAAGCTCTCTTGCTTCAAAAAGCCGTCCCAGATGCTGAACCATGGATTTTTTACACAGACATAAGAGCTGATGGAAAAGGATACGAGGAATTCTATGCGACGGCTCAAGATCACGGCGTGCGATTTGTTAGGGGCAGGACGGCGGAAGTCGTTCCAAACGGAGAAAAACTAGTGGTGAGAGCTGAAGACACTTTGCTTGCAAGAAACTTTGAAGGCAACTTTGACCTTGTAGTGCTTAGCACAGCCATCGTGCCACACTCCACCAGTTACGAGCTGGCTCGAAAGCTGGGCATCCAAATTGGCTCCGACAATTTTCTCTTAGAAAGACACTACAAACTTAGGCCAGTGGACAGCCAACGCGAAGGAGTATTCATCTCCGGTTGTGCCGTGAGTCCCAAAGACGTTAGAGAAACAACTCTAGAGGCCATGGCTACAGCCTCCAGAGTTGCCACCTTCGTAGGCAAGGGCGAGATCTTCATATCGCCAGAAGTGGCTTACATAATTCAGGACAAATGCAACACTTGCGAGAAGTGCATAGAAATCTGCCCTGTTGCGGCAATAGAAAGATCTCTAACCGGCGTGATAGTTAACCCAGTCTCGTGTGTCGGATGCGGAATTTGTGTGCCAACGTGTCCTTTAGAGGCAATTGACCTAAACCACTCTACTGAAGCTCAGTTAATGGCGCAGATTCGCGGAGTTTGTGAGAACAGATACTCACTGAAGATTATTGCATTCATAGGAGGAGACACGGCCTATGGATCTGCAGACCTGGCTGGACAAACAAGGGAATCTTATTCCACAAACATTCGAGTAATTGGAGTGCCAAGCGTTGGAAGAGTCGGTCTCAAACATTTACTTCAAGCCTTTGCCTACGGAGCCGACGGAATCATATTCGTCGAGGGAGATGACAGCATTTTAACGGAAAAGAAATTGAGAGAACATGTCACCCAGCTGAAAAAGGAGCTGAGCAAGTATGGCATCAAATCCCTACGTCTAATTTCAATTACAACAACCCTCCCTCAATACAATAAAATAGTGAACATATTTGAAACACTCAACGAAAGGATTTCGAAATTAGGCGCGGTCTCACAGGAGACCCGTTCCAAAATAAAGGAACAACTGGCACAGTTCAACAAGGAAAACATATGAATTTCCATACATATCTCAAAAGAATTACTTAGTGAAGTTGAGGCGCCATTTCATTGGAAAAATCTGCAGTAATTCTTGCAGGCGGATCTTCTGAGAGATTTGGACAAGACAAGGGTTTGCTCAAGTTAGGTGACAAGCCTCTCATTCTTCACATTCTTGATAAGATATCAACTGTAGTTGACGAGGTCTTAATTGTTGTCAGTTCAAAAAGTCAAGAAAAAGCTTACACACATTTTTTGAAGTCAAAAGCGACAACAGTTACTGACAAATATGAGATGCAAAGTCCTCTTGTTGGGGCATTAACTGGATTTGAAAAGGCGCAAGGCAAATATTCACTGTTACTTCCATGCGACACTCCTTTCGTCTCAAGTCAAATTGCATCATTTCTTTTAGAGTTATGCGTTAACAAGGATGCAATCATTCCTCGATGGCCGAATGGCTATATAGAGTCCCTCCAAGCCGTCTATCACACAGAATCAGCTCTAAACGCAGCAAGCAAAGCATTGGAAGACGAAAAGTTGGACATGTATTCTATGATCGCCTCCTTAAAGAAAGTTCGTTACGTATCAACGTTAGTTCTCAAACAAATAGATCCAAAGCTGATGACGTTTTTCAATATTAATACACTCGAAGATTTTAGAAAAGCAGAGCAGATGCTTCTAGACTTGCGCGCACGCTGATTGGTTAACAAATCGGTTCTATTATGGCTTGACCAAGAAGTCATTCATGCACGCTCTATAACGGCCTAGTGTCTCCACATTTCTGGTAGCGCTTGCTGTTTACTTCATGACTTCCAAAACTATTAACATGATGTCTAAGAGAATTATCAATATTGTGAGATAAATTAGAGTTCTTTCGACTCTGTGAATTAAGCCTAAATCCTGTAATCTTAAAATGCCGTCCAAAGTTCTACTATATGAGTCCTCGAATTCAAGCTCTCGTTGAATGTCATCTATTGCATCCTCTAAGATCAATTTCGATTCTTCACTGAGCTTAATATGTGGTACCACACACTCTTTCACATCAGACATCAATTCTTTCTCAAACCATAAAAGTCGATGAAGTGCGAAAACCTCTTTCTTAAGCTTGAGAACGGAACGGGTAACCGATTTGTCTCGGGGTCTTTCAAGTGCTTCCTCCTCAACCTTATCAATTTGTTTTTTGATATTCATCATAACTTTTGAATTCTCATTTGCTACCTCACGGAACAATCTACTGACTACGAAAGACGGATGTATCTTTCCATTTTCCATCAAGTAATTTTCCAACGTTTCAACTATTCTCCTAACAAGCGTTGTGGAATTCTCATCTCTCAAAGTGACCAGAGTTTTATCCTTCACCATCAAAGATATGGGAACTTGTATTGTCTTCCCGAACTTAGCAAAAGGGATAGAAATCAAAACAGAATCTTTGTATCTTTCACAACTTGGGTATTTTTTTTCATTCCCAGTTTCTTTTAAGGTCTTTGTTTCAATTTCAAAGAAGTTAGAAATTGTTATGATCTCTTTCTCGTCTAAATTCAAGCAGTCAATCCAGAGCCAGTCAGCTTCCCTACTGAGGTCGTCCAACTTCTTTGAAGAAGCTATGTCACCACTGTAGAGTTTTTTCTTTGTTATAGCATAAACTCGTATCATTAATAGCCCAAGCTCGCATCATTTAACATAGCGATATTACAATTACACAGTATCTATAAAAGGTTGTGCGCGCATACGAAGAGACTGTTGGGCATCCTCACGAAACATGACGCTATACATGTTCTTACCTTTTGGCGATCTATTTAGATGCCGATTCCTCTATAGTGTAAGATATAAACTACAAAAACTCGATCAGCGCACATTGTTTTTCCGCGTATATGTTGTGTTGACTAATATGACTACACTTTTGTTCCGTGAAAGATTAAACTTAAATTTGACATACTACAGTTCTTATTCTCTTAAACTAAGTGTCTTGCAATTGGTGAGAATTTGGAAAAAAAGGAAAAGTTGAAATTTGCTTTCTATTGGGCTGCTAGTTGCGGCGGCTGTGAAATAGCAGTTCTCGATGTAAACGAAAAAATCTTGGATGTTGTTGCCAAAGCAGACATTGTCTTTTGGCCAGTGGCCATGGACGTCAAATACAAAGATGTAGAAGCGTTTCCAGACAAATACATAGACGTCTGCTTCTTCAACGGCGCAATCAGAACAGAAGAACAGGAACATATGGCCAAGCTTCTGAGAAAGAAATCCAAAGTCCTTGTGGCTTTTGGCTCCTGCGCCTGTGACGGATGCGTTGTAGGTCTTGCAAACCTCTGGGACAAAGAAACGGTCTTTGGGCGAGCATACTTTGAAACGCCTTCGACGAAAAATCCTGAATCGGTGACACCAAAAACTTCCCTTAAGATTGAAGAAGGAGAGCTAGAACTACCCGAATTCTACGACACAGTGAAAACTCTAGCCCAAACCGTAGATGTAGACTATTTTCTCTCGGGGTGCCCGCCGCCAGTCCCCCTCATAATCCAAGCAGTTGAAGCCATATTCAATAACAAGCTACCTCCGAAAGGATCTGTTCTAATGCCAAGCAAGTCCGTCTGTGACGAATGCCCAAGAGAGAAAAAAGACAAACAACTCTCTGAAATAAAGAGAATTTACGAAATTGACGATGACGAAAAAACATGTTTTTGGGACCAAGGAGTAATTTGCATGGGCCCCGCCACCCGAGCAGGCTGCGGTGCTCAGTGTCCAAACATAAACGTGCCTTGCACTGGTTGTGGTGGCCCAGGGCCACGAGTAACCGATCAAGGTGCTGCCGCCGTCAGCGCGCTTGCATCAATTGCTACTAGTCCAGAAGTTGTCAATCAGGCTGTAGACCCCATAGGAACCTTTTACAAATATTCTCTTGCTCATTCCATTCTTCGAAGGAAGGTGATTAGAAAATGAAGGAAATAGTCATAGACCCCATCACAAGACTGGAAGGCCACGGGAAAATAACTATATTCCTTAATGATCAGGGAAATGTTGAGAACGCCTACTTACAAGTTCCAGAGCTAAGAGGATTTGAGCGGTTCTGCGAGGGCAGAAGAGCGGAAGACCTGCCCATAATAACCACCCGTATCTGCGGTGTCTGCCCGGTTGCACATCACATGGCGGGCGCAAAGGCTGTAGACGCAGCTTTCAATGTCGAACCGACAGAAACGGCTAAGAAATTAAGAGAACTTGAGTACTGTGGCTACATAATCTACGATCACATACTTCACTTCTATTTCTTGGGGGGCCCAGACTTCGTTGTAGGACCAGATGCTCCCCCAGCGAAAAGAAACATTCTTGGAGTGATAGAGAAGGCGGGCTTGGAAATCGGCAAAGAAGTGATAAAGCATAGAGCCTACGGACAGAAAATAACAGAGATAATTGGGGGTAAGGCAACTCATCCTGTGAGTGCTCTGCCAGGTGGCATCGCAAAGGCTTTGTCTGAGGAGAATAGGCAGGAAATAGAGAAAATGGTTAGAAGCTGCGTGGAGTTCGCAAAGTTCTCTCTGAAACTCTTCGACGACATTGTTCTCAAAAACGTCGACTACGTAAACCTGATCAAAAGCGAACCCTACACACTCAGGACATACTACATGGGAACCGTTGACAAAAACAACAAGGTAAACTTCTATGACGGCGACGTGCGAGTGGTTACCCAAGAAAATGATGAATTCGTGAAGTTTGTCCCCTCAGAATATTTAGACATCATCGAAGAACATGTTGAACCATGGACTTACGTCAAATTGCCCTACCTTAAAAAGGTTGGATGGAAAGGCCTAATGGCTGGACCTGACAGCGGCATCTACAGAGTTGGTCCCCTTGGAAGATTGAACGCCGCAGAAGGTATGGCAACACCTATAGCTCAAGAAGAGTACGCGAGGATGTACAAAACTCTTGGCGGCAAACCGGTTCACGCTACTTTAGCGTTCCACTGGGCTCGACTGATAGAGCTTGTGTACGCAGCCGAACGAGCATTGGAACTGGTCTCGGATAAAGAAATAACGAATAAGGATATCAGAAATAAACCTGGGAAGCCCGGTGAAGGAGTTGGAATAGTTGAGGCTGCTAGGGGCACTCTGATTCATCATTATAAGCTGGATGAAAAAGCCTTGGCCAAAAAAATCAACTTAGTAGTGGCCACGACCCATAACGCACCCGGTATTTGCATGTCGATAAGAAACGCTGCAAAAGGCCTTATACGCAATGGTAACGTTAGTGATGGACTGTTGAACAGGGTGGAGATGGCCTTCAGGGCCTACGATCCTTGCTTTGCTTGCGCCACCCACTTTGCCATTGGGCAAATGCCTTTGGAAGTGGAGATTTACGATAACGAAAAACGTTTGTTAAAAACGATAAGAAGATGAGGGATCAAAAATGGATGGAGTCAAAGTTGGAGTATTTCTGTCTGACTGTGGAAATCAACTCTCTAAAATCCTAGACTTTGACGATCTAACCAATTATGTAAAAAACATTTCAGGTGTGGCTCTTGTCAGTAGAAGGAGTGAGTTTTGGCGTGGCGAAGGGTTACAAACAATAAAAGATGATATTGAAGGGGGAAAAATAAACCGAGTTGTCGTTGCGGAGAGTCTCCCGAAGCTAAGTGAAGTGAATATTGTTCAAGCAGTTGAAGAAGCAGGTCTCAATCCCTATCTGGTGGAAACCATCGACCTCAAAGATCACTGCGCTTGGCCTCATCGGGAAACACCCAAAGAAGCCACTGAAAAAGCCAAAGCTATGCTTCTAGCTGCCATCGAACGCGCCAAGCTTCTTGAGCCCATAGAGAAACTTGAGTTTCCAACCCTCAAATCTACTTTGGTCATAGGCGGCGGTATCGCTGGCATGCAAGCGGCTATAGATCTGGCGGACTTGGGATTCGAAGTAAACCTGATTGAAAAGGCGCCGTTTCTCGGTGGCTTGGCTAGTCGCGCGGGTCGATTTTTCCCAACAGACGATTGTGCCATCTGCATCCAATCTCCGGCTTCAGATGTTAAAACCATCACCCACACGTCTAGGAAATGTGTGTATCGATCTGGTTTCAGCGAGATTCCCAACCTAACCATCCTAACTAATTCAAAAGTTGTGGGCGTTGAAGGAGTTCCAGGAAACTATAAGGTTACGATAGAGAACAAACCGAGATATGTTGACGAAATGAAATGTATTGCGTGTGACCTGTGCACCACTGTTTGTCCAGTGGAAGTGCCTGACGAGCACAATGCAAAGTTGAAAAATCGCAAAGCCATTTACATGCGAGTTCCGAATGTTTATCCACCTGTTTACGTCATTGACGAAAGCGTTTGCAAATTCTACGACTGTGCCAAATGTGTTGAAATTTGTCCCACCAGAGCCATAAATTTAGATCAGAAAAGTAAGCAGATGACTCTAAAAGTGGGTAGCATAATAGTTGCTACAGGCTTCCAAGAATGGGATTCCAGGGTCATAAAAGAGTATCATTACGGCGACAACCCAGATGTCATAACCAATCTTGAGCTTGCAAGAATGATCGACGGCTTTGGTCCTACAGGTGGTGCGATTGTTAGACCTTCAGACCGCAAGCCCGCCAAGAAAATCGTTATGATACAATGTGTTGGTTCAAGAGATAGACGATGGAATCCATATTGCTCGAGTATCTGCTGCATGATTTCATTAAAACATGCCTCTTTAATCAAATCAGCCCATCCAGATACAGACATCACTTTGTGTTACATAGACATAAGAACCACTGGAAGGGAGCACGAAGACTACTACGAACGAGCCAGGGAAATGGGAATAAAATTCGTCAAAGGTAGACCAAGCGAAATCTCACGGAACCCAGAGACTAATACACTAATTGTCGATGTTGAAGACGAACTTCTGAAAAGACTCTTAGAATTAGAAGCTGATTTGGTTGTTTTAGCCCCCGCAATGGTACCGGCTGAAGGCACCAAGGAACTAGCCGAGCTTCTGAGCCTTGAGTTGGACAAAGACGGCTTCTTCAAGGAATATAACGCTAAACTGAGACCGACAGAGACTAAGCTGAGAGGCATATACTTATGCGGAGGAGCAACCTACCCGAAGGATGTGCCGACGGCTTCTCTACACGCTCACTCAGCGGCTGTGAAAGCTGCGAAGTTCTTGACCACGGGCAAGATAGTCAAGGATCAGAGAACCGCCGTAATCAACGGAGACTATTGCGGTGACTGTGAATTCTGTCCAGTAACTTGTCCTTACGATGCAATAAGTCTGGAGGAGACGACCGAAGGCCACTTCATAGCAAAAATATCTGACCTCCTATGTGAAGGCTGTGGTATTTGCGTGGGAACTTGTCCCCTAAGCGCTATCGAGCTTAGGCATTCCAGACCCAGTCAGATACAGGCGCAGATCAAAGGACTCATGTCCGTAAACGGGACATCTAAACCTCTGGTTCTAGCAATCTGTTGCTCTGAATGTGGCCACACAGCTGTTGACTCTTCCGGTATGGCCATGATGAAATATCCAGCAAACGTTAGAGTCATGAAAGTTCCTTGCACAGGCATTCTACAAGTCCACCAATTACTAGACGCTTTCAAAGCGGGTGCTCAAGGAGTAATGGTTGTGGGGTGCAAAAGTGATGGGTGTCATTATGAAGTGGGTGTCCAGAAAGCCGAAAAGAAGGTGGAACTTGTTCGAATACTACTGAAGGAATACGGTATAGAACCAGAGAGATTGGAGATGTTCAACATGGTATATATCGAAGGGAACAAATTCGCTGAAGCTGCGCAAATGATGACTGAGCGAATAGAGAAGTTCGGGCAATTACAATTAGTGGGCGTTTCTTAGAGAGGAGCTTGAAATTAGGATGATGTATGATGAAGAGGAGAAAACTGCCAGTTTAGAGTTTTCTGAAGTAGTTACACGTCGTTTAGGCGGCGAAACTATCAGGCGATGCTATCAGTGTGGAACCTGCGCCAGTAGTTGTCCAGTTGCTAAAATCACTGAGCGTTTCAATCCTAGAGAAATCATCAAGCTATCGCTCTTGGGAAAAAAGGATGAAGTTCTTTCAGGTGACGCCATATGGTTATGTTGCTCATGTTATAACTGCCAAGAAAGATGCCCCCAAAAAGTTGAAATAGCCGACGTGATATACGCGCTGAGAAACATAGCCTTTGAAGAAAGTCACCGACCGAACATTTACTCAGATTTTGCATCCGCTCTCTTAAATGACGGCCGCATAGTCAAGATTTCCAAATTCTATGAAGATAAAAGACCTGCTCTCGGCTTGCCACCTCTTCAACCAACAGGCGTAGATATGCTAAGAAAAATTCTTTCTGCTACTGGGTTTGATAGGCTGCAACAGAAGGAGAAATCATAATGACAAGCTACGCTCTATTCCTAGGTTGTCTCATACCTGCTCATCAACCAAACTACGAGTTGTCAGTAAGAAAATCACTAGCCAAACTCGGAATTGAGCTTGTTGACCTAGCCAATATGACGTGCTGTGCCCCTCCACCAGTGCAGTCTATAGATTTGGAAACTAGTCTAGCCGTAGCTGCATACAACATTTGCCTAGCCGAGGAAGCTGACTATGATCTGATTACGTTATGTTCCGGATGCTTCGAATCTCTTTCAATGGCAAATTCAATGCTAAAGGCTGACGAGCAACTAAAAGCAAAGATAAACAAGATTTTGTCTAAAGCCGGGAAAGAATTTCTGGGCAACAAAGATGTGAAACATTACCTTCAAGTCTTAATTGACGATGTAGGACTAAAACGTCTCGAACAAAGCGTCTCCAAACCTTTAACCGACCTAAAAGTGGCAGCGTTCTATGGTTGCCATGCACTTAGACCCAGCGAGCTTCTGAAGCTCGACGACCCAGAACGCCCAAGAATTCTCGAAACATTAATCGAGACAATAGGTGCAAAGAGTGTCGAATATCTAAATAAGTTAAAGTGTTGTGGTGGCCTCTTGAAGGGTTATTCTGATGATCTTGCCCTTAGCCTCGCCAGAGAAAAAATTGCAAACATAGCTAGGGCTGGTGCTGATTGTGTTGCAACTCTTTGTCCCTTCTGTTTCGTTGCATTGGACGTAGGGCAAGTCCTATTGAGGGGGAAGTTCCATGAAATCTACGATATGCCAGTGCTTCATTATTCGGAACTTTTGGCCTTTGCCTTGGGAATAGGTTCAAAGGAACTGGCAATAACACCAGCAACTCACAAAATAAAAGTCGACAAAGTCATTAGCAAGACATCTTGATGAAAAGCGTCTTTTGCCAGCTCAGGGTCAAAAATCACGAGTGCTTGTGTTGCATCCACGCGCGCTATACTCCTAAATACTTGACCATTAAAGCGCAACCTGCGTTTTCAATTGATTCTTGTGGCAAATGTAGACATTACATAAAAATGATTGATGAAGCTGAACTGAAAGAAAACATTCCTAGAGGATTAGAAGATATACTAACATTGAATCTCGACCTTGTAGCTAAAAAATGCAGATTTCGCAAGAGATTAAGATCGTTTGGTGTGCGCGCGCAATCTCAGCTTCAGAGATAGACCGATTCGCAACCATTATTAAGGACATGGCGAAGGAGAATAAGAAACTTGATCCAAGCCCCTCAAGGGCTGGAGGCTAGGATTAGATGTCGGAAACAAAAGAAACGCAGAAAAAGAAGCTTCAAGGAAAAGCGGTGATAGAAGCCAGCGAAATGGATCCCCACTTCAAGTATAAGATCCGCAAGATTCCAGGCGCAGAGAAAATCATGCTGTGCTTCCAATGTGGCACCTGTACAGCCGACTGTCCCATCGCACGGTTCAGCGATTCCTACAGACCCCGAAAACTTATGCGCATGACACAACTGGGACTAAAGAATAGAGTTCTCTCCAGCGACGTTATCTGGCTGTGCGCCGCCTGCTTCACCTGCGTCGACCATTGTCCACAAGACGTAGGGATCGCCAGCATCATAAGAGCTCTTCGAAACCTAGCTGTAGATGAAGGATTCATTCCTATTGTTTACAGGAACTTGGGTTCCAACGTTCTAAAAACAGGCTACGCCTATAAGATTCCAGAGTCGCGGCATAGAAAGCGGGAGGAGCAGGGGTTGCCTCCATTGCCGAAAGCCAACTTGAAAAGTTTAGCCAAACTATCTGATGTTACGGGCTTCTCGAAGTTGTTTGAGGAAAAGAAGAAGGAGGCTCAAAATGGCTGAACTGAAGTATCTACTCTTTCTGGGCTGCGTTATCCCATACAGAATCTCCAGCTACGAGATATCCACTAGGAAGGTTGCTGAGAAGCTTGGAATAGAACTGGTGGAGATGCCAGAGTTTAACTGCTGCGGCCTTCCCTTAGACCCCGTAAGTCACGATATGATGCTTACTTTGGCAGCGCGGAACCTATGTTTAGCAGAACAACAAAACCTGAACATCATGACCCTGTGCACGGGATGCGCTGGCACCATGCGCAAGGTAAATATGACGCTGAAAGAGGATAAGAAACTCAAAGAGAAGGTTAACGGATACCTGAAGGAAACCGGGCTAGAATTTAAGGGAAGAATAAAGGTTAGCCATCTTATTCAAGTGCTTGCGGAAGACGTTGGTTTTGAAAAAATAAAAGCAACGGTTCAGAAACCCCTTACTCCGCTTAGGGTGGCTGAACACAACGGATGTCACGTTTTACGTCCAACAAAATACATAGGCTTCGACGATCCCGAAAACCCCACGATTCTCAAGAACTTAATCGAATTAACGGGAGCAAAATGCTTAGACTACATGGACGAGACCGAGTGTTGTGGCGCCCCGATAATTGGTTTGAACGACATGATTCCTCTCCAATTGGCTAAAGAAAAGCTTGATCACATTGGGGCGGTTGGGGCGCAAGCGCTGATCACCGTGTGCCCATTCTGTCACATGATGTATGACCTTCATCAGTCACGGATAGAACGCGTCTTTAACGTGAAGTTCGACATCCCCGTACTTCACTACACGCAGCTGTTGGGGTTAGCCATGGGCTTCAGCCCTGACGAGCTGGGCTTTAAAGAACTTAGGGTGGATACAACTCAACTTTTAGATCAGTTGGCGCGCGCGAAGTGAAAACACACGATGATGTTCACGCGCGCAGCCTGACAAACCTTTGCCCATAGTTCTACCTCTTTCAGAATGATGATGACCGTAGTTTAGACTGGTTTGTAACCTAAGACGACTATTGGATCCGAACGTTTGCATCTGCTCTAAGTCGGCGCTTTCAGGGCTTCTTGGAACAGCTTCTTTACGATAGCGACTCTCGCCTTTTGCGCAAGTATATCTTTCGTTGTGAACTCTAAAGCCTCTTCGGGGCACCATTCTACACACTTGGGTTCGCCGTCGCACAGGTTGCATACATATACCTTTTTTGTTTCCGGGTGTAGCTGAATGGCGCCGTAGTCGCAAGCTTCGATGCACCAGCCGCAGCCGTTACATTTGTCGTCGTCAATCATGATGACACCTGTTTCTTGAGACTGTTCAAGCGCGTCTCGAGGACACGCGGCTACGCATGGAGCGTCTTCACAGAGTCTGCATGCGACTGCTAGGTTCACGAAGGGGTTTAGGCGCACAACGCGTATTCGAGATTTCGTTGGGTTGTAGGTTTTTTCGCGTTCCATTGAACATGCATATTCGCAAACACAGCAACCAACGCATTTAGCGGGGTCTCCGGAGACAAACTTCCTTTGATGAATCGTGGTCATGCTTATTTCCCTCCTTTCCTTTTCTTCTTTGAAGTCTGTGACCTGATCTTTTTCTTTACGATGGGAATAAGATCACTTGAGCCAAGTTCTTTTAGTTTCTCAACTGTCGGGATACCCTCTCTTGTCCATCCGCGCACCTGATAGTAGTCATCGAGACCTATGTCAAACTCTTTTTGGCTTACGACGGCTCCTTTTACAAATCCTTCGTCAGGTACTGGTACACTCGTTATTTTCGGTGGCAACTGATCGTATTCTCTTGTTCCTTTGCCTTCTCGAATGTTGATGACCCGCGCTAGGTTGTTTATTCTCTCGCCAGCTTGTCTGAGTTCCTCAGCGGTCATCGCGATACCGGTCGCTAAAGTGTAGTATTTCGCCATTTCTTCGAGTCCCTCATAAAATACGCCTCTTGAGAACTTGCATAAGATTAGCGAGTCGACAACATTGTATAGGTCTTCGCCGCTCATGACTATTTTCCCTCGTCCCGCTTCGATTTTGAGGCGGTCGACTTTTCCTTTCACGTCAGGTGAGTAGGCTCCAGATCGAAGGTGACAAGCTCCACGGAAAGAGACAGCGAATCCTAAGGCAGCGGTCTTTAATGTTCTGAGGGCGTAGCCAGGAAGCTCCAACCCTTTAATGTGATTAGCGTATTTCACTGCTCCTTTACCAAGTTTTTCCGCTGCCCTCATGGTTCCCTCTGCAAGAATGTCTCCAAGCGACCCTTTGCGAGAACCCATCCGCTTCACCATCTCCACCATTGCTTCAGCGTTGCCAAAGCGAAGGTCTAAGCCGTCTGTGTCCTTTTTCGTCAGTAGTCCGTTCTCGTAACAGTCCATAGCAAAGCTTACGATGACGCCTGCGGATATGCCATCCATACCGTAATAGTCGCATTGATAGATTGCTTCGATGATGGCGTCCAAACGGTCGACACCACAGTTTGGTCCTAGCGCCCATAAACATTCAAATTCTACTCTCGCAGTCGCTCCTTTGAATGGTCCTTCAGGAACCATTCCGATGTGATCGCAGCGCATGCCACACGTAGCGCACCCAATGATTTTCTTGATGTAACGTTCATTCAAGTACTCTCCGCTGACTTTTTCAGCACCTTCGAAAGTGACTTGAGTGAAGTTCCGCGTAGGCAAGGCTGCCAAAGCGTTGAGCACAAGAACGTTCTCCGGAGTCCCCAGAGTCCTATACTTTCTCGTAGCTGGTCCTTTCATTCGTTCATGGATCATTCTTACGAATTCCGTGAACTCTTCGGGGTTGGCTACGTTTACATCGTTTGTTCCGCGAACCGCAACAGCCTTTAGGTTCTTGGAGCCCATCACAGCGCCCATGCCGGTTCTTCCAATAGCTCTGAATTCATCGTTTATGATGGAAGCCGTTCGAACCAGCTTTTCTCCTGCTTCGCCGATCGCTGAAACACGGATGTAAAAATCGCCTAACTCTTCTCTTATTGCCTTCTCGGTTTCGTGAGGCGACTTCAGTTTTAGATGCTGAGCGTCCATTAGTTGGACCGAGTCGTCGTCAATCCATAGGTAAACGAGCTTTTCAGATCTGCCCTTAATGACAACCGCGTCATAGCCAGCTCGTTTTAATTCGGCGCCAAAGAAGCCGTGGGCTTTCGATTCAGCTATTCCTTCGGTTAGAGGTGATTTTGAAGCTACCGCGTAGCTGTTTCCTGCTGAGGGGGCCATAGTACCGCTAAGAGGCCCTGTAGCGAAGACCAGTGGATTCTTCGGACTGAAAGGATCAACCCCTGCTTTGGAGTTGTCGAGAAATAAGCGCATTCCAAGCCCTATGCCTCCAATGTATTTCTTGGCCATCTCTTCCTTTAAGGGTTCCAGCTCGGTTTTTCCAGTTTCCAAGTCTACGTGTAATATTCGTCCAGCGTAACTCAATTTTATTCCTCCAACAGGTCGTAATCAGTGCTGAAGAGATATTTCAAATAAGAGTAGATATTTATTTAGTTTTTGCAAAAATATACATAGGGGGAGGCTGCTGGCGAAAGATGAAGGTCAGGGTTCACTACTTGGGTTTCATCAAAAACATGTTGGACAAAGGGGAAGAAGAGTTTGAAATTGGAGAAGGAGCTTTACTCTCGGACCTATTAAACAAACTCGCTGGGATCTACGGAGAGCCCTTCCAAAAAGAAGTCTACGAACCAGGCTTGAAAGACGTTAAAACAGGTTTTGTGGTCACCGTCAACGGCATTTTAATGGGTCAACAGCACGGAGTGGACACAAGACTGAACGAAGGGGACACTGTCATCCTCATGACACTAATGAGCGGAGGATAACAGTAAACCAACACAAAGGTTATAGTTTAAACTTCGTAATCAATTCTGAAACGAGGAGGAGGGCACATTGCAGAACAGAGTTCGCACTCTAAAAACTTCTCTCGAAAAGGAGAAACTAGATGGATACATTGTCGCAGATGAAATCAACATTCTTTACTTCACTGGTTTCTCAGGCGCAACGAGACTGCTTGTTCCAAGGGAAGGCGAGAATATTCTGTACGTGTACGGAGTCAACTATGAAGATGCCAAGGCAACAGCGAGAAACTGTAGGGTTGAACTCGTAAAGAGAGGTGAAGAAGCAGACAAGAAGGTCGCCGATGTGGTCCAAAACCTAAAGTTCTCTTGCGCGGGCTTCGACGCGTTGGACGCTTCCAGCTACCTGAAGCTCGCCAAGAACTTGAAAAGCCTTGAGCTGAGAGACAAAGGCAACATGGTCTGGAAGCTTCGCATGGTGAAGGATTCAACAGAACTGAACTACATGAGAAGGGCTGCTGAATTAACCAGTGAAGGAATGAAAGCAGCTATCCACACCATCAAAGCCGGATTGAGGGAATTCGAGGTTGCAGCTGAGATTGAATACATTATGAGACGACGAGGGTCAGGGGGAGTCGCTTTCGACACGACCGTTGCCTCAGGAGTTCGTTCAGCGTATCCGCATGGAGGATGCACAGAACGAAAGATTAGGAAAGGAGACTTTGTGGTCCTCGACATAGGTGCCAAGTATCAAAACTATCGATCTGATTTGACGAGAACGCTGACCGTTGGGGAGCCCTCTTCCAAGCAGCAGAAAGTCTACAGAGTTGTGAAGGAAGCTCAAGAGAAAGCCTTCCAGAACGTTCGAGCGGGAGTGAAGGCGTGTGACGTGGACACGGTTGCCAGAGAGCTAATTGAAAATGAGGGATACGGCGAGTATTTCGTCCACAGTTTGGGCCATGGCGTTGGACTTGAAATTCACGAGCCGCCCACGTTGGGTCCCGAAGGCAAAGATAGGCTCAGGGCTGGAAACGTGGTGACCGTAGAGCCGGGAATCTACATCGTTGATTTCGGAGGCGTGCGAATAGAAGACACTGTGCTAGTGCGTCAGGGCAGAGCAGAGAAACTGACTGACGCCTCCTATGAATTGCAGGTTTAACGATCAGCTCCTGAAAGGAACACTTGCCGTCTCTCGGTCTAGAAACAGGATACGGGATTTGATGGGCCCGAAGGGATTTGAACCCTTGACCAACAGGTTATGAGCCTGTCGCTCTAACCTAGCTGAGCTACGGGCCCAGATTCAATCCTAAATCTTCAGAATCTTCTATTAAACTATAACGCTAGCGAACACAAGATTTTGTTGCGACAATCATATGACAGAAACAGGCACTACTCAGGAGCTACAGAGTATGGTTTAATACGATAGAGCAGACGAGAAAACCTAACAAGCTCGAACCAACATATTTTTATTGTTGAAATTTTCCTCTTACTTCCAAAGCCGTGCTCCGAAAAATGCAAGAAACAGTCAAGAATATTCAAGAGCGATACCAACTCGTCGGTCGAGAAGAGGAACTGGAGAAGGCTCTGGCTGCGGTCTCCTCCAATAAACACGTTCTCTTCGAAGGAACTGTGGGAGTAGGCAAAACAGTCATCGCCATGGCACTTGCGAACCATTTTAATCGAGAGTTTCATAGAGTCGACGGAGACGAACGCTATACAGAGCATAAGCTAACGGGCTGGTTTGACCCTACATTAGTCATAGCGAAAGGATACTCATGGGAAACATTCATAGCTGGTCCCCTTACCCAAGCTATGAGGGAAGGCTCCTTCCTCTTCATCAACGAATTAAACCGAATGCCGGAAGGAACCCAGAACGTACTGCTTCCAGCCATGGATGAGAGACAGATAATTATTCCCAAGATCGGTACGATTAAAGCCAAACCAGGATTTCTCATAATTGCGACCCAAAATCCTGAAGAGTTTGTGGGCACGAGTCGTCTCAGCGAAGCGCTTGAAGACCGTTTCGTGTGGGTTCGCTTAGACTACCAATCAGAAGTCGAAGAACAGAGAATAGTGCAGAAGGAAACCGGATGCCAAAGCGAAGCCATCATAGCTATAGCGGTGAAGATCACGAGGAAGACGAGAGAAGACCCGGACATCAGACATGGAGCCTCCGTCCGCGGTGCAATAGATATCACAGAACTGATTCAGCGGCTCGCAGGAAGCCTAACATTGGAGCTAGACGTCTGGACCAGAGCGGCCATCATGGCCTTAGCTACCAAGATTGACCTTCAAGATCAAACAACTCAGAAGATGGAAAACGTCGTCAAAAGAATTGTCGCTTCAGTCCTTAGCGAGTACGTTAAGAGTGGAGGCAAGGTGACAACCAAGTCAGCAGAGAAGGCTCAGGAGGAGAAGACGAGCAAAAGAAAATCCTCAACTTCCGAGTTATCCAAAGAAGTAAAGGCAGCCCTCGGCGAGGGAAATCTTGTGAAAGCGATCTACCTTATTGAGCAGAACCCTCAATCCATATCTGAGATGCTTCTAGAAGAAGGCCTCTTCGAGACCCTGATGAAAGTAGCTGAGCATTCGGAACCAAAGTGGCCTGTTCTTCACCTGCTTTTTGTGGCCCAAAGAAGCCTCGATCCCGTACGCAGGCAGGTAGCGCGAAAAATCTTGGGCAGAACCATTATCCGCATGGCGGCTCAAATAGTTGGAAGGGGAATAGCCCCCACAGAATATGTTAAGATACCTTTTCAACCAGGACTGGAAGAATTTGACCTTGAAGAGACCCTTGAGAACAAGTTAGGTAAGACCTTTCCAGACTACAGGGACATAATATGCGTCGAAAGGCGTCGAAAGAAACGAGCATTCTCACTAATTCTAGACGCCAGCAACTCAATGCAGATGGAAAAAATTGTGATTGCTGCGTTGGCAGTCGGTGTCTTCGCGTACAGGTTCTGTGACGACAACTACTCCATTATCACCTTCAAAGACCATGCACAATTGCTGAAGCCAATCAAAGATGGCACCGATATGGAGAAGCTGATTGACAAGATGCTGGAGCTTCAACCCGGAGGATTGACAAACATAGAGGAAGCCTTGCGTAAAGGCTTGGAAGAATTAGAGCACTTCCGTGACCTGGAAAGCACTGGCATTCTCATAACTGATGGCTGGGTTACCAAGGGCAAGGACCCCACTGAGATCGCAGAGAAATACCCGAGGCTTCACGTGATACAAGTACCGCTTGGCGTGGGCGGCGGAGATCCCGAAATGTGCATAAACCTAGCGAAGGCTGGAAAAGGAAAATACTCCTATGTTCGCGATTTCTACCAGCTACCACGAGCTATTATGAACACATTGAAGTAACGAATTTTACTCCAACTCTTCACAATATCTTGGCACACCTGTCTTCCACAAGACCGAATATCAAACCTTAAATATCTTTAAAAGTTCTCAGATTAACGGCGCCGCTGAGAGTGTTGAGCCGCCGTACATGCAAGTGCTGCGTGGACGAGAGCTCAGTTAGGTAGAGCAACGGGCTGTTAACTCGTTGGTCGTCGGTTCGAGTCCGACCGGCGGCGCCAATAACATTGTTTTTCCAGACCGGCGACACTTTCACTTTCTCTTCCTAAACAGCATGCATGCATGCAGGAAACCAACCAAAGGCAAAACGAAATAGTAGAAATCTGTAGGATCCATGCCAAAGAGGGGATTTGCAGGAGATATCCCCATTTGTCGCCGGTTCAAGTCCTACCCCTAGTGAATGCATGTATTTGGTTGGTATGGTGAAGAAAACTATGCCTCCGAATTGGCTGATTCGCTTGCCTGCTGGCGTTTCCGCGTTGACTATTCTTGTCTTCACCTTTCTATTCTTTGAAATCTGCAATAACCTATGAATCCTGCTCTTGTCCTTACTGTCAGCAAGATACTTGCCTGTGAGCATCAGATATGCCATTCTGAAGTCGTTGTGCCTCTCTCGGTTATAGACAATGTCTTCGATTTCTTTGAGCGAATACAGGACGATCGCGTTGCTGTTGACGCCGTAAAGATGTTTCTCCAATGCATTGACGATGTGATCAGCTTCTCCCGAGGTCGTCTCTGCGATTAGCTTGCGGAATTCTTTGGTTTTCACCAGTTTGGCAACCCTGTGAGGCTGATCAGCGGAGCCGACTAGCTCGGCAAAAATTGCCCTATTCGGTCTCTTCGATTGAATCAGATACGTGTGATGTTTTCGCACGTGGTCCAGAAAGTCTGCGGCATAAGTGGTCTTCTTCGGAGCTGTGACCATGACGCTTCTTACCCCTTCCTTGAGCACTGGTCTCAATGCATCAACCACAGATTCGTGAAAATTATATAGAACTCTCTCATCTGTCCTCTTTCCGCCAAGCTCCAACGTAAGGTGCAGTTTTATGACATGGCTAAATACCTGCCACAGAACCGCATGGTCATCCTCAAAACCCACAAGAAGTGCTACCAAGTACCCGCGTTTATAGCCTCGTTTCCGCTTCACCTTTGTCACCTAATCTCGTGCCCTTCCTATATTCCATTGCGAGACAGTCTCTTATGAGGAAAGTGCCGACATATTTGACCTGCGCGCGCACACGCGTAACTGTTTTTAAGTTTATATACGTATGGATAAGTACAGAATTACTAAGGTGAGACTGTGACCAATCTGGTTCTCGATGCGATAAGAAAAAGAAGAAGCGTCATACGATTTGAAACCACTCCACTAGAAGAAAAGAAAATTCAAACTATTCTGGAAGCGGGACGGTGGGCACCGTCTTGGCTTAATAAACAACCTTGGAGTTTTACAGTTGTAACCGACCCATCTATTAAGGAGAGCCTCAGTAAATTTGCACCCACAGTTTATGAAGCAGGAGTGCAGGAGGCGCCTGTTTGTGTTGTGGTCTCCGTTGATCCTAATGAAGATCCTTTCCATTTTGTTGAGGATGGCGCGGCAGTAACACAAAACATGGCCTTGGCTGCATATAGCTTGGGACTCGGCTCGTGTTGGATCGGAATCTTCAACCTTGAAGAAGAAAAAGGATCCGCTGAGGAAAAAATAAAAAACACCTTGGAGATTCCAAAGACCCACAGAATAATATCGCTGCTACCTATTGGTGTCCCCAAGTATAAGGAAGAAAAGGATAGAAAAGGACTTTCGCAACTGGTCTACCGAAACAAGTTTGGGAAACTCAAGTAGCCTCTGATGGCAACAATCGACGACTTCTTATGCGCGCGCAGATTGGGTCACACGAAGATTTTTCTGTAGTCAAAGTCGTCTTCCAAGAGGAGATCTTTGTACTTCTCGACGTCTACTTCCTGATCCATCAGCTTCTTTATCGACGTAATGCCCCTTTTGTCTCCTAAGATTATAGCTCCGACGATTTTCCCTTGTTCCAAAACGATCTTTCTGTAGACGCCTTTTTCCTTGTCGATTTTTTTGACCTCTTCATACTGAGGCCCCTCTGGAGTCACTAATCCCATCGAAGTGAGGTCTACGCCGACAATCTTCAACGTGTTGGACGGGATCGTGCCTTTGTAGACATGTTTTTCATGTTTCAACATGTTCACGGCTGCTATCTTTGCCTGTTCTATAGCAGCTGGGATTATGCCATAAACTCTTCCTTCAGATTCAGCTACATCACCAACCGCATACACGTCGTTGACACTGGTTTGCAGATATTGATCAATGACGACTCCTTTGTTTACTTTAATTCCTGCTTCTACAGCCAAGTCTGTGTTGGACCTAACTCCCGCAGAGATCAAAACGAGGTTGCCTAGGAGTTCTTTTCCATTGTCAAGCAAGATGCCAGAAACCGTTTCTTTGCCTAGGATTTCCTCTGTTGTGACTCCTAATACAATTTTTATGCCGAGTTTTTCGATTGTGTCTTTCAAAACTGTTGCTCCGTCCTGATCGAGCTGCCGTGGCAACAGTCTTGGGAGCATTTCTACAACGTCGACTTGCTGGCCGAGTTTTTTCAAGGATGCGGCAAACTCTAAACCGAGAAGTCCGCCTCCGATGATGATGGCCTTCCTTGTGTTCTTTGCGTATTCCTTTATGGTTAGGACGTCTTTGATGGAGCGGAGGGTGAAAACACCGGTTTTTTCCACGCCCTTTATGGTTGGTACAAATGGATGAGCTCCGTTTGCCAAGAGAAGTTTGTCATAGTTTGCTCTTGAACGATCTTCCAGTAGAAGTTCTTTCCTCGCCGTTTCTATGCCCAACACTTTCTTGTTCAAGTGAACCTCAATGCCTCTCTTTTCATACCATTTCTCAGAGTATATGTAGATTTCTCGGGGTTTCGCTTTCTCAGCTAGAACCTCATATAGCCTCGGACGAGGATAGTATAGGTGATTTTCATCCGTGTAGATGGAGATCTGGGCTTCAAGATTGGTTTCCCTTATGGTTCTGGCTGCTGTGACGCCTGCGACCCCACTTCCGACAATAACCACACGCATTACAATACTTCCACATTGAATCATAACTTGTCAAAATCGTATTTATCCATATGCGCGGCCTAGTACATACCCGAACATCGTGTGCGCAGAGTTCGACGGAAAAGCAACGCGCACGCATATAGTGTTTGGGCTTTCTAGAATGCGTGGACTACTTCAAAGGTAGCTCCATCAATATTCTATCAGTGTATGTCCCATCAACAAATTTTGTATCTCGGGCAAGTCTGCCACATTCTTCATATCCACATTTCTTGTAGACGTGAAAAGCTCTCTTGTTTGTGGCGTAGACTGAGAGCTGTAAAATCTCAATCCCATGTTTCTTGGCAATTTCGATGAATGTCTTCGTTAGCTTCGTTCCTAACCCGAGGTTGCGGTAGCCGTCTCGGATGTACACGCCAAATTCTGCAACATGCGCCCGTTTATTGGTGTAAGGATGTATGCTTGCGCCTCCAACCACCCTGCCCTCCACTCTTGCAACTAGGTAAAGCATTCCCTCTTTTTTGCTTCGCTCAAACCATCGACGCTCCTCTTTCATATCCGTTATCTCGTCGTTTGGGACCAAATACTCACGCTCTCGAATTACACTGTTCAATACTTCAACAACCTCAGGCAAATCTTCTTCTTTCAACCATTCAAGCGCAGCTGTTCGTCCGTTCTTCAGCTTAACCGTCTTGTAGACCATCACAAAACCCCGCACCGCAAAAAGATTTGCGCGCGCTATGACAGTTCCTTTTCCGCTTTCTTGATTATCTCAAGGATTTCCTTGTGAACATCCTTATCCAACGGTGTAGGCCAATGTTCTTCCAAGATTTCTTCTGCCTTTTCCCTAGCTCGTTTAACCATGCCTTTTCCTCCAGCCTTCTTCCAAGCGTCGTAGCTGTTTCTATCCGTTAGTTCAGGGAAAAAGAGTACATCTTGGAAGTGTTTTAAAGTGTGCTTTTCAGCCAAGTAATGTCCGCCAGAGCCAACTTTGTTGATTACGTCAACCGCCAACGTTTCATCGTTCACTTCTATTCCGTGAACCGTCTTTAATACCGCTCTGCAAATTTCGTCGTCTATTACCAGCTCCTCAAAGGAAGCAGCCATTCCCCCTGCTAACTCACCTGCTCCGTAGACAACATCTGCTCCTGCCAACACGGGTAGAAGAGTGCTCATTGCTTTCTGATAGCTGGTTTGAGCTCCAGAGATTTTGGAGGAACTATTGAATCCAATGACATTTGCGTGAAATCCATAGTATTTGGCGACTTCAACGGCGCCAGCATATAAAAGTGATTCTTCTGGGCCTTGTCCCAACAAGCCAGTCTTCATGTCCAGATTTCCCATGTAATAGTGAAGACTCGTATTCGTGCCCGGGGATGCAAGTTGAATCGTGCAGACGCTGCTCAAAATCTCAGCGTTTGTCATGGCAAGGTTTCCAGCTGGAGTCACGGGCGCAGTAGCTCCGCCAAGTGGATTGCATGAAACCCAACAGGGAAATCCAAGTTTTGCTAGCTTTAACGTGACTTCGACGTATCTCCCTTCAAATTTGAGGGGCGACTCTGTGCAAAAACCTCCTCCTCCTAGGGGCCTTTCCTTCAGGTTTTTCTCGCTTCCAGCAACGGCGGTGGCTATCTCAAGTTGATAGTCGGTTAGTCGAGATGCGAGTTCAGGTGGATAAACAGACCACTCACAAGGCTTCTCTGTATTATTCAACGCGGCTACATAATCGTAGAGGCAACGAACATGCGGTGGCTTATCTAACGAGGTAGTGAGATGACCGCCCGCAGCGTAAGATTCCAAAGAATCTGTGATCCGAGTTAACTTTTCCAAGTCGCCCATGGTTGATGGTCTCCATTCATGAGTTTTGAGATCTACTGTGTTCGTGGTCTCGGTGCTAGTGGTGAAGTAGATGTGTCTTCTATCCAGTTTGCAGTCATATTTTGGGTTTCTTCCGTACATGACCAACGTTTTCGGAGTTTTCTTCACCGCCTCTTCAATAATGTGAGAGGGAAACCGAACCGAGCCTTTTTCGAAATCGACGGTGCACCCGTTATCCTTTAACATCTTCAGGATTCTTTCGCCATGGACAATTTTGATACCGGTTTTTTCTAGAATCTCGAGGGAAGCCGAATGAATTGCGTCAAGCGCCTCTTCAGAGAAGACACGAAACAACGGCATTAAAGAATGCTTTTTAAAACCTCCCATCTTCATCACTTGATGGCTAACGCTAGATCAGCAATATTTATCAGTTTTGTGTGCCGCACAGCGGGGGAGCCGAGGATTACCCCGGAATCCGTTAGGTGTACTTGGTTCCAAGGCCGATTGGCAGCGTCACTTTAGCTTATTTTGTGCGAGCAAGCATTCTTGTTCTTCTCGTATGTTAAAGTGATCATTCAAACAAAATGCTTAGCAGTATAGTAGACTTCTAACTCTCTTCGAGCGAGTTCTCTAAAGAACTTTCTAGGATCGATGCCAACCTCTGGAGGAAATACGCCTCTTTTTTTGATCTCTCCTCTCCTGATCATTCTTGCTCCTATGGCCGGTGAATGGCCGGTTCTATGCTGTACTCCAGTTAATGCCGGGTAGGGATGGCTGAACAATTCTACCGTATACTCAATTTTCTCTCCATTTTTTTCTCCTATTATCACTGCTCTGGTGCAGCCATAATCGATTCGTTCTGCTGGTTGGGGAAGTTTGGAAATGCAAGCCATTGTGACATCTTCTGGGGCTATGGTGATACCCTTTATCTTCGTTGGTTCTTTGCTGAGAAGACCTAGATTAATTAAGAAATTGATTTTTTCTATGAACTCTGGTGCAAACCCTGCTTTTACGCTAACGTTTCTTATTCCCTTTTCCCTGAAATATATGGGAAAAGTGGCTACTTCTGGATGTGGTACATACATCAACCTTCTAGCACCTATTGGGTCGGGAAATCGAGCGTCTTCTTGACCGCTCTGGGGAGGAAGCGTCACATCTTTTCCATCTTGGAAGATCGTTACTTTATTGGTAAATTCTTCTATTGCACCGGCAAAGGGAACGAACAACGTGGTCTTTGTCAACTCAGCGTATGCAAAACTCAGATGTATCGATTCTACCGTATCCAGTTTGTCCACGATATGTCGTGAATACAGGTTTGTAATCCCTGGAGAGCTACCGAGCCCTAGGATGGCAGTCAGTCCAACCTTCTCAAATTCAGCGTCTAGCTTGAGCTGTTCTAGTGTACCCTCAATCCACGCTCCAAGGTCGATGATGTGCACTCCAGCCTCCAGCGCTGCTTTCAGTGTCGGAACTCCTGCCGTCTCAGTTTCATCTATGACGATGTCACATCCTCTCATCAGTTTCACGAGATTTGCATAGTCGGTCACATCGCAAAACGCCGGTGAAACCTTCTCATTATGTAGCTCATCAGCACGCTTCTTTGCTTTCTCATAGTTTATGTCTGCTATAACGAGTTCAGCCAATTCATTACTATCAAACGCCAAAAAGTCTCTTATTGTAGCCAGCGCCATAGATCCGGCTCCGCCAAGAATTAGAACTCTCATGAAAATTCGCCTTTGTTGTCTATTGTGCAGTACTGCCTTCATAAAAGCGTTTGTCGCGCGCACGTTCGTGCTAAAATAAGATCTCTTCACTGATCTTGATTCGACCGTTTTTGAGAGGTATTCCTTCTTTTTCCACGAGTGCCCTTCTAGTTTTGGCCCTTTTTTCTTCTCCCCCAAATCTACCGTCAGATCTGATAACGCGATGGCAAGGAACAATGGGATGAAGTGGATTCTTTCGCAGTACGCTAGCAACTGCCCGATAGGCGCGTGGTCTGCCAATTTTCTCTGCTATCCTCTTGTATGTGCTAATTTTTCCCTTTGGAATCTTGAATGTGGCGACCAGGACTTCTCTTTCAAATTCGGTCTTGTTCGAGAGGAAACGAATCACATCTTTTTCTGTTCTTATTGACTTCTTGTTCATCGGTTCCACTCCTGAAGAATCGAGTTTTGCGTATGCTACATGGAGGGTACCTAACTATTTGTTCTTTTCGCGCGCTCAACGAAACGCTGGGTGGATCATTGATGAGATTTCTGCTCGACCGATTTTCAATATCCCCTTTCCGCCTCTCGTTCCCAGTTTCGTATAGTCTCAATGTGACTATGCTATTTGCGCGCGCAGGAATTAGATTATGGCCGCTATCTGAAGGTATAGGAAAAAACCGAGGATTAGAACGATAATCCAGAATAACATTGAAAGCCGCATCCATAGCCGAGTTTTTTTCGGTTTTTTGTTGAAGGCGAAAGCTATCCCAAAAAATCCTGCGAGACTTCCTAGGAGCGCATGTAACAATGTTGGTAGAATCCCGATGAGGGAAAGTTCTGATTGAGGACTTGAAACGTAGTTGGCAAATGATGGAGCCATCACGAAGACGAAACTCAAGGCGGTCAGCGCTACAACAATGACCATTATTTTTCCATGTCTCTTAAGGCTCTTCCCGGTCTTCTCTTTACCTAACTTGAACCCAACGATTAGTAAAACGAGGATAACTACTTGAAGCAGTAGATTCAAGTCAGATGTAAGGGGGGCTTCTGTTCCAAAAATTCCTGTCATGGTTTTCAGATGGTGGTATCCGCAAATATAACTTTTTGCAACCTAAACGTATCCAGTAGCATTTGGAAATTTTTAATTACGCCCTAGCGTCAAAATTTTGAAAGAGGCAACGTAAAAAGGGGTTTTCTATGCCTTCCATTAACCCATTGATTTTGAGAAGCGATTCTGAATTCTCAAGGGTCAACAAGTATACGCTTCCTCTTTCAGCTTCTCTGAGTCTTCGAATTTACTCGGATACGAGACCTTTCTCATGGAAGACAGCTGATTTGCAGAAAGGGTTGATTGTTGTTTGCAATAGTAAAGAGATGGTTGGAGAAGGAACAGGATTCGGAGTTCCAGTTCTACAATATTTGGATGACACATATTTTTCAGGATCAGCACATTTTTAGTTGTCTCGCCAAGAGAATCTCATGGTGCATGCATGCAATATTTGGGAGTCCACATCTAAAAGATGATAGGTGAGCCCTTCGAACTTCCAACCGACTTAGTTTTCAAGCTTCTACATTGACCTATCCTGTTTACGTGAGTAAGCGCGTGCACTTGGGAGAGATAAAAAGAAAAAGATACGCGCGCAATTATGCAGTTGAGGTTTTTCATTATGAGTTTGGAAGTCCTGTATCTTTCAAAGAAAGACGTTGAAGAAAGCGATTTGACAATGGTTGAGATCATTCGCGTCGTAGAGCAATCCTTTATAGAAAAAGGTCAAGGCCAAGTTGAAATGCCTCCGAAGCCAGGGATTCATCCAAAGACAGATGCCTTCATACATGCCATGCCCGCTTTCTTGCCTAGAATGAAGGCCGCTGGCGTGAAATGGGTGAGTGGTTTTCCAAGTAACGCGAAATACAATCTGCCATATATCATGGGTGTCCTTGTCTTGAATGATCCGGAGACAGGCGCACCAATCTGTATCATGGATGCCTCTTGGGTCACAGCAAAACGAACGGGAGCAGCAACAGCTGTCGCTGCTAAATATCTAGCTAGAAAAGACTCGAAGATCTTGGGCATTCTAGGCTGCGGGGTTCAAGGAAGAAACAACCTTGAAGCCATCTTCACCGCTTTCAAAGAATTAGAAGAAGTTCGAGCCTATGACACCAGCGAAGCAAATTTGCAGAGATATGTCTCAGAGATGACGAAGAAACACGGCTTAAACGTTGTGCCGGTCGACTCCCCGAAAGGAGCTGTGAAAGGATGCGACATAGTAGTGACAGCAGGGTCCATCTTGAAACATCCCAAGCCAGTTATAGAAGTTACGTGGTTCGATGATGGAAGTTTCGCGTGTCCCCTCGACTTCGACTCGTACTGGAAATCCCAAACCATGCACTCTATGCACAAGTTTTGTACTGACGATCTAGAGCAGCTTCTCTACTACCAGTCGGTAGGCTACTTCCAAGATATCCCCCGTATTCACGCCGACTTGGGAGAACTAGTTACGAGAAAGAAGCCGGGACGAGAAAGCGACTTGGAACGAACCATGTCCGTGAACCTAGGCTTAGCCATCGAAGACATGGCTACAGCTATAAAAATTTACGAAAAAACCAAAAGCAAAGGCATCGGAACCTGGCTCAAACTTTGATCTAATTCCCGTAGAGACTGTGACCGCTGGCCCTTTCAGCATATGCTGCACGCATAAGTTATGCAGGTGTATATACATGCAAACGATTCTGTCAACTCGGGTACAGAGCAACCGACAAGAGTCTTATGATGTCTCCTCACAGAAATCGTTAAAGCCAAATCTAATGTTAATACGCTTCGACAGGAGGATCATTGTTTTGACCGAAAAAACGAGTGTACTAGAAATTGCTGACGCAAGAGGATCGCACTACGAAATTGGCTATCAGTTGGGAACGAAATGCAAGGATATGGCAATAGACCTGATGAAGGAGACCCGAGAATCGTATGGTGCCTCCAACGCTAGTTTGGAGCAGGTAATATCGCATTCAAAGAAATATCTGCCTTTCGCAGAAGATTTTTTCCCACAATTCTTGGATGAAATCCGGGGATATGCCGACGCTGCAGGGTTCAAATTTGAAGAAGCCTTTGCATGGTTCTGTTCAGAGCCTATGCAAGGCGCCAAAAGGTGCACAGATGTCGCAGTTAGTGGTGACGTAACAGCGGATGGAACTGTATATGCAGTTCATAACGAAGATGTGGAACCCGACGGTGAAAAAGACGCAATTGTGGTTCGGATAAGACCAAACGATGAACCCGGTTTCATCGCATTATCCTATGGTGGGTTATGGATCAACAGTGGCGTCAATGCTGCTGGAATCAGCCTTTCCGGAAATGCGCTTACTCAAAATGACGCCCGAATAGGAGTTCCCCAAGACTTTGCCGTTCGCAAGGTTCTTGCGTCCAAGACTATAGGAGATGCTATGAAAGCAGCAATTCCAGAGAACCGAGCCTCCAGCTACAACAACATCATCTGTGACGAAAACGGAGAAATCTACAGCATGGAAGGTTCAGGAACAGATTTCGACGCCCTGTACGCTGATGAAGGCTACCTAGTGCATACAAACCATTACTTGTCCCCAAAAATGGTGAAATACGAAGCAGTCTTTCAAGCCAAACATGACAAATCGCCTTTAAGAGCAGACTCTATCATACGCTACAACAGAGCGGAAAGGCTGATCAAGAAAGAATTGGGCAAGATAACCATGGACACGTTCAAACGGATAATGGTTGACCACGTGAACTACCCATGGTCAATTTGCAGACATATAGATGAGAGACTTCCTCCCAAAGACCGATCGAAAACCGTCTTCTCAGAAATTATTGATCTTACCCATCGCGCCATTTGGGCTGGACGCGGAAACCCCTGTGTTGGGCAATATACAAAATTTGAACTGGAGTAGATCTTTTGCAGGAGCCAAGCCGAGAGTGCATGGGTGAGGACAATTCTTAAATAGTTGGTTGGATAATCCAACCATCAAATGAACATCCGCAAAGTTTCCACTATCACAACCCTGACTGCTCTATGCATAGCCACAAACTATGTGCTAGCAGGAATACACCAAGTGAAGATTATGGATTTCATAGTCTTTATTGGAGGATTTTGTCTCGGACCCTTGATGGGAGCTTCTATAGGAATCCTCTCATGGTTGGTTTATGGAACAATGAATCCGTACGGTTTTGTCCCTCAAGTCTGGCTTGCAACAATGTTTTCCGAAACGATTTATGGATTGGTCGGTGGACTTCTTAGAGCAAGATTCGTTCCAACTGATTTTAAAGGTGTACGTCTTAGGCTAAGTATTTTCTTTGGAGCAATAGGGTTCATTTCAACTTTTTTTTACGACTTAGCGACAAATGTTGTTTATGCATCAGTTTTCAACGTGTCAGTTATCGTGGCTCTCTTTTTTGGTGCACCATTTACGATTTTACATCAAGTTAGCAATGCGGCAATCTTTGGTATGAGTTCGATTCCAGTGATTACAGTTTTGGAAAAATTGTTAGGAAGTGAGCGAGTTGTCGTTTCTTAAAAATAAATGGGCTTTAGCCGCACTGACAATTCTGTGCTGGGCGATTATTGCTTCGTCCGCGCTTGGATACTACTACTACAAGTACTTCGACCTCTCTCAAAGACTTGAAGCGGTTCCGGTTCACGTCACAGTATCCGTAGATTATGGTAATGACACAACAAATACCTTTGAAGATGTCTATCTGTTCCGTAATGCCACAGCCCTTGACGCTTTGAGGGCCATAGCAAACGTCACCACGGAACCCTTCACAGGAATGGGGTTGTTAGTGATAGGGGTAGATGGGCTCTTCAATGATTGGACGGAGACAGGAAAAGGTTGGCAATACTGGCTAAATAATGAATATGGATTGGAAGCTGCTGAAAAACAAATACTCATCAATGGCGATAGGGTGGATTGGAAATACACCACCTATGAAGGGCCTATCTAAATTCTGCAAGAAACAAGAAACTTGCGAAACATATGCGCGCGATATATAATGAAACTGTTCTTATCGAACCTTTCTGGTACCTAAAGCCACTGTTGAATTTTCTAATATTCCTTTTTTCGAAATAACGCTTATCTCAATTGTAAAGATTTTTTGATGTTAGAACACTCTGGAGTATGACGAAAGTGAATCAGAAAACCTTTT
>Ga0209636_10000676_pt1 | contig 33757 bp, 27 predicted proteins | sample DeeMarSWOR152_54_FD_187464 | JGI IMG/M metagenome (GOLD analysis project Ga0209636, IMG submission 187464) | Marine sediment microbial communities from White Oak River estuary, North Carolina - WOR-1-52-54 (SPAdes) (version 2) | ecosystem: Environmental > Aquatic > Marine > Intertidal zone >...
TAATCCAAATAGAGGAACTGAAGCCGCTAAGTTGGTTCATCGGAAAAGAGGGGCACATGGTGTCCATAAATGTATTGAGATGAATTTTGTCCCAAAGCCAGTGGCTGCGGAACCCTTAAATAGATGAGAGCCCATGAACCCAAGTGAAAAGTATGTCTCACAAATTACTGGAGAAAATCGATCACATTGAAGCGTTGTTGCTGGAGATAAATTCCAAAATAGATAATTTTCTTGGATTCGAGGAATTGAGTGAAGAAGGGAAAAGAGAAATAGAATTAATTGAAAAAGAAGTGGAACTTGGAAATTATGTAAGTTTTGATGAAGTTTTTGGAAACTAAGACAATGTATGGGATATTATTCAGCGGAAAGACTTCAGATTTTATTGAGACACTCCAGGAGGGCTATAAAAAGAAAAGAAAATAAGAAATGTATTAAAGAACTTGAAGGAAAATCCATTTTCTTATCCATATCGAAAGATCAGAGGAAAAACAAACATTTATAGGATACGTATAGGAAAATATAGTGTATTATACAAAGTAGATGAAAAAAAGAAGAGAGCGATTGTACTAAACCTTCAATCTCTTTTAGCATTATAATATTTTGGAATAATTGATAACTCCCAACAATTTGTTACACATGTAACAAAGTTGAGAGAACCACCAAGACTTGATAACCTGAACAACCTAAACCCTTAAAAGCACCTTTATGTGTAACCCCTCAATGAACAGGTTCCAACTCATTGCAGTGGCTGCCTTTTGCATAGCCTTGTCCTGGGCTATGTATCAGGCTGTCTTCAACAACTTTGTGGGAGAAGAACTTGGAGTATCTCCTACTCAGCTGGGGGCATTAAATTCAATTCGGGAAATTCCTGGGTTGTTAGCGTTAGCATTGTCTGCCGTGTTGCTGTACATCACTGAGAACAGAATGGCTGCAATCTCTTTGTTTGTTTTTGGGGCAGGATTATGCGGCATTGCCTTCAGTAACAGTTTCTATCAACTGATTGTGCCCACTTTGATCATGAGTACAGGATTTCACTTTTTCCATCCCTTGAGATCATCCATAGCTATTGATACCTCTAAGGCTGGGTCAGAAGCTGAAAATCTGGGCAAGATAGGAAGTGTGGAAGCTTTAGCTGCCTTGTGTGCTTTTGGATTTGTGTTGGTGTTCGTGGATGCTGTAAAGTACCAAGGTATTTTTCTGGCTGCAGGTGTGGCAGGATTTGTAGGAGGGGCTGTGTTAACCCCTATGAAAGGAGGGGGGCACCCTTCAAAAAGAAAGCATTTGATTGTGAAGAGGAAATATGCCAATTTTTACTTTCTCGAGCTCTTCTCGGGTTGCAGACGGCATATTTTTACTACCTTTGCTATTTTCTCTTTAGTGGTCATCCACGGATTATCAGTGAAGTATGTGACCATTTTGTTGACAATCAATAATGTTGTCAACTTATACACGAGAACAAAGATCGGGAAATTAATAGATCGCTTCGGAGAGAAATCAATGCTTACCATGACGTATGTGTCTTTGATTTTTGTCTTTGTGGGGTATGCCTATCTAAAGAATATTGCTTTACTGGCTCTTCTTTACTGTACAGATCACGTTTTATTTGGGGTGAATGTGGCGTTCCCTTCGTATCTTTCTAAAATTGCAGATAAGGGCGATCTGGCTCCTTCGTTAGCTTTTGGCTCTACTATCAATCACGTGGCAGCAATTTTTATTCCCGTTGTTGGAGGTGTGGTATGGAATATGTACGGGTACCAGGCCACATTTATTCTGGGAGCTGTTCTTTTGTTATTTTCAGTGTTTTTCGCCAGAAGAATTGAATTGTAACAGTTAGAGGGTTTCAATACTTACCACTCTTGGGGTGGAAATGATCTTTTTTCATGTCATTTTTTCTTACATTCTCTAGCACAAAATGATTATCAGTTTTCCTTATGGTAATACGTAATTCTCATCGATCTTTTAATGCCTATGAATAGTCCCCAACTTTTCCTATTATGTTTTCTGATTTTACTCATCTCAAAGATCTTTTTCGAATTTTGAGTTCATATTTTCTGAATTTTGATTTTCAGGAATTACCTGTTTTGGCAAAATTTGTTAACGAAAATCATATAAAATGACTGAAGCAAGAATATCTGGCTGTTTCATCTGAAATGGTCAAAGAGATGTGGTTATTCTATCTCCACTTTCGCAATGTATGGAGGTTGTGACAAATGAAATGCAAGAATGAGAAAGCAAGGATGAAAATTATTTCTTCTCTTTTGGTTATAGGATTGCTTTTTTCAAGTACTGGCTTCCCGTTATTAACCGGTGAGACTGTGGGTGCTGAAAGACAGGATTTTCCTCAAATAAAAATGCTCTGCGATCGTTATCACTATATAACTGCAGATCCTTGGGGAAAGTGGTTTGAAGACAACTATCCGGGCGAACTCACTGTAAGTTATCTAATGGGTCCCTTAACGTATGAAGAGCTAATAAATTACGACATTTTCATCACCTATCTCAGTTGGAAAAGTAGTTTAGGGCCTCGACCAACTGCCAGTGAAGTGGAAGCATTAGAGCAATATGTCAGGGATGGTGGAGGTGTCATGTTAATGGGAGATGATCTGTATTGGGGTTTGTGGACCAATGAGTACTGCAATATCCTCTCTGAGCCATTCAATGTATATTTCAATGATGATCAATTGTTAGATCCTACAAACTACGATATAACTGTTACTCGTCCAGAGGATGATTATGAGAGGCATATTGTTTTCCATAACATAGCAGAACATCCCACAACTGTTGGAGTTACTAATGTGTGGGCACATGGTACATGTTCATTGATAGTGAATAACCCAGATGCAGTAATTGTTGTAGCTGGAGATGATGACACTTATTCTGATCGCCATCCTGGCTATCCTCAAGGTTCGTATCCACCGGCTGTTGTAGCTTTAGAACATGGTTCAGGGCGCATACTCTTTTCAGGTGGTGCTGTTTCTTACGGGGCAGATGTGTACGATAATAGGATCTTCATATGGAACATCCTCAAGTGGCTTGTTGGATATGATGCACAAGCACAATGGACATTCATGGTTTACATGGATGGGGACAACAACTTGGATGGTGCTGCAATAGATGATCTCAATGAAATGGAGTTTGTTGGTTCATCTGCAAATGTCAATATTGTTGTTCAAATTGACCGTATACTTGGTTATGATGATTCAAATGAGGATTGGACAACCACAAGGAGATACTACGTGACAAAAGATCCAAATGGGTATGATGGAGACAATGACTCCCTTGCTGGAACTATTTTCTCCACATTGATTCAAGACTTGGGTGAACAGAACATGGGAAACGCTCAAACATTAGTTGATTTTGTGAACTGGGCAATGCCAACTTATCCTGCGCAAAACTATGCTTTAATCCTTTGGGATCATGGTAGGGGATGGAAATTCCCTGCTACTCCAGTCAAGGGAGTTTGTGAGGACTGGACCAGTTGGGACGTCTTACCAGATCTTTTGACTCAGCCTGAAATTAGATGGGCTCTCTCACAAGTAACAAGTGACGGTGCTAATAAACTTGAGATTGTTGGTTTTGATGCATGTTTAATGGGGATGCTCGAGATTGATTATGACATTATGTCCTATGCAGACTACAGAGTTGGCTCAGAGGAAGTGGAGCCATGGGATGGATGGGACTACCAAGCAAGCTTATCTGCATTGGTAACTACACCAGGAATGACCCCTTCACAATTGGCAACACAAATAGTGAACGACTACATGAACTTCTATGGCTTTGGTGGCAATGAAACCCAGTCAGCAGTTGATCTAAGTAAAATCCAGGCACTCGTTACAGCTACGGACACCTTTGCCAGAGATTTATGGTACAAAATCGCTACATACTGCCCACACGTATCTAGTGCAAGGGCTAACTCAGAATTTTACGATGACCCCGACTACATAGATTTCTTTCACTTTGCCCAACTGATCAATTCAGCCATAAGTGATCCATTAATACAAACAAATGCTCAAAATGTTATGAACGCTATCACAAATGCAGTAGTTGCAGAAGGTCATGGTGCATTGCATCCAAATTCTCATGGGATCTCAATCTACTATCCCCTTACACTAGCAGGTTATTTGCCACGTTATGAAACAGACGTATTGTTATCAGCAACCACTAATTGGGATGAATTCATCAAAGGTTCATATACATGCACTCCCCCACCACCCGCCGCCCTTTCATCTTCAATATCAGCAAGTCCAACTCAAGTGAGTTCAGGACAACAAATTACAGTAACACTAAATGTCCAGAATACTGGTGGAACACAGGCTGACAATGTTACACCATCGTCGTTGGCTGTGAGCACCACAGGAACAGCTACTGCCACATATCTATCCGGACCAACTCCAGTATCTGCAAACATTCTGCCAAGCAACTCTCAGAACTTTGTGTGGACATATATTTCAAGTTCAGGAGCAAATGGTGGAACAGTAAGCTTTACAGGGAATGCTAGTGGGACAGATGCAGGAACAGGGAATTCTGTTTCTTCTTTGGTAACGACTTCAAACACTGCAACAGTTCAAGTACCAGCTTCTATTAATGCCAATTTGACTACAGATTTATCTATTGTCAGCAGTGGACAAAATGTCACGGTTAATATGATCATTTCCAATACAGGGCAAGCTGCTGCCAATAATGTTACACCATCGCCATTAGCTGTGAACACCACTGGAACAGTTTCAGCAACTCACGTTAGCGGCCCTGTGCCAGGATTACATAACATTCCAGGAGGATTATCACAGACTTTCACATGGATATATACCTGTTCAGGAACCAATGGCGGCACAGTCACTTTCAGTGGGAATGCTAGTGGTACAGATGCCAATTCTGGAAATACAATAGTCTCCAACACAGCTTCTGCCACAGTAACTGTGCAAACTCCAGCTAACCTTGTCTCATCGATTGCAGCTTCTCCTCCTATCGCAAAACGTGGCAACACAATAATGGTCATCATGACAGTTCAGAATACAGGGCAGGCTGGAGCAGTGAATGTAACACCTTCTCCATTGACTGTTGCAGGTACAGGTAGGGTCGTTCTCATATCTGGACCAGTCCCTGCTTCAACTAGCATTCCTGGTTTCTCTTCACAGACGTTCACATGGAAATATAAAGCTACAGGAAACGGTACAGTTACATTCTCCAGTAATGCCAGTGGCGCAGACGTCAATTCAGGTATAATAGTTACTTCTCCTGTAACTACGTCGAATTCCGTTATAATCAGAAATCCAAACCCAAGGTCAACAAATGCTTCCAATACTAACCAACAAATACGTTCTCTGAGTCAAACTCATATCAGAGAAGCGGAAGACCTCATACCAGAAATTCAACAATTAATCGACGAGGCCAAAGCAGAAGGAAAAGATACTGCAGAATACGAAAAACTACTAGAACAAGCCAAAGAGGCTCTAGAAAAAGCCTACATGTATTTTGCTGGAGGACACTATATTGCAGCCAATTACTGGGCAATGCAAGCAATAGAGTTACTCTTCGAATGCAAGGAGTGTCTTGAGAATCTTTAAATTTCTTTTTCTTTCCTTTTTCTTAACTCTTGAGGCTATGGTACCAGCATCTATGGGGAAGTTTGTGCTTGATGCTCTTTTGCTGACCCAAAAATCCAGTTAAAAGCCCCAGTATTCGGCCAAAAAAATTCATGAAAAAGTTATCATCATAACAGGAGACACTTAATATTCTGTATGTCAAAGTAACCACAAGTCTTTTATAATGAATTTGTATCTATATCATGTGACAACCAAATGAATCGATAGGTGATATTGATGCTCAAGAAAATTAGAATTCAAAATTTCAAATGCCTGCAAGATACAAAGGACATGGAAATCAGACCAATCACCTTTTTAGCTGGTCCGAATAGCTCTGGGAAGTCCAGTGTTTTCCAGGCCATTCTGGCATTGAAGCAAACAGTTGAAAGTAGTGATATGAGATCACCGCTGATACTGCAGGATTACATTGATTTAGGTTCTTACAAAGATGTTTTCTATAAGCATGATACAGATAAGGATATAAAAATTGATTTTGAAAATCTCAATTTGAATAAATGGTCAATTGCCTATGCTATTCAAGAAGATAAAGAAAGACCAGGTAGAATATTTGTTAAATCACTTGAATTCTTTGATAAGCAGCTTCCTTCAATCATTTTTTCTCTATTGGGATCATTTTTTTCCTCTGGTGAACTGAAAATTGTGAGAGAAAAAGGAAATTCTCCTTTCATTGGTAAATTGAAAATTGTGAGGGAACAGGGTCGCCCATATCATAAAATAGAGCTTGAAGGTTTAGAAGATGTTTCAGAGATACTTCTCAATCTAGAAAAATTTTATCTCATCGAGCCAAGAAAGACTTTGAGTATGTGGGGAAAAGAGTTTTCGAGTATCTCAAGAAAAGAGTTATTGTTATTGTTTTCCTTATCTTCACTACTAAGAGATAAGACTGAAGAATTGTTTGATCATATATATCACATTGGACCACTGAGAGATGAACCTGAAAGGGTTTACAGTGCTAGTGGAGCATATCCTCAATCTGTTGGAAAACATGGCCAGTGGACAATAGATATAATACAATATAACGAAGAAATAGGAGGTATAATCAAGAGTTGGTTAGAAAAATTTAATATATCCATAGATTTCGCATTAGAGGAATTGAAGAAAGGATCTAGAAGATACGAAGTTGTACTAAGAGACTACTTCACAAAAACAAAAGTAAATTTAGCTGATGTGGGATTCGGTACTTCACAGATTCTACCAATAATTGTTCAAGGGTTCACCTCTCCAGAAAATTCAACCTTATTACTCGAGCAGCCCGAAATCCATTTGCACCCCAAGGCTCAATGTGTCATGGGTGATCTCCTTGTAGACATAGCTAAAACCAGCAAAAGGTTAATCGTTGAAACTCACAGCGATTTACTAATAGAACGGGTCTGCAAACACATTCTCTTAAAAGACGATACAAAGATAACCCCCGAAGACATTATTATCTACTATTTCGAACCAACAAAAGAAGGCGCAACTGTTAAACCAATAACAGTAAATGAACATGCTCAATTTGAAAACTTTCCAGAAGGCTTTTTTGAAGAACGGTTTGAAGAAGCATTATCCCGTGCAGAGCTAATGGAGTAATTGTTCGGTTGATACCATGGATTTTGTTATGGATGCTAATGTCCTAGGGGAAGCCTGTAAAAACAATGAAAAAGCAGTGGAACTTCTATCAAGGATTAGAAACCATCAAGTGATTTATTGCACAGAGATTTTTGATGAATATAAACCTTTATCCAAAAAAAGATCCTGCAAAAATCCAAGACTCATTCAAGAATGGCTCCACGATCTAATAACAAAATCTGGCTATGGAAAAAAGATAAAAATCAATGAAAATATAAATTCATGCTTTCGCAGGCTAGTCAAAAGACGTAAATTCAAAAGAAAAGACATTATATACATCAATACAGCACAAAAGACAAATGATAAATTACTGATTGCTTTTGAATGGCATTTCCGTAATGCAGACAGATGCATCTCAGAATTGAAAATAAAACGACTAGACCTAGAAAATGCATTAGATATCATGTAACCAAATGAACCAACTATTCCTTCCTCAACGTGATAATCACTTCTCCAGGTAAACACTCCTTAGAAACTACATAATACTTCTCAGGAACAGTAATCAACTTAAAATAGCGGGTCTTCCCCTTGTAAGCCCTCATTTCAATAGAATTCTCCAGTTCATCAATCTCAATATCCTCCTGAGCCACACCCGGAAGGTCCACCTTAATATATATGTTATCCTGCACCTGGTTAACCTCTGTTTCAGGCTCCTCCGTCTTCTCAAATACTCTCTTCTTCCGCGGCTCTAGCTTGGGCGGCTCAGGTACAGGTTCAGGTGACAGTGCTGAAGACAGAGAAGGAGCTACCTCCTCCAAGTCAATAGGAGTAATCCTGAAGGCCTGTCTCGTACCCTCAAATTCCAGAATTACAATAAAAGAATCACCTTCCTGTTTCACCACTGCTTTTCCCCCCAACATTCGGGCAATATTCATGAAACTGTCCTCTAACTCACCTGAAAAAGACCCACAGTAGGGACAGAATCCCCACATGTTCTCAATTTCCCTTCCACAGTTATTGCATCGCATACTATCCCTCGAACTTCTTTCTCAATAAGGAGTACGCTTCTTCTGGCGTTGTACAGGCGGATATTGTCTGTTCAATAGGGCACTGATCATTTTTGTCCCTGTTCAAAATCATGGGAACCATTTTGTCAGCTTCGTAATATATCCTGTTCTCACGGAGGACAAAAACTGCAGGTTCACTCGCCACTGGCGTGTACACTGAGGTAATCCCCGCATACACACACAGGAAAGCTACTGCCTTCCCCACAATCTTGTCTGCCAGGCTTGCTCCCTTCACATTTATAGAATGTACCACATCAAAGAATGGAGCCACACCTTTCTCCTTTGATTCTGCTAAAACCTCCTTATTCCTCACAATAACGAATGCTGATTCCCTCTTTTCGAATTCCTCTTGAGCGTACTCCAGGTCCTGACTACCCATGTTAATCCTCCCACGAGATATCAAACTCTCTGCACGACCACTGTTGACCAACATCGCCCAAAAAGACCCCAATCAAGTCATGGTTGGATTTCAACTCTTTTTCAATCTCTCTCTTCAATCCTTCCTTCCAAGGCTCCCCATATATCACAGGGATTTTAACCTGAACGCGAATCCAGCCCCTTTGATACGTCCTTGTAGTAATGTTAGCCAAAAAATGACCTTTCTTCCTTAAAACCTGTTCCTCACCCAGTGTATAGTTCTCTTCAGTCACTGAATACCCATCTTTTGCTGCTAACGCATCGGAATCAAAGGTTTTCCTCAAGGAATACCTCTGCCCTTCCCATCTCTGAGGAAGTGTACCCATACTATCACCTCTTCGACAGCACTTCTACCACATCGGCTCCAATTCCCACAATGCCGCCCTCTGTAATATCGTACTTGATCCACCGCCTTTCATGATCAGATCCTCTCAACTTTCTCACCTGCATTATTCTCTCGTACTCCTGTTCTGGATTACCGTGCTCAACAGCCATTCGCAGCACCGCATCTGCCACAAACTCCTCAATGGGAAAGAAAGGAATCCCTGTCTTTTCATTAGCCTCAGATATCAATATAGACGTGGAATTCATGGAAGAGATAACACCAGCCATCCTCAAAATGGCAATCCGGCTCTCATAGACATCCTTTACTGCAAAGGAGATGATGGTGATAGGATCAATAACAATGCGCTCTGCTGACGTCTTCTCCATTAATAATCCAATCTCATGTAAGACTGATCGAACATCGATTTTATGCCGCATCATCAAAGGTCCCAAATCCATGAAGGTGATCATCCCATCTCCCACCAAACTCTCATCATAGAAGGCTAACTTTTCACAGAATTCCACTGTCTTTGAGACAGGTTCAGACAACGTAATGTACGCTCCTCTCTCTCCATATTTTTTGGCACCATTAAACAGGAACTGCAGCCCTAAAATGGTCTTTCCTACAGCAGGAGGACCGGATACTACAATCGTGGAACCTCTGTAGAATCCTCCCCCTAACTTTTTGTCCAGTTCTTCAATGCCAGTTTTTACTCTCATCTGGGGTTACTTTCTCTCAAATATATATAAGCCTTATGGGATACGAGAGTGCCATTTTTGGTGGTTCTCTTAGTTTTGTTACACGTGTAACATTTTGTTGCCTTTTTTAGTTTTCTTGCAGAATTTTTGATACTAAGAGAGATAAAATTCCAAAAGGGCTTGACAGCTCGGATTGAAATAAGTATACATGGTGTACTACTGTATTTTAAATCATGGAGTACCCAGGTATGGCAAATTCTCCTCTTTCAATCACGTCTGCAATCCTCTTTGATACACGATCATCCCAGAAAAGGGGAATTTCAAACTCTCTTGTGCTTTCTAAAGCTTCAGAAAGACATGTTTTAATTCGCTGAATATCCAGACCACATAAAGTGTTAGCTCCCGCTTTCAGTGTTTCCACCCGTTCTGTGGTCTCTCGCAGGGTTAAGCACGGTACCTGCAAAGCCAGCGCTTCTTCCTGGACGCCGCCCGAATCAGTCATGACACACACTGCACATGAGAGCAGTTTCATAAAATCGAGATAACCCAAGGGTTTGATCACGATCACGTTATCTCCATTGATCAAGAGGTTATATCTGTTCATAGCCTCTTTCGTTCTCGGATGTGCTGGAAACACCACAGGGAATGGTGCATCATAAAGGGCTTCCATAATACTCTTCAGATTTTTTTTGTCTTCCACGTTCTGCGGCCTGTGAATGGTGGCAACACAGTACTCCCTTTCTTTTATGCCCAGGTTTTCAAGAATTCTGGACTCTTCTGCTCTCTCTCTATGGGAGAGCAAGGCTTCTATCATGATATTTCCCACAAAGTGTATAGATTCTCTCTTCATGCCTTCATTCATTAAATTCAGAACTGCGTTCTCCGTAGGTGCAAATAACAATTGGGAGATCCGATCCACCAATACCCTGTTGACCTCTTCAGGCATGCGCATGTCAAAACTTCTGTATCCCGCCTCCACGTGAGCTACTGGTTTACCCAGTTTTACTGAAGCTATGGCTGCAGCCAACGTGGAGTTCACATCGCCCACCACCACAATGAGGTCAGGGTTCTCTTCTAGGAAAACCTTTTCCAGTTCAGCCATCATCCTCCCTGTTTGAACTGCGTGCGTCCCTGATCCTACTCCCAGGTTTTTGTCTGGTTTTGGCAGGTTCAAATCGGAAAAGAATACCTTTGACATGTCATAATCGTAGTGCTGCCCCGTATGCACCAGCATGTGGTTGATCCCTCTCTCTGTAAACTGCTGGACTAAGGGGGCTATCTTCACAAAGTTTGGTCGTGCACCAACTACACTCACAATTTTCATAGGTTCACCTTCCCAATACCGTAGTAGAAAAATCCTTCCGGTTCATCCAACACATTTTTACCATCCACAATGATGGGTGTTCTCATCAAGGACTTAACCTGTGAAAGATCAATAGTTTTGAATGCAGAGTGATTCACAGTGAACACGATACAATCAGCATTCTTAACTGCTTCCTCAAGCGATGACCCTTTCATTACTCCGTGGCTGGTTTCAATTTCTTCAACGTGCGGATCGTGGTACACCACTTCCATTCCATGGTCCTGGAGTAACCCAATTAATTTCAGCGCGGGAGATTCCCTCACATCTGATATATCTTTCTTGTATGCTACTCCCAACACTGCTACCTTGGCTTCTTCAATGTTCTTTTTCTTTAAAGCATTCAAAATCATGTACAATGTATGCAGAGGCATGTAATCATTGATTTCTCCGCTTAACTCTATCAATCGAGCTAAATGTCCCACTTTCTTGGCTTTCCATGCCAAATAAAACGGATCCACTGGTATGCAGTGGCCTCCTACGCCAACCCCTGGGTAGTGGGGCATGAACGTGCTGGGTTTCTTAGAAGAAGCAGCTTCAATAACCTCCCATACATTAATACCCATGGGTTCAAAAATCAAAGAGATCTCATTAATTAAGGCAATGTTAACCACTCTAAAGATGTTTTCCAATATTTTTGATGCTTCTGCTGTCTTTAAATTCTTTACAGGTACCACAGTTTTAATAACAGACGAGTATAGTGCAACAGTGCGGTTCAAATCCCGTTCTGTTAATGCTCCCACCACCTTTGGCGTGTTCTCCATGGTGTAGTCCGGGTTCCCTGGATCGATCCGTTCAGGACTGTACGCGACCCCAAAATCTTCTCCTGCTTTCAATCCAGACCTCTCCAGTATGGGGATGGCCACTTCTTCTGTTGTCCCCGGGTAGGTGGTGCTCTCCAGAACGACGATCTGATCCTTCTGTAGGTGGGACTGGACAGTTTCACACGCAGCTTCTATAAAATGGAGGTTAGGACATTTCTTCTCATCAATAGGTGTGGGGACGCAGATGATAACAAATTCTGACTGTTCAATACACGAAGGATCATCTGTGGGAAAGAAGGTTTTGTTCAAAACGTGCTGTAGTTCTTCGTCAGATACATCTTCCACGTATGAGTGTCCCTGGTTCAAAAGGGAGGTCTTCTCTGTGCTCACATCAAACCCATACACTGAATGATGGTTGGCAAAGGTGATACTCAAAGGAAGACCTACATAACCGAGTCCTACGACGCACACATTCATAGGAAAAATAGGCACTTACCCTTTTTTAACGTTGTCATTGAACGGTTATCCCTTTGTGTGAAGACCATGTGTAATGGCAAAAAATGGAGGAAAAATTATGTATTACGCTTTTAAATCTTTTCTTATCAAAAATAGATACAATAAATAAAAAAAGAATACTTTTGATGGATAAATGAATTATTATCTGGTGTTAATTAAAATAGAACTGTTGAATCTGGATGTTTTCTTTGAGAAAATGTATGTAAAGTCATTGCAAAAGTTTTATCCGTTAGTACTGTGAACGAAGTCAAAAAAGGATCCGATTCATTGCAATTTGCCACCCTAAGACCCAACCTGGTGGACTGTACCTAAAGAGAGTATGTTACACGTGTAACAGTCCTGATACCGGGCACCGGGCCGAACCCTTAAATAGGAGCACTACTACAGACACAGGTGATACTATGCAGGAGATAAAGAAAATAGGTGTCTTCTCCATGGCTAAGATCGAAGCAGCGTTAGGTGCGGTGATTGGGTTCATTGTTGGAATCATCTGGGCCATCATCGCAGTCTTTGTGAGGGGATTTGCTGAGGTTGCAGGAGCTCCAATGCGTACTGCTGGACCGATTTTTGGAGTCGCAGCTATAGTCATAATGCCTTTGTTGTACGCTGTTATCGGGTTCATTGGTGGTGCACTCATTGCATTCCTCTACAATGTTATTGCAGGGTGGATAGGTGGAATCGAAATAGAACTTGAGGAAGTGAAATAGGAATCTTCTTCTTTTATTTTTTGCTGGGATGTATTTCTTGTCTTTCGAATATTATATTCACTGCAATTGAAGAGATCTAAAAGGAAAGAAAAAAAAGAAAAGGAAACCTAATCCCAATGGGGATCTTCCCGTTTGAGGACATATATTGCACATGTGTTTGTCAAAATGATATTGCTCTCATTCTAGCCTTTTATATGGATATTCGTCCCTTATTCTGCGTACTTAGCATGATCTACTTTTTCTTTCTTCCAGGATGTCTTTTGCACAAACTCATACTCAATGAACCGAAGGGAACAATTCTCTAAAAGCTCTTCTTGCCGATCTTCTCCCTAGTACAAAAGCACTGTACACTACTATGGTAGCTGTTACAGCGGCTAGTATAACGACAAGATATATCCTGCCATCGTCATCGTCATCATCTGAACTACTGTTGATAATGTCCTTGATTGCGAACAAATGACGAATATGCATCAAATCTTCCCAAATAGATACTACATTATCCCATATTGAGTTTATTATAGACCATGCATCTCTCGTTTCAGCAGCAATTATCATAGATTCCACAGTAATAACTATGCCAAACACTGTAATGAGACCACAGAATATCCAGAAATTGTATGCAAGGAGCTCTTTGAGAGCTTCCGCAGAAATGTGAGTCAGGCGCGCTGCAAAGTAACCTATTACAATTGCGAGAACGTACGCTGTTCCTACGAATGCTGATACTAGTCCCACAACACTTGATATATGTACCAGTTCTTCAACAGCTTCCAAGCTCAGCCCATACCGTTCCATTCTTAACGCTTTTATGAATTCGTAGTTAAACCCAGATGCATAAGCATTCCACACTGCTATCATGAAGGTGATCACAAGTGAGATTATGATAGACATTTTCTTACCTCTACTTTATTACATTGCATCACACAAAAACCTTTCTATCGAATTCTGTACCCCTCCTGCTGCTCAATCGGATAAGAAAAGAGAAAGATTAGGAAGGCTGTCCCAGAAAGCGTTTCGACATTCAATAAATGTCTTTTCTTCTCTTTTGAACATGGTATACCTCTATTGATAGATAAAAAAATACCTATTTTTTAAGAAAATCTGAATTACGGGACAACCTCTTAGGGTTCTTATTGTATCGACTCGTAATTCTTAAGGGTGCTCAATCCAACCATATTTACACTGTCTCCAAATAACTTATTCCGCTATCTGATTTCAGCCTAAAAAGAGAAGAGCAGTTTTTCGGTATTACTCACAGAACGAAAAATATATATACTATATATATAGAGAAAAGATTGGCCATATATAAAAGATTTGCCTCTTCTTGGATTATGTCGTATACCAATTGTGCAGGGAAGGGGTAACATAACTATAGATATCTATTTTCTTGACGGCCGCAATATGATTGCCGAACAGCTGTATCATACTGTGGGTCATGAACTAGAACATGCACATCACGCTGCCTCAGGGGATTATTACGAGTGGGTAGAACAATGGGGAGAGGCTGCAGCGGGCTACTATTCAGAGTACTTGGCCTACAAGTGGAATGTCGATCACCTGCACATTGCCAGTTACCCTGGAGCACGAAGGCATTACGAAGGTGGAGTGAATTACTATGCCCAAAAGTATTTAGAGGCTAGGGGCGCATTTTAGTATGGGGTGTAAGAAGAATGAAATGGAGTTTGACCATGCTCTTGATCTGTCTGCTGTGCAGCAGCATTGCGAAAGGTGTAGATGATTGGCCAATGTTCCAGCACGATCCGCAACATTCAGGATATTCCTCCTCGCTCATGCCTGAATTTCTCAAAGAGATATGGACAAAAGATGGTTTTGGAACTGGATTACGTTTTGTGATCTCAGAAGAGAAACTCTTTGTGTCAGAGCACCTGACTCTGTCCGCACTAGATATCAATACGGGATCTGTGCTGTGGAACCAATTGTCGATGAGCTCTTTGAGCGTTCCAGCAGTAGAGAACAACAGAGTGTACGTGAATGGACTTGGTTGGATACTCTGTCTTGATGCCGACACAGGAGAAGTGATCTGGCACCATGCTGTAGAATTCCTTGATTTCCTTTCCTACCCAATTGTCGTGGATGGACATGTGATCGTGGGAGGCGGTCGCCCAACGTCAGACACAGTGGGGACTCCAGAAAACATCGAAGCTTTAGAGCGCGCAGAGACACTTGCGCGGAGAGTAGTGTGTTTGGATGCGGAAACAGGTGAAGTTGTCTGGAAGTTCTTCGCGCAGGATTCCACTTATTTTTCTCCGACCCACTTCGATGGCAGGGTCTACACAAATGATGGATACAGACACGTATACTGCTTGGATGCACAGACGGGTGAAGTAATCTGGAGGAAAAAGATAGAGTGGACCAGCTCTTCGGATTTGTCGCTCGATGGAAAAAGAATTTTCGTCGGAACCTACAACGGGATTGTATGCCTTGATCTTGAAACAGGAGAAACACTATGGAAATTTGGCGGTGAACGCTGGATTTTCTCCACTCTTGCTGTAGCTTACAACAAAATATTTGCTGGAACTATTAAAGGAGGACTCTACTGTCTGGATGCTGAGAACGGAGAAGTGATCTGGAAAAAAGAGACTGAAAGTGGGATCTCTTCATCAATTGTTGTGGCTGATGGGAAGGCAGCATTTGGAACCAAAAATGGAATGCTCTACATAATAGAAGCTCAATCAGGAGAAGTTTGTGAATCCCTTGATCTTGGTGACGATAAGATAGAAGCTCTTGCTCTTTCAGATGGAAAGTTGTTTGTTGGATTAGGAGATGGGAGAATCTCATGTTTTGAAGGAGATGTCAATGAATCTTCATCACCAGGGTCTTCATCGCCAGGATCATCTGATCTTCGGATCCTTTTTTCGATAATAGCCCTTAGTGGGGTTTTGATTGGAGTCATTCTCGCACGTCATCTTCACCATTGAGAATAGACTCACCAAAAAAATGGAACCCTTTGTATTAGGGCTAGAAGAAGGCAAATCTACATAGAAAGCTGGTTGACAAATCTACTGCATCTGAATGAGATCCTCGTTGCGTAAATGTAATCCTAGCCGAGTGATTCTGTAACTATTGCCAGATTTTCCAATCAATTCCATATCCATTAAAACGGTATATGCTCCTTGAGTGCTTTGCACATTTGCACCTTGACGTCTCGAGCAGTACAGCTATCGAGTACAATGAGATTTACCTTTCAATTCAAAAATGATAACCTAATAATCCATGTTACACGTGTAACATGTGTCACATGAGCTGCTATTTGACCTCTTAAAGCGGAGTTGTCTAATAATTCAAAATTTCTAAGAATTTTAGTTATTTTCTATCCTAAATTATGACACAATCATGCTGTCATGAGATAAAAAGTCAATTATTAGCAACAACAATTGATTATTAGACAGCCTCCCTTAAAGCGAAACCTTTATATTGTCACCCACACTAGTATCTTCAATGATGGAAAAAAGTGATTGCTTTTTACACTAAGAAGACCTATTTTTGTAGTGGTAACTTTGAGGTGATACCATGAATCTTTCAACAGAGTCTAAATGGCAGAAGCGGTGGGAAGATGCGCATATCTTTGAGGCAGAACTGTCTGATAAACAGAGTTTTTTTGTCAATGTACCGTACCCGTATATGAACGGCCACTTCAACATTGGGAGGACTTTCACCTTCTTGAGAGCAGATGTTATCGCACGGTTCAAGCGAATGGAAGGGTTTAACGTGCTGTTTCCCTTTGCTTTTCACTGTACAGGAACTCCTCTGGTGGCTGCAGCTCAGCGAGTCAAGGAAGGAGAAGAACAACAGATAGAAATCCTCAAGGGTATGGGTATTCCCGAAGAGACTATCCCTGAATTTACAGACCCTGTATTCTGGACTGAATACTTCCCGAAAGAAGGAAAAAAAGATCTAAAACGCGTCGGCATGGGCGTGGACTGGAGGAGGACCTTTAAGACCACGTCACTGAATCCGCACTACGACCATTTTGTGCAGTGGCAGTTTAGGAGGCTGCAAAAAAAGGGATTAATAGACTTGGGAGAACATCCCGTGATCTGGTGCACTAAATGCAACTCCCCAGTGGGGGATCATGCTCGATTAGAAGGAGAGGGAGAAACCCCGCAGGAGTTCACGCTGCTCAAATTCGAATTTGAAGATGGATACATTATTGCAGCTTCTTTGAGACCAGAAACCGTATATGGCCAGACCAACATGTGGGTAGACCCCGATTTAGAGTACGTGAAGGCTCAAGTAAATGGCGAGATGTGGATTATGTCCAAACAATGTGCAGAGAAACTATCCCACCAGAATAAAACAGTTGAAGTTATAGATACAGTAAAGGGAGAAGAACTACTGGGAAAGTACTGTGTAGCCCCCGGTATAGAGAGAGAAATAATTATATTACCTTCTGGGTTTTGCGATCCTGACAAAGGGACAGGATTAGTGACGTCTGTTCCTTCAGATGCTCCTGATGACTGGATGGGTCTCTACGATCTACAGAGAGATGCTGAATTGTGTGCAAAGTACGGGTTACATGTAGAAGAAGTGAAAGAGGTCCAACCTATAGCGATTATTAAATCCAAGGGATGGGGCGACTTTCCTGCGGTAGAAATCTGTGAGAAAATGCACATTGAAAGCCAGTACGATAGAGAGAAGCTGGACAAGGCAAAAAAGGAGATCTACAGATCCGGCTTCTATACAGGAGAAATGAATGAAACCTGCGGGAAGTACGCTGGATTAAAGGTGGAACAGGCCAAGGATCTGATAAAAGAGGAATTGCTCAACCAGGGGAAAGCGGATGTCATGTACGAGCCTACAGGAAAGGTCGTGTGCAGGTGTTTGACTCCCAGTATTGTAAAAATTGTGAAGAATCAGTGGTTCATCAAATACGGAGATCTTCAGTGGAAAGAAAAGGCGCACAACGCTGTAGAGAAGATGGTGTTCTACCCGGACGTGGTAAAAAAGCAGTTTCACTACGTGGTGGATTGGCTGAATGACTGGGCATGTACCAGAGAATTCGGATTGGGTACGAGGCTGCCCTGGGATACAAAATGGGTGATCGAATCACTGAGTGACTCCACCATATATATGGCATTTTACACCTTCTATTACCTTATAAAGGAGGTTGACCCGGAAAAGATAACTGATGAGGTCTTTGACTACATTTTGCTGGGGAAAGGTGATGTGAAGGAGCTGGCAAAAAAGGGTATTTCAGAAGAGGTGCTGAAAAGAGCGAGAGCAGAGTTCGAGTACTGGTATCCCTTTACTATCAGGACCAGTGGTAAAGATCTGGTACAGAACCATTTGACCTTTTGTATTTTCAACCATACGGCATTGTTTGATGAAAAAAGGTGGCCTCAAGGCTTTGCAGTGAACGGATGGGTCATGCTGGACATGCAGCGAATGAGTACATCACGGGGCATATCTGTGTATTTGCGGGAAGTCCTGGACACTTATGGGGCGGATGTGGTTCGGATGACGTTGATGTACGGCGGAGAAGGCGTGGATGATTCTAACTGGGATACGCAATTTGCAGAGGGTATTGGGGCAAAACTGGAGGCATGGTACACGTTTGCTGTGGAGAATTACAAAAAGGGAAGAACAGAGAAGAAATACATTGACCGCTGGTTTGAATCAGTTGTACATGCTGCACTGGTGGATGTGACAGATGCGTATCGACATTTGAATTTCAGAACTGCTATCCAGAGGGGGTTTTTCGATCTGCAGCGGTATCTGAGATGGTATCTGCGAAGATGTAGTGAACCACATAAGGAGGTCATTACTGAGTTTATTGAGATTCAGACCAAGGTGTTGGCCCCTATTGTTCCCCATATTTGTGAGGAGATCTGGGAAGAATTAGGGTACGAGGAGTTTATTTCTACGGCTGCATGGTGTCACCCAGCAAAGAAGAAGATTGATGAGACAGTATTACAGGTGGAACAGTTCGTAGAAAAGGTGATTGATGACCTCCAGGAGATCATAAGAGTGGCCAAACTGGAGAAGGCTGACAAAGCGTACATTTACACGGCAGAAGAGTGGAAGTGGGAAGTCACAGAATTAGTAAGAGGTGAAAGGGACATAGGTATAGCAATGAAAAAGGCTATGCAGTCAGAAACGGTGAAAAAACATGGGAAAGAAGCTTCAAAGTTCATTCCCAAAGTGGTCAAGGAAAGGATTTTCCCGGTGAAAATTGACGAAAAGGAGGTACTGGAGGAAGCTAGGGATTTCATTTCCAAGGAAGTTGGACTCTCTATTGAAATTAATGCAGACTACGATCCTCAAAACAAAAAAAGAGCTGCAGTACCTGGAAAACCAGGTATCTACATTGAATGATTTTTTTCTATTTTTTATTCATTCAGAAATCTAGCATTGTTGAATCGTTACAATTTTAAATCCAGTTAGGATAGTTATTCAATCTTCAAAAATGTGCGAATTATTTTAAGGAAACTCAGAATAACCTCTTCAATCAAAAGAATGCAAAGACTACTTAAAGGCTTTTCCACACTGTAAAAAACGTAATAGACTACTCATATATTTGAAGAACTGTACGTTCAGTGCGTTATCGAATGTCTTTTGACATTAAAAACAAGAGAATATTTTAAAAAATGTTACACGTGTAACAAGTAAAACAAATACCAATCGTGCCAATTTTTTATAAAAAAAACGAAAAAAAGAAAAAGAGTTACTTAAGGACAATCTCTGTACGTCGGACATTTAACGGGTGAGGTAGGGCACGCAGCCCCGCATGTATTCCAGCATGTAGGTTCTTCGCACGTGCTCCAGCATGTGGGCTCACAGGTTTCCGGACAGGTATCCACGCAGGTATTTGGGCACGTGGCCGGGCACGTGGCCGGGCATGTACTCCAGCATGTACTCTCGCATGAAGAGCACGTTTCCCAGTTTGTAGGAGGTTCGAGAGGTTCTGCACCACAACATCCGGCAACATCACAGTCCAGGTTATACCCCTTTTCAGCAGTGTAGGTGAATCCATTCTTTTCATAAGGTAAAAAGTTCATTCTGCTGCTTTGCTGCTGCATTCTGAAGATGTACAGTGGTGTCAATGTCCAGGAGCTGGCTGTTACAGCAGTTAGTGCAAGAAATGCTACAGTAACACTGATCACTGCAAGTGATACCTTCTTTCTATCCATTTTACCACCTCCTTTCATTTTTTAAGATTTGTATAGGAATAGTTATAAACTTTTGGTTTTATCTCGATTGTATAAGAAATGGAAGATTTACTATGGTTTAAAGAAAGAATGTTACACGTGTAACAAAGTTGAGAAAACACAAGGTTATCATATAACATAATAAGATCCAAATTTGAGATATACACAAAAATGTGCAGAACGTTATATGCGGAAGTATTAGGTGAGCAAATACTTAAAACTTTCTCAAAAAAAAATCGATGCATGAGAAAGGCCCACTTAACTGAAAGTGAAAAGGAACTCTTAAATGTACTAGGGAAATCTCCAGGAATTCCCCTGAAAGGACTCGTTGACTGCACACAATACAAGCGGTTGAGCAGTGTCATAAAAAAAATTGGACAGTTCAAAAAGCAAAACCTGCTACACGGGCCCTTTTATGATATCGATTTTGGCAAATTATGTAAAAATTCTTTCTCTGTATTAATCTTTGTTATAGAGTTCAGCCAAAGTTATGAGACCGTCATTTCATATTTACGGTTAATTGAGCCCCTCAAGTATGTATATCCCGTATTATCTCCCCATAAAGACGTGTTAAATGTGATATTTCTCTCTTCAGATAATACAGAAACAGTATCTCTTATACAGATGCTCAAAGACAATAACATCATTACAGACTACATTGTCCGTGCTTACTCTCACAGAAGAGAAGTAGAAAACCCCAATTTCTTCGGAGATCCCAATCCCTCGTTAGATAACCTGTTGGATCCCTGTGATGCACCTGATTTATCCTTTGGGTGCCACGACACGGACTGGAATGCGTGTGACATCAGTATCCTCCCTTATCTGCAGATGGGATACAAAGATGCAAAACTCATTGAAATATTGAGAGCAGAAAGAAAGTTAAATAGAATCTGGAAATACGATCAAATAAAATACTCACATAGAAAAATGTTAAAAAACGGATTAATAAAAAAGAGATATGTGCTATTTCCATTTTCATACGATCAATGCGCTGTTTTTGAGTTATATTTCAAAACTGAAGACAAAGATGTGACGCGGAGAATGCAGTGCAACTTTGTCAGAGGATCACGAGTATTAAAAGAGTATTCGTTCTGCGGGGAATGGGGGCGTGTGGGCTTTGTATCCCATCCTCACTTTCTGACAGGGTTAATGCACAAGCTGGATCAAGTAGATGAAATTACAAAGAAAGAGCTGTATCAACTTCGTTCCATTCCTGACAAAGAGCACTCTTTTGATCAACCCCTTGTACTCAAATACTTCGACTTTGATGAACAAACCCTGAAGTATCCCTACCACGTGTACAGAGAACGAATTAAAGAAAAACTAGAAGTGGGCTAACTGGAATTCTTTTTGAGTTACCCATCAGCAAATTCATAACCTTACCCAAAAAAATTGCAAATATCGCAAAAATTTTCTCTCATTCTTAATTAATACCATTTATCATCACTGAAGATACTATTGCAATCGAAAGATTTATATAGTAGTATTAATCAATAATGATTATGAAGAATGTCGACTACGTTGTTAAGCTGCTGAAGGAAGAAGCGAGAGATTCATTTTCCCGGAGGGCAGATAAGGAGTTCTGCGATCTCCTGGATTATGCATACGAGTTCAGAAAGGAATTCATGGAAAAGAGGATGCAGGCCTTCTCATAGTACCTCTAGAGAAGGATGATCTCCTTTTTTCTTTTCGATTCTCTTAAAGCTTTCTTAGCTAGAGGAAAGTCTTTTAGAGATTTCACCGGAATATCTGGAGGAACATTAACGATACCCACGCTTAAGGTGGTCTCGCTGATGGTTTGAATTTCTTTTCTGATACACTCCAAATCAGTCATGACCTCTTCTAAATCAGGATCAGAACAGTAGATTTGAGCTTCTTCTGTACCTCTTTCAAAATCCAGCCCGTATAAAATGGTAGCATGATACTTTTCTGCAAAGGCAGAAACAGCATGGCTCAAGTACCTCGTAACAGGATTAGGAGAGTATTCTGTCCATCCTTTCCTTGTGGTAACCTCACCGAATTCATCCAGATCTAACATAATGACTACAGCCATCCACTCTCCTCCACGAAAGGAATCTCTTCTAAAGGTGTCCATTTCAACCCTCGTTCCACTACTTCAGGAAAGCCCATCTCATCAGGTGAATGTGCATCTGAACCCAGAGGAAGCGGAATTCCTAATGCGACTGCTTTTTCGTACAACCATTGAGGGAGGTATATCAACCCTTTTTCTGATATTTCTAAACAAATCCCCAAATTTTTGTACTGCTCTAAGCGAGCATACGAACAGCGAGCCCCATACGCACAGGGATGGGCAATAGCATCAATATTCTTCTGGTTGGCCATCTTAAAAGCTTCTTCCAAATTGTACCCTGCTCGTACATGCCCCAGAGAATAATCAAAATACTTGGGAATTCTCGTGTTGGAGGGTAAATAAATTTCAGCCCCATACCATACGGGAATATCTGCATTCTTTTTGTAGTATTCCACTTTCTCCTTTATTTTTTGGACATTTTTTAACCTGTAAGGGTAGTGATCCACAAAGCCGAGCGCTTTTAATCCTAACATTTCTGCCTGCAGTATATAGGTGTCAACATTCGGTGAGTAGTCTCGTATTCTTTTGTCATGACCAATGATGTGCACGTGGAGATCATACATACAGCTCCCTTTTAGTAACCCTTTAAATTGGTTTCGAACCTTGGTTATACATGAGGGTTTCTCTCAATGTTGTTACACGTGTAACATTATATTTCTTTATTTTATTAATTTCCATGATCTTGATATAGAAGGAAATAAATTTCGATAGCATAGGGTTTCACAATTCATATTCATTTTTGTATAGTGGTGTTGGTTCTATCCAGTGTTAATTGCCTCATTTTAGTTTTAGTATCTGCAGCATTGACACTATTAAGAGCTAGAGTTAATGATTCTCTACAAATTTAAGCGAAACATTTATATAGTATTGATCAACAATATATGTAAGGTACCCCTGAAGTAGGAGAAGGTGATCAAAATTCTGATCAATGAGAAGACCCAGAAGGTGTTCTGGTTCCTCTGGAAGAACAGGAAAGAGCCCTATACAATCAGGGAAATATCCAAGTTAGCGGGCGTTTCCTACGGGTCCACCTGGTCAATTTTGAAGGAATTTGAAGAATTAGGATTGGTCTACGGCATTGAAAAGAGGAAAGCCCATTTGCATGTATTGAATTTTGAACATCCATTATGTTTTCACGTGTGGTCGTTATTGAATGCTATAAAACGGGAGAATCTTGACGTTGATAGTACATTAAAAGAAAAGATTGAAGGGTTAAAAGACGGGTTTGCAGTACGTTTCTCCAGCAATGGGGTGTCCAAGATTATATGCTGTTCAAAAGAGAGGTTAAAGGGGTTAGAATCAGTAGATCCTGAAACCTTGAAAGGTATTCTCCAAAAAAAGAAGGGGTTATTTACATTGTTATGGAATGATGGCATTGTTTTGACAGGAGAGAAGCGATTCTACACCTTCATGTGGGAATTGACAGAAAAAAAGGTCATAGGGGTGGGCACGTGAGAAAATGGGCGTTGTACGGAGTTTTCTTTATTTTATTGATTCCCTTAATAAGTTCTCAGGCCGCTTTACCTCCTAAGGAGTTTTTTGTAAAAGAATATGAACCGCAAGTCTTGATCGTGGTGGGTGATACTGCTTCTTCAGAAGATGTAATTTCTGCCACCTTGTTAGCCACCAGAATAGCTGACATGACTGCACAAAAAAAGATAGAAGTGACAGAAACCGTCTACTCTGAGACAGAGCATACTGTCTTGAATAAGACCCCCTTTGTGTGGTCGAATTACTATTTATTATTTGATTTAGATGATGAGTTGTTCTGGTTTGACTATAAACTAACAAAATTAAAAGATACTCTACCAGGAGGGTTTATTCCCACGGTGGGGCGAACGTGGGCTTCCAAGACCACATCGGTTAATTTACTAGGAGACTACTACAGCATGTTAGAGATTCGGAAGTACAACGATTACACATGGTGGTACCTCTTTTATGGGATTCCTCGAAATTATGAGCATCAATACTTTAAAAATGGGGAATCCAGACAGTACGGGAAGTACACAGTAACATTACTAGAGGTAGATGTGGATGAAATGGAAGCGAAAGTACGGATAACCAGTGATGTTACAGACGATATCATAGTTTTGCCCGTGTACTGCAAGGACTGCAAACACGTGGTGGGTGAACTATTCTGCAATGCCACAGATCCCTTAACTGCGCAGCAGGCAGCAGATCAGTTACAAGGAGACTACCCATCGTATTTTGTTAACTTGAAGTATTTCGTTAAAAGTCTTCTGTCCAATCCCGATGCAGTGGCACGAGCCAACTGGTACTGGAATCCTCCACCTTTCCCGGGGACACCAGACATGTTTATCGACGGCCAATTCCGTATTGACAGTACATCTACCCAGTACTTCACGGATTATTTTAATGCATTTTACGCTTCCGTCCAAATTGAGATCCCCTTACGGGTGTACACCACGGGATTTATTAGAGAAACCACGGGGCAGGTGAATACGTTTTTGTCGTCCGATTATAATTCAAAAGATTTAGCATTGTATGTGGTCATCTTTGAGAAATATGTGGATGTAAGTGGAACAGTCTACCGGAATGTGGTGCGAAAGGTGTCAAAACCAGTATTCTTATCTCTGAGGGCGGGCCAAACCTTTGAGTATTCCTATACGTTTGCTGTTCCTTCTGCAGTTGTAAATCCTCAAACCAATTTGGGAGCAGTAGTATTTGTGCAGAATACAGTCACCAAGCGGATTCATCAAGCAGATGTTCTGGATTTGCGAGAGAAGCGATTCGTCTACGAGGTGGACATTGATGCAGATTTTGATGGAAGAGCTGAAGAAGTGGAATTTGCTATTGAGTGCACAAAAATACCATTTCTGGGTGTCCAGGGGAATTCGTGGGCACGATTCAATATTTATTTGTTAACGGATTACGGGGTTTTATACCCCATGTGCTGTGATACTCCCTTTTATGAGGATGAAGTCATGAAGTGGGATCTTGAGATCTTCAAGAGAAACGATCTGGGTTATATCATGGTGAAGGTGTGCGACCCCTTTGATATTCGCTGCTTAGAACCGGGTGATATCATTTATGGGCCGAGGCACTTGGCGAGGATTGAAATTGTAGATATAACACACACAGAAGTGACCTTTTTGTTCCAGTTCATGAAGGTTGTTGAAACAGAAGTGGAAGGTGAACGTGCAGTGGAACCATCGTCTTTGTTGCGGTTAGCCAGTGAGGTTACAGAAGAGGATCTCAAAGAATATAACTTAATATTGATTGGCGGCCCTGATGTGAACCCATTTACCAGAGAAATAGTGGAGATGGGGTTATCCCAGGTTAAGTGGTCCGAATCCAGGGGAGAATGGGAGTTAATTGTGAACCCCTTCAGATATGGTAAAGATGTTCTGATTGTGGCAGGCAAAGATAGGGAGAGGACAAGTTTTGCTGCTAAGAGGCTGTATTATGCTTTAGAATTATATAGGGAGTAAATGAGTATAATATTGATTTGGTTAAATCTGAAATCTCAAAAATGCAAGAAAAAAATCAGAAACCATAGATTGTTACACGTGTAACAAATTGAGAGATATGCCAAGAATTCGATAGTCTCCTAAGAAGTGTTCATAAATACTACAGAGAATTGTAGGTGGGGTGATGATATGGAAATAGTGGTAAAAGAACTGGAAGAGGTCGCCCCAAAGCACCCATGTGGAATGGCATACTGTGCAATGGGGTACTGTCCAGAAGGATATACTCTCCTGGAACCATAGGGTTTGGAGTCATAATGAGAGGTGTTTTCTTTCTTCATTTTCTTTTTTCGAGGGTTCTTTCAATTCAATGGCATCAATGTGGGATTGTGGAATCCTGCTATAGTATGAATATGTGCGTATAACAGAAATTACATATTTACTGGATGTAAAGGCAATACATACATATTTTGAGAGATATCCGCAATCAAATGAAAGACTGGAACTATATTCTTAAAGGATATTTGAAATATTAAAAAAAGAAAAAGAATTACTTAAGTGTTAACAAAAGCGGCACGGTTCCCAGCATGTATCAAAGCATATATCGGGGCATAAACTCTGATGTATTACTGGCATTCAGGGTCCTCGCATGTGTGTTTGCATGTATCACCACTGGCATTCAGGGTCCTCGCATGTATGTTTGCATGTATAACCTCCACATGTAAAACATGTTGAGCATGTATTTGGGCAGGTATTTGGGCAGGTACTACATGTATTACAATATGTATATGGGCATGTTTGCTGCTGGCACGTATTACCCGCTTCTGTCGGCTCGCATGGTGGCGAACATGCTGTTTCTGGGTATGTAGCGAGGGGTACTAACCCGTTACAACATCCTTGAGCATCATAGTTCAGTATATACCCTTCTTCAGCAGTGTAAACAAATCCATTCCTTTCATAAGGTAAAAAGTTCATCTTGCTGCTTGCCTGCTCCATTCTCACAGTATACAAGGGTGTATTCAATGCCCACGGGCTAGCGGTAACAGCAGCCATGGCAAGAACAAAAGCTACACTGACCATCATTATAGACATCCGTTTCTGTCTTATATCCATTTTTATCACCTCTTTTCAGTTTAGGTTTTTATATACATAACTCTTTATAAATCTTTCGGTTTTATCTTGATTTTTTGGGTTGATGCTACATTTAATCCTTAGATGGGGAAATCAGAGAATAAACCTCTGTGAGTTCATCTGATCCCTTCTTGAACTTGTTCTAGTGTTCTGGTTTTGTAGGGCAGTACTCCAGAATGACTAAGACGATGAGGCATCTTCAGTGGGGAGCTCCCTATCCTGACGTGTCTTCCAGGCTTTGCACGCCAGTGATCTAAAAGATGCTTGCAGTGAGACCATTATCAGGAATTATATACAGAGGATGCAACCTGAAAACTCCCTATCAATGCCTTTCAGCTCACCAGGGCCCCTCATTTCGTCAAAACCCTTGTCATAATCCATGACCAAGACCGCCAAACCGGGCCTTCAAGGTTTTCAGTCTTATAGAAAAATTAGCTTCTTTTAGTGCATCTAGCTTGGCAATTGGGAGAAGCTAGAGGCAGTACAGAAATGAATGTAATGAAAATATGGATGGCAAACATTTATATAGTCTAAACAGAAAGAAATGCTGTGAACTCCAGGTTAGATTCACAGAACCAATGAAAAAGGAGGAGACAAAATGTTCGCAAAGCTGATAGCATCTGGAACAGAAGGATCAGTGACACCAGCAGGAAATTGTTCCACTGGTTATTTCCCGTATTGTGCAAGCTGCTACAGTTACGGAGTCGATCCTTTTGGAGGATGGTGCAAGACTGGCGTCTTTAAGTAATACTTCTTTTTATCCTCCCATCTAAAAGGCGTAATTACTTTAAAGGCGTTTAACGCCCACGTAAAAAAAGAACTACACCTAAGGTACCAGAGAGACATCAATGGTATTTGTTTGACAAATTGGTACGAGTAGTGGAGGTTTTTCCTCACTTTTATTAGAGTACAACCTCGAAAGTTCAGTCTTGTTACATTTCATGAATATGTGGAAAATGGCTTTCACAACCATTGCGAAAACTCTAGCGTACCTTTCTTTGTTATTTATACGTGGGAATGCAACCTCTTCTTTGAAGTCGTTTGAAAGGCAATTATGTGGTATCCCATTTATGTTACACGTGTAACATTCCAGTAGATTTACCTTTTTTGTACGTTAACTTCACACCTGGTGACATCATTTTGTATATGGAATGTACCTTACTACTAAAGGTCTGGGAAAAACGATTCTCATGCATTTACCTGCTCATGCAAAAGACAGATAAGGGTTCTCATCTGTGAGTGAGGTTCTGCAGATTGTACTCTTTCACCTCGTGGCGGCTGTCAGTATATCTATCTCTAATAGCAACCAATATTATAAAAAACATACAGAAGAGTGGCTACTCTATATTATATACCCTAATCCTCTTTACACTATATATCCCTTCACAGTCAAATTGTTTTCGAAAAATCGCAGCAACCGAAAAGTTTAATAACTATGAGGGATAAAGGAATTAACCAAATGAAATGGAGGTGAAAAAGGATGACCCCTGCAGTCGAAGACTACGCTGACTCCACTTGCGTAGCTTCAAGTGGTGCCAAGATGCCTATCTTCGAGTTCTAAAGTGCTCAAGGTAGTCAAAAGCTGAAATTAATATTTTTTCTTTTCCTTATTTTGCAGCAAGATACAGTTGAGAAGTTACTCTTTTATGAGGATCCCAATCGTTAGTGATTTTCTCTTTTTTGTTACACGTGTAACAATTTTTTAGAGCTTTTTCTGAAATTAAGACACTCAAGGAGAATTAGTTATTTGATATCCGAATTTCAATTATAATTATTTTATTTCATGTTATGAAACCACTGAAAAACTCATTATTTTCAAAAAAAGCGATTCAAAAATTATCTGAATTGACGTGACATGATAATATGGATGGGAAAGAATTAGTGCACATTTGACTTTCTGACAGTCACATCATTCCATTACGGTCAAATAATCTTCTGTAAATCGCAACGACCGATAAGTTTAATAACTTTAAAAGTCAAGAAAATTACTCAAAAACCTGGAGGTGAAAAAATGACCCCTAAAGTTGAGGACTATATCGACACCACCTGTGTCGCTTCCACTGGTGGAAAGATGCCCATCTTTGTAGAATAGAGTGCGAAAGACTGTTGAAAGCTGAAATTTATTTTTCTTCTTTTTTAAATAAGTGTATGTCTTAATTTTCAATTTAGAAGAATAAAGCACATACAGTTCAGTTGCCAACACGTGGTTGCAGTCCTTAACCATCAACTGCATAGCTTTCTGGGATCTGTCTTAAGTCTCGTTCCAGTATTGCGCATTTTTCTTCATCGAATGCCCTGGGGTCATAGCTTAGAATGAACCTGCATTTGTTCTGTGTCACCTCCTCATCTACAGAACACACTAACTTCATGATGGTGTCAAAAGAATTATAAATAACAAGATACTCAATGCCTTCAAAGAGTACGCAGGAAAAGGGAACTTTTTTTATGAAATCATCTATAATGTGGGTCAGCTTTGCCAGGCTTGTGGGGTTAATGGTCCACCTCTTTTCCTCTTCATGGGAAAGCCATATTAAAGGAGGCTGTTCCATCTCCCATGTGCTGAAAAAGATATCGGGGTGTTCCCTGCTCACTACTAATCCGAAGTCACCGCGTATCATCCTATCCCTGAAGATCTTCCTTCCTGCTGTGTAATCAACTGATTCTATCCGGTATGAAATCCCAGAGGGGAGAACCTTTACAGGATCTAAAAAGGGGCATTCCTCTCGGTGATCACGGTATGTTTCGCAGGTGAGCATGCGACCACACGTGGGGCAGTTCGTAGCATGCTCTTTCGCACACAGGTATATTGTGCATTTTTCTCTCTTTTTTTCCTCCCCCATGGCGCAGCTTTTGCATCTTCCCGCATAGAACGAAGTGCACACAGAACAGAGAGCTCCACACAGAGCATCATTGGTGCTTACCTGTTTTTGCAGTGTGGGGAAGATAACGTGACTGTATTGGATGTACGTACGTCGAGAAACGATGGTAATGAAAATGGAAAAGACAGAGCCGATCTTTGGCAATCCCCATCCGAAGAGGGGAGAAAGTAATTCAAACGTATAAACAAAGACCATAGATATGACGAATGTGTATATCATCACATCTATTTGGTGTATCCTTCCCAACCCTTTCCATTTCATTCTCACTGCATACAAAAGTGAAATTCCCAGTGCCATCATAGCCATGTGAGTGAACGCAAAATAGGGGAATATCCATCCGTACACGGGTTCATATCCGTATGGGGTGGCTGAGGTTTTCTGGATGAAAGAATCAGTAAAGAGGAGCATTATGAAGGCTACGTACAGGACTCTGGAGATATAGTAGATGGTTCTCCATCTGCCCTCTGAAGCATAGTGCACAACATAGTAGAGAACTGCAAGCAGTATGAAGAAGGGTACATAGGATATCTTCACCCAAAGGAGAGACATCTGCTCATTTGGTGAGAATTTTGTCAGTGCTTCTGCAGCTCCCCACACTGCAAGAAGAATGGTGGCTATGAGAAACCTGTGGGCTACCTTTGAGTGGGGATTTTTTCTGAATATCCACATTCCCACAGTAATATTGAACAGTGCTGCCAACAAAGCTGTAGTGCCGTAAACCTCCATGGGACCTCCTTCCTCTACCCTCTCCTTTCCCGCTTCTTCATGGATGTCACCCCATAAAAACTTTTCTCGTTGGGTGTCCACTTACTGGTGGCTGTCTCACCTGTTACACGTGTAACATTCTGCTGTCTTTTTAAATCTAACATCTGTAGAACAGAGGCTCATTCTTGCCAGAAAGAGAATATACACTTCAGTAGGAACAGCTGAAGAGCAAGGAATGTTTGTACAGGACATGTTCCTCAAATAGGTAAAAGCAAGAAATTTTAAATGCGTTGAAGTTACATATTCTTGGATATCTACGAAAACAGGAAATTTACTCTTGCAGGTGCAGAGATCAAAAAATAAAAAAAGGGAAAAAAAACTTCACAAGCTTCCAGTCTTAGGAGGACTATGCAAGCATTAGTGCTCCGCCACCACCAGTGGAAGCCACGCATGTGGAATCTGTGTAGTCTTCAACTCTTGGAGTCATTTTGTTCACCTCCTTTTTTTGATATATCTTTTATAGTTTCAAAGTTTATAAATTTTTCCCATTTTGCCTAATTGACTAATTGCGAAAACAGATTTCTTATAACTAACAAATTTCTTAATACTTACGTATATTTTAAGTTATTCCATCAATTCTTTCAATGAAAACAGTTATGTACTGGCCGAACACCATGAACTTAGTTATCCCACTACGTAGGCTTCTCCTGTGATTTCGCCTTCAAATCGTTTCACATTTAAATCATCTATAGGCATAGATGTCTTCCCGTCCACGATCAATTCTGCAATAAGCTCGGTAACCTTGGGAGCAATCATGAATCCGTGGCCACTATACCCATTGGCTTGGCAGAATCCCTCGACGCCTTCTGTCCATCCCAGGTTGGGCTGAGCGTCCGGGGTCACATCGTATAGCCCTGCCCATTGACGCAGCACGTTCAAATGACCGTAAGCAGGCACCAATTCAATCATAGTTTTGGCCATTCTTCTCAAGAATCGTAAACTCCCTGAAAGATTGTAGGAGGATGGTTCTTCAGGATCACCAATACCTCCAATGATGGAACCACACTCTTGTTGTGAGAAGTAGATACCAGTCTTGAACGATATAATCATGGGGTCCTGGACGTGCTCTATGGGCTCAGTCACCAAAATTTCATGTCTGTACGGTTTATTGGGTAAATCTACCCCTACCATCAAGCCAATATCCCGTGAGTAAGCACCTGCTGCATTAACCACGATACTGGTTTTGATAGTGCCTTTGTTGGTCTTAACTGCTGTTATCTGTCCGTCATCTACTTTTATACCGGTGACTTCGGTGAATTTGTTGATTTCAACACCCATCTCTTCTGCTTTTTTGGCATATCCATGGACTACTCGGAAGGGGTTGGCATGCCCATCAGTCTGACAAAAGGTGGCTCCTGCAATGGGATCTATATTCAGTAGAGGAACGATCTCTCTGGCTTCTTCAGGTGTAATAAACCTACTTTGTAACCCCATTCTATTCTGTAATTTCACATTTTCTTTGAACTGTTCCACTTCATCCTCGTAGGTAATGATCAAGTATCCTCCCTGATCGTACTCAATATCTGTATCCAGTTCTTCTGATAGTTGCTCAAAGATGCGCACACTTTCCATCGCTAATGTAATGTTGGCTTCTGTGGTAAACTGCTGCCTGATCCCTCCACCACATCTCCCACTCGCTCCGTAGCACAAATAATTCTTCTCCAAAACAACAACATCAGTTACTCCCTTTTTGACTAAATTGTAAGCAGCCCCACACCCTGTGACTCCTCCACCTATGATGACTACTTCAGCTTTGTCTTTCATTCTTCCTCACCTGCAAACGTGGATAGAGGTAAAGGCTGCAAAGGAGGTCTGGTGACAGGACGTGAAACGTCAGCAACAGATTTCCCCATTTTTTCAGCAACCACCCGGGCAATCAAAGGAGTGCACGTCCTTCCCTGGCAGGGACCCATGCCGCACCGCAGCACTCTTTTGAGCTCTTCCAATGTTTTATACCCTTGGTCAAGTGCCTCTGCAATTTCTTCTTTGGTAATGTCCTCACATCTGCACACAATTTCTGTCATACAATCCTCCTCACAAATCTCACTTTCATGGCTAATTCCTTTGGCACTACAACAGATATGACTGTAGTCTTATTCTTGTGGGGGGTCACCTTTACAATTTCACCTTCCCCACATTTTTTCCCTTCTCTGTCTAAGATATCTACTTTCTCTCCTTTTTCAGGTAAGGGAATGAACTCGTAGGGGAGCATAACCACGGCCTTATCGTCTGAGTAGTCAAAATCCACCACAAAGATGGCCAGACCAGGACATTCAGCAATGCATAACCCGCATCCGCCACATTTCTCTGGTACTAATTCAGGTAGGTCAATTAAAGAATCCATAGTTAAGGCACCTTGAGGGCAGGCAGTTATGCATGGATCGCAGGGAATGTCCTCCACACATTCTATGATAGCTACTTTTCCTCGTTGTTCAGGTGCTAACTCTTCCAGCTGTTCTTCTGTTAAGACGCCTGTTCTTCTGTGTTCATTCATGGTGTTCCCTCCACAGCGTGAATACTTTCTCTTTTCCCTGACGGGCTCTCTCCCCAAAGGTTCCAGAGCGCAACAAGTGCAACTCTCTAAAGGATTCTTCCAGTTCTTTAACTGTTTCATCTGTGGATAATTCTAAAGTGTTAATACACGATAAGGCTGCTATCTTCCCTTCCATCATGGCAGTGTTTGCTTCTCCAATGCCTGCTGCATCTCCTGCTGCATACACCCCGGGAAGAGTGGTCTCCATGTTCTGGTTGTGCACAGGGGTATTTCCTCCTAACTCCGGTATGTAAGCTAACCTGCATCCAGCCTGGTGGAACAGTTCAACAGAAGGGGATAATCCCACAGCCAGACAGATAGTATCCACAGTATACTCTTTTTCAGTTCCCCGGATGGGATTCCAGTTTTCATCCAGCGATATGGTAACAGCTCCTGTAACGTACTCTTCTCCTAAAGCCTTCTGTATGCTGGTAGAAGTATATATGGGCACTCCGCATCGTCTGATTTTTGCTGCATGGACGTGATACCCACCAATGTGCGGCATGGCCTCCACCACTGCTTCAACGTTCACACTTGCTTGTAACAACTGGTAGCTGACGATTAATCCCACATTTCCTGCACCTACCATTAGCACATTATGACCTGGTTTTATCCCGTACACATTCATCAAGGTCTGGACTGCACCAGCTCCATACACACCGGGGAGGTCATTGTTCTCGAATAGCAACATCTTCTCAGAAGCACCTGTGGCCACAATAACCTTTTCTGTTTGTAGTTCAAAGAGAGTTGAACCTTTT
>Ga0209636_10000677_pt1 | contig 33740 bp, 34 predicted proteins | sample DeeMarSWOR152_54_FD_187464 | JGI IMG/M metagenome (GOLD analysis project Ga0209636, IMG submission 187464) | Marine sediment microbial communities from White Oak River estuary, North Carolina - WOR-1-52-54 (SPAdes) (version 2) | ecosystem: Environmental > Aquatic > Marine > Intertidal zone >...
GAGAAATCGGGGCGGGCAGATGCCATCAGCACCTTCCGAACCGGTGTCTGCGGGATTTAGCTCAGCTGAGCGAGGGAAACGAAATGCACATTCTGGGCAAAATGGAAGCGGACGACTTCGAACAAATTATCGTTCTTAACAACAATAGCTCGGGGCTTAAGGGTTTCATCGCCATACACGACACGACGCTTGGGCCCGCGTTGGGCGGCACCCGCCTCTGGCAGTATGAATCCGAAGAAGAGGCGCTATCCGACGTGATGCGTCTTGCGCAGGCCATGACTCTTAAGGCTTCCGTCGCCGGATTGGACTGCGGAGGGGGAAAGGCCGTAGTAATGGACAGTCCTTCGCTCAAACGCGAGGCCGCCTTCCGGGTCTTGGGCAGATACGTTGAATCTCTCGCGGGAAGGTTCTTCACCGCAAGAGACGTTGGAACGACCGTAGAAGACATCGCCGTGCTGAGACAGGAAACGAGGTGGGCAACCGATGAGTCCAATCCGAATCTGGGAGACCTGAACTTCTACACGGCCCTCGGGACGCTACAAGGCATAAAGGCGGGAGCAACAGTTGGGCTTAAGAAGGATTCGTTGGAAGGGCTCACTGTGGCTGTGCAGGGAGCTGGAGCTGTGGGTTCTGCCTTGATAGAGATGCTGACCGCCGAGGGAGCGAAGGTTCTCGCAGCAGAGCCGGACGAGAGCAGAAGAGAGAAGCTGTTCAGAATATCCGGTGTCTCTCTTGTGGAGCCCGAGGAGATCCTTGGAGTTCGGTGTGACGTCCTGTCCCCTTGTGCTCTGGGTGGAGTCATCACCGCTGAGAGCATAGACACTGTCAAAGCGAAAGTTATCGCCGGCTGCGCGAACAACATTCTCGCTGAGGAATATCTGGGAAAGACTCTTGCTGAACGAGGATTGATATATGTGCCCGACTTTGTTATAAACTCGGGTGCACTCATACAGGGTGCCAATTACTACTTGAAAGATAAGAGAGACAACACCGCCGACGTGAAGAGGATTTACGACGTGGCGCTCAACATCCTCAAGGTGTCGCTCGAGGAAGGTAGAGCGACCAACTCGGTGGCGGAGTCCATGGCCCTCGAAAGACTCAAAAGGCCGAAGACATACGAGAGCATATTCAAAGCATCTTCACATGACGCTGGCTGATGTAAGATTCCATAGTCCACAAAGCCTGGAGGAAGCCCTCGAGCTTCTGAACTGCCTCGAGGGCGCCCGGGTGATGGCAGGCGGAACCGACCTGCTGGTGGACGTTAAGCAAGGTCTGACAGAGACAAAGGACATTGTCTCTCTCCAGGGAGTCGACGAACTCAAGGGCATAGCCAAAGAAGGCAACCGCGTTCGTATCGGGGCCCTGGTGACGCTGCGGGAGCTGGCTTCTGATTCCTTGATTGCTCGGCACTTCCCGGTCTTCGCGGACGTTGCTCGCTCCATGGCTTCCTTCCAGATTCGTTCAGCTGCTACAGTCGGCGGGAATGTCTCTAGCGCCGTTCCTTCTGCAGACCTTCCTCCTTCTCTGATTGCAGCCGATAGTTCGGTCGGTCTCAGATGCTCCGAATCGATTCGCGAAGTGCCTCTTCTGGAATTCTTCACCGGCCCAAGAGAGACGGTCTGCCGAAGCGGCGAATTGCTGACGTCAGTTCTTGTTCCGTTGCCTCCGCCCAACACGGGAGTCTCCTATCAGAAGTTTGCACTCCGGGAAGCAAGCGCTCTTGCGGTGGCGGCCGCGGCATGCAGGATCACCCTTGAGAAGGGGGCCATCAAGAAGGCGACAATCGTACTCGGGGCCGTGGCACCGACTCCTGTTCTGGCTATCGAGGCTTCCGAGTTCTTGCTAGATAAGAAGCCCTCGGGAGAACTGTTCGAAAAAGCTGCTTTGATTGCTAAAGAGGAAGCTAAGCCGATTTCGGATATCAGAGGTTCCGCTTGGCATCGAAGAGAGCTCGTCCGAGTTCTCACTCGCAGGGCCTTGACCGAAGCACTGAAACGAGCACAACGGAAGCCCGGGGTGCAGGAGTGAGGGGAGGCGGCACCTGAGAGAGTTAGGTGACGAGAGCGGTACGCCCCGTGAGATCACAGGGACGTCCCGTGTGGACAGAGAGAATCTCAGCTGAAGCAGGCAGACAGAATAGAGAAAGCCCTATGGAACAGAGTGAAGAGCTACATCGCGTCATTGTTTTGAGAGTCAACGGCGAGGCCCGCTCCGTCGCGGTCAGAGGCGGCGAGACTCTGTTGGACGTCCTCAGGGACAAGCTTAGGCTCACCGGGACCAAGAAGGGGTGTGACCTGGGGGCGTGCGGTGCGTGCACGGTGCTGATAGACGGGGAGCCTAGAAACAGTTGTCTACTTCTGGCGGCGGCCTGTGAAGGGACTGAAATAACTACGATTGAGGGCATAGCACGAGACGGGAAGTTGCATCCCGTGCAGCGGTCCTTCGTGAATCACGGAGCCGTTCAGTGCGGTTTCTGTACGTCCGGGATGATCATGAGTACCGTCGCTTTAGTAAACCGTAACCCAGATCCCACTGCGGCCGAGATCAAAGAAGCTCTCTCGGGTAATCTGTGTCGGTGCACCGGGTACGTTCGGATCATAGAGGCCGTCAAGAACTGGAAGAAGTATGAATCCACGGACGAGCCTCCCGCACACGAGGACGACCTCGTCAAGCACGAGGTCGTGGGAAAGAGCCTGCCGCGCGTGGACGCCGTGGACAAGGTTACTGGCAGGGCAAAGTACGCGGCCGATCTCCACTTCGAGAACATGCTCCACGGGAAGATCCTTCATTCTCCTATTCCTCACGGCGTCATCAAGAGAATCGACACCTCGGCGGCCGAGGCGCTTCCTGGCGTGAAGCTCGTTCTCACCGGGAGAGACATTCCCGACATCACATACGGTGTGTCTCCGGCCCGCTACGACGAACACGTGCTGGCCAAGGAACGGGTCCGCTACGTGGGAGACGAGGTGGCGGCCGTTTTTGCCGTGGACGAGCTGATCGCCGAGAAGGCGCTGGGTCTCATAGAAGTCGAATACGAGGAGCTCCCCGCCGTTTTTAATCCCTATGATGCCATGAAGAAGGGCGCTCCGCTTCTTCACGAGAAATCTAAGAACAACATAAACACGACAGTTGACCATCACTTCGGCAACGTCGATGAGGGGTTTGCAGAAGCCGACTACATACGAGAGGAGGAGTTTGTAGGTAATCACGTTTACCAGAACCCCATCGAGCCCCACGCTTCCATAGCTTATTGGGAAGACGACGGGTCCACGCTGGTGCTCTACTCGTCCACTCAAGTGCCTCACTACGTTCACTACATGGTGGCGCGCGTGCTGGACATCCCGCTCGGCAGGATTCGCGTCATGCGCCCCCCAGTGGGTGGAGGCTTCGGGGGAAAGGCGGAGACGACGCCTCTCGACTTGCTCACTGCCATTGCGTCGGAGAAACTCGGAAGACCGGTGAAGATGGTCTACACGCGCAAGGAAATGTATCTCCACGGGAGGGGCAGACACAAGCAGCACATGAAATTCAAAATAGGAGTGAAAAAGGACGGCAAGATCACCGCCGTGCAAAGTCGGATATATCTCGACGGGGGAGCCTACACGTCTTTCGGTGTCATTACCGCCTACTATGCCGGAAGCATGATCCCTACCCTTTATTACATCCCCAATTACCGGTACGAGGGATACAGGGTAATGACCAACAAGCCAGCCTGCGGCGCCATGCGCGGGCACGGAGCCCCGCAACCGCGATTCGCATTCGAGTGCTTGCTCAGTATGATCGCGGATGATCTTGGGCTGGACCCGGTAGAGATCCGGCTGCGCAACGCCATAGACCCGGACACGCTGACCCGTAACGAGCTCACGATCCGCAGCTGCGAGTTCAAGGCGACCCTGAAAGAAGTGGCTCGTGAATCCCGGTGGAAAGAGCAGTACGGGAAGCTTCCCCCGGGGCGAGGGATAGGAATCGGCTGCGGAGGATTCGTCTCGGGCGCCGGTTACGCCATATACAGGGGACAGGTCCAGCGAAGCTCAGAGAAAACGCCTCAACCGTTTGTCAAGAGAGCTGTTTTTCCTCATGCGAACGCGATAGTCAAGGTCTCCGAAGACGGTACGGCAGTGGTTCTCTTGATACAGGCGGCCGAGATAGGGCAGGGATCCTCAACCGTTCTCTCGCAGATGTGCGCCGAAGCCCTGGGTGTGAGTCTAGACAGAGTTCGCATAAGGACCGAGGATTCTGACATCTGCCCCCTCGATCTTGGTGCCTACTCCTCCAGAACGACGCTAATGGCCGGAAATGCGGTGGTCAGGGCAGGGAAGGCCGTTTTGGAGAAACTCCTTTCGACGGTGTCTGACGCCTGGGACTGCAGCCCCGATGAGCTCGAGGCCAGGGGCAACGAGATAATCCACAAGAAAGACGGGGACCAGAGAATACAGTGGGCAGAGGCGGCCCGAAAGTACTTTAACGACAAAGGTCCCCTGGTGGGCACGGGGTGGTACAAACCTCCCGAGGGGCTGGGCGGGGATTACAAAGGGGCCGCCGTTGGGACCAGCCCGGCCTATTCCTTCGGAAGCTCCGTTTGCGAATGCACCGTGGACCTTGAGACCGGTAAGGTGAAGATAGACAGGTTCACCGACTACCACGACTGCGGGACCCCGGTTAACCCTCAGGCCGTGCACGGCCAGGTTGAAGGGGCGGTGGTCATGGGTACCGGGGAAACGATAATGGAAGACATTGCTTACGACGGAAGAGGCAACATCCTCAACCCCGACCTTCATCACTACCTGATGATGACCATAAAAGACGCACCGGAGATACTGAGCGGCATTGTTGACTCCTACGAACCGGAAGGTCCTTACGGAGCCAAGGAGGTCGGAGAGGGGTCCACGTTGCCCGTCCTGGCCGCAGTCGCCCACGCCATCGCCAATGCCACGGGAGTGTGGGTCAAGGAGCTTCCTATCACACCGGAGAGGATACTGAAAGCGCTCCAAGTCAAGCGAAGTTAGGGCGTTTCCGGTTTCTTGGTTGCTCCTTTGCTGGTGGCACAGAACGAAATACGTTCTCTACTTCTAACAGGAGCTTGACATTCGAGGGGAAAGCCTCTAAGCTACCGGGAAGTTTGGCCGATTTCTGTGAGAAGGAGGGTGAAAGATGAATTCCCTGTGGGAGAATATCAAGAAGGGCGTTTCTGAGTTCTACGCCTCCGCTGCAGAGAGGACCGATGAGCTGGCAAAGGTGGGAGTCAGAAAGTTTGACATAGTCGGCATAAGACGAAACATCGGACACGAAATGGCGGAGTTGGGAGGCCGTGTGTACCACATGATTGTGGAGGAGAAGAACAAAGACGTGGCCGATGATTCCGACGTCAAAAAGAGCGTCAAGTCAATAAAGAGATTGGCAGCTCTTCTCAAAGACAAGGAAGACGAAATAGAGGAAATCCAGAAGACTGCGCGGGGGAAAAAAGCGAGCAAGCCCGAGTAGGCTTGAGTCCGTGTGGTTTTCTCGGCGTGCGATGTGAAGCGACGGGTGGGCGCTGTTTAGAGTCAGAGCGAATGTGGCCCCCTGTCGTGGCGAGTCTTGCGGGCTTTTGGTAAATCTTCCCGTCGTCAGCGGGTCAGCAGCTTGTCCACAAGTGCTGCTCGTTGTCGACGAGTGCTTTCCGTTCTTAGCCTGCCTCACCAGATTTGCACAAGTTCAGCTTTAGATTCGCCTTGACTTAAGCCCCGGAATGAGGAGGGATGATTTGCGAAGAAGGCACTTCACGATTGTTTTTGTGCCCGACGGAAGCTCGAGAATAAGAAGCTTCAGAATTCCGGTCAAAACGGTCAAGATTCTGGCTGCGCTGCTACCGGCCATCATCTTCTTTGGACTTTTCTTTTTGGGTGATTCTCTGGGTTCGCTGTTTGACAGAAGTCCCCTATCGACTCTCGAGGAAGAGAATTTTGCACTTCGGGCGAGGCTGGAGAGGATTTCGGGTGAGGTGGGGGAGCTCCGCCAGATGCTGATGAGGAATTTCGATTTTGAGAGGAAGGCCCGCGTGCTGGCCGAGCTTGACCCGATTGACGAAGACGTCCGGCTCATGGGAGTGGGGGGGCCTGAACCAGCTCTGGAGGATCCCCTCGCCATGTTTGACCCCACGTTTGCAAACGCCGTCAGACGAACGGAAATCGAGATAGACGAGCTTATCAGGCAGAGCCGGCTACAGACGGAGAGTCTTACACAGGTGGTCACGAGGCTTGAAGAGCGACGCGAAATATGGGACCACACACCTTCCATTAGCCCAGTGCCCGGCGGTTTTATCAGCAGCAGGTTCGGCCGGAGAACGGACCCCTTCACTGGTTCAAACTCGTTTCACGCCGGGGTGGACGTTTGCGCGCCCAGAGGAACGCCCGTTGTCGCAACTGCTGACGGAATAGTGACTTTCGCCGGCAGGCGCGTTGGATACGGCAACACGATTTGCATCAACCACGGCCACGGTCTCTCCACTTGGTATGCTCACGTGGGCAAGCTCAAGGTGGGCAAGGGTCATAGGGTCAAGAGAGGGCAGGTCATTGCAAGTGTTGGGACTTCCGGTCGCTCTACCGCCCCGCACGTGCACTACGAAGTGCGCGAGAATTCCAGGGCCGTAAATCCTTCTCAGTACATGCTGCCGGGGAACGTGGTTGTTGATTGATGAAGCCTGCGAGCTTCCCCTTGTGCCGGAATCGGCTTCCCTTGTCGGGGAGCCGCTTTTCTTTGCGGCCTGAGCTTCCGGAATCTCGCACAGCGACGGTTGTTGACGCAGGAGAGCGCTTGGTGTATGAGTGACAGGGTGGAGCCAGGGTGATTCTATGATCATAGTAAGCGCATGTCTCGCGGGTCTGAGCTGTCGATACGACGGCAAGAGCTGTCCGGATGAGGAAGTGATATCTTTGCTGGAGGTGCATCAGGCCATTCCGTTGTGTCCCGAGCAGTTGGGGGGGCTCTCTACGCCGAGGGAACCGGCGGAGATTCAGGGGGGCGATGGTTCTGACGTGCTCAGGGGCAAAGCCAAAGTGCTTGACAGAAAAGGTCAGGATGTTACGAGTTGTTTTGTCAAGGGCGCGTTCGAGACCCTGCGTATTGCCCGGGCCGCCAGAGTCAAGGAAGCCATACTCAAGGCAGAGAGTCCTTCGTGCGGATGCGGGAGAATAATTCTCCGCGGAAGACTGGTGAGTGGAGACGGGGTGACGACTTATCTTCTGAAGGAAAACGGCATCAGTGTTAGAACCAGGCCCTGATTGGAGACAACCTGAAATGCTGAGAGGTAAGAGAGCCGGAGTCTCAATCGCGATTTTGGTTGCGACTGTCTACGTTTTTCTAGGTGCCTCTTCCGGAGACTGTGCCGTAACGGTCATGGGCGTCAGGCACTGGACCGCTCCTGACCATACCCGCATAGTGATCGACCTTTCTGGAGTTACCAAGTACAGGCACAGAGAGCTCTCTGACCCCCCCAGAATTGCCATTGACGTAGCCGATGCCAAATTTGCGTCCTCGGTGCAGAAATTCGCTGTATCGGACGGTTTGGTTGAGAGGGTGAGAATCAATAAACTTTCCGGTCACGTTGCCCAGATAGTGCTTGATCTTAGCAACGAAAGCGAGTTCAACGTCTTCTATCTCAAGAAATACGCAGGCAAGCCTCACAGAATCGTCATCGATGTGAAACGACCCGGTGCCCCGGAGGCAACGGCCCGCACAAAAGAGCAAGTCAGGGGCCTCAAGCAAAAGGACGTGCGTATAGTCGTGATTGACCCAGGACACGGTGGCGAGGACCCGGGGGCAATCGGTCCGCGTTCTCTCAAAGAGAAAGATGTCTGCCTGGACATAGCAAAGAAGCTAAAGGAGCAGATCGACAAGACGGACGGTATGAAGGCCTTTCTCACAAGAAAGGGTGACTACTTCGTTCCATTGAGAAGGAGAACACAGATAGCCAAGGAGCTTGGCGCAGATGTTTTCGTGAGTCTTCACGCAAACGCTGCCCGGAGCAAGAGGGCGTTCGGCACGGAGGTGTACTTTCTTTCCATGACAGGTGCCTCAGACGAAGCCGCCAGAGAGGTTGCCAGTCTGGAAAACGCGGCCGACCTGGTTGGAGGTGTTCCTCCGGAAACAGAAGATGACATCGTGTCAATCCTGATGGACATAAAGCATTCAAACGCTCTGGCGAGAAGCTCAGAGCTGGCCGAAAGAATAATAGATTCTCTCGGACGCCACGGGAAGCTCGTAACAAGGGGCGTGAAACAAGCGCGATTTACGGTCCTTAAGTCAGCCGATTTTCCCTCGGTTCTTATAGAGTTCGCCTTCATCTCCAATCCCACTGAGGCGGCCCTTCTGAGGTCGGAGCGCTTTCACAAAGAGGTGGCGACGCTGCTTGCTCGTTCCTTGAAAGACTACTGCAGCATGTATGCTTCCCTGGGCTCGGCCGGAACGTCAGCCGTGGAGTAAGCTCCGCGGGTTGATTCTTTTCTCACGCACAAGAGGGTCTTCTGGATAACCTGGCAGCTTTCGACAGATGGCTCTTTCGCATACTTAATGAGACAGCGGCGAATCCTGTGTTGGACGCCGTAATGCCCCTTATCACCGAGAGAGCCTACTTCATTGTTCCGCTTATTCTGCTCTGGATTCTGCTGTTCTGGCGGGCGGGCAGAAGAGGCAGAATCATTGCATTCCTCATTCTCCTCGTTATAACGGCCAGCGATCAGATATCTGCTCACGTTCTGAAACCACTCTTCGCCAGGGAAAGGCCGCCCTACGCTCTGGATTCTGTCCGGCTTCTGGTGGACACGACACGCTCGTTCTCTTTTCCCTCTGCTCACGCCTCAAACGCTTTCGCCGTGGCTTCGTTCGTTTCCAGCTTCTATCGCCACACCAAGGTATTTCTGTACATCTTGGCTGGTCTCGTTGCCTACTCGAGAGTTTATGTCGGAGTGCATTTTCCCTTAGATATGTTGGGAGGTGCGGTTCTGGGTCTTGCCATCGGATTCTCGAGTGCCTTTCTTGCGCGACGTGCCTTTCGTCTTAAATCTTCTGGAGAGAAACCTCCTTCTGATTCGAATTCCGCCCCGTAATCTTCTCCTTTCTCTTGCGGTCGGTTGGGTCGGCTGGTAGACTAATAGCTTACGCTGGAACGTGCTGGGCTTCGGCTAGTATCCATCCGAAAGAGGTTCAGTTTGGGGCAGACAGCAGTTGTTGTGCATCAGTGGAGGGGGAATCTTTGGAAAAGGTAAGTCTCCTTGCGGCGTTTGGCGCCGGCTTCGTCTCTTTCATATCTCCTTGCGTGCTCCCGCTGGTTCCGGGCTACATATCCTTTGTATCCGGCGTGTCACTGGACAGTTTGAGAGAGGAACGGCGCAAAGAAGAAGCTGCGCGCGGTTCCATGAGGAAGATCGTTTCAAATTCTCTTCTTTTTATATTGGGCTTTTCGGTGGTCTTTGTAGCTCTCGGGGCCTCAGCCACGTTCCTCGGTCAATTTCTAGTTGAGAAGCTGGCCCTCTTCTCAAAGATTGCCGGAATCGTTGTTATTGTCTTCGGCTTACACGTTATGGGCGTGTTCAGGATTCCTTTCCTGCAATACGAGAGGCGGTTCCACGCCAGCAGCAAGCCGCTCGGTTTGGTGGGTTCGTTTCTTGTAGGGCTCGCGTTTGCCTTTGGCTGGACACCTTGCATAGGGCCGATTCTGGGCGCCATCCTCGCCTTTGCGAGCACTCAGGAAACGGTGAAGGAGGGCATATACCTCCTTTCGGCTTACTCACTTGGGCTGGGAATCCCGTTCCTCGCCACTGGTCTAGCGATGAACAGCTTCTTGCGGCTTTCAAAAGGCATAAAGGCGCATTTCAGAACTGTCGAAGTTGTAAGTGGGATACTTCTGGTTGTCGTAGGGATTCTGATCCTAACGAACAGCCTACAGAGGCTGGGTTTTATGCTGCCCTTCGGACAGTAGCAAATAGGGGAATCGCAACATGAATAGACACAATTATGCACGGCGAGAAAACACCATTGCAGCCATGACTCCTCTGATTATTGCTCTCTCACTCGCCACGGTGCTTTGCTGTTCTTCCCGGGAGGTTTCGAAGCAGGGGAACGTTGCTCCTGATTTCGCGCTGCGATCGCTAGATGGGCAGGAAGTGAGACTCTCAGAGCACCGAGGCAAGATAGTGATACTGGATTTCTGGGCGACATGGTGTAAACCCTGCCTGCTGGAGCTGCCGCATTTCATTGAGCTTTACAAGGAATTCGGCGGAGAAGACTTTGAGATCATCGGAGTATCGCTCGACAGGACTGGTAGCAGAGAGCTGGCTGCCTTCGTCAAGCAGTGGAGGATTCCCTACATTATTGTGATGGGCAATGCTGAAGTCGTCCAAAGTTACGGAGGAATAAGGGGAATTCCCACGACCTTCGTGATTGACAGGCAGGGCAATATATTTCGTAAGTATGTCGGTTACAGAAAGAAGGAAGTCTTTCAGCGAGACATCCTGAAACTGATGGAGTCGGCAGTGACGGCTGCCGAGCCTTCAAGCGGGGGCACAAATGAAATTCCAGCTTAAGGACATCGGGAAAAAGATAGCGGAGCCGTGGACGCCGCAGGAAGTGGCAAAAGTAGATGGTCATCACGCCTATCTCTGCCTGTTCAAAGGTGAATACGTTACGCACACGCATCCAGGAGACGAGTTGTTCGTGTGTCTGGATGGAGATTTTGAAATAGAGACTCCCGATGGCACCTTTTCACTCAAGGAAGGCGAGGGCGTGCTCATTAAGAAGGGTACACCTCACAAGAGCAGGGCGCGAAAGAAGGCACTGCTCCTCATGTTCGAAAGAATCGGTCTCCAGAGGGAGCCTATCAAGAAATGAACCACCCGCACGCATGTCGGGTGTAGAACGAAGGCACCTCTCGGAGGCTTCCCGGTTTTCCTTCCCCGCCTGCACCACATAATAACTAAAGAGAAGAAGGAGTGCATGGACGCTCATTCGGTTCAGCTTCTGTCGGACAAGGAGAGTAGCCGGCTGCCGCTTTCTGTCCTGGTAGGGAATCCGAACGTCGGAAAGAGCGTAATCTTTGGGCTGCTGACAGGCAGGTACGTCATCGTCTCGAACTATCCCGGGACCACCGTCGAGGTGGCAAGCGGACACGCCACATTCGGGAAGGAAAAAAACATCCTCATAGATACACCGGGCGTAAACACTCTGGTGCCCATGTCTGAAGATGAGAAGGTAACGCGCGACATTCTCATCAATCCTGGCCTGAGAGCGGTGATTCAAATCGCGGACGCGAAAAATCTCAGGCGTGCCCTCGTAGTGACTCTTCAGCTCGCTGAGATGGGCCTGCCCGTTGTTCTTGTCCTTAACATGCACGACGAGGCCAAGAGCAGGGGAATATACATAGACGCCAAACGTCTCTCAGAACTCCTGGGTATCGAAGTGATAACGACTGTGGCGACTCAAAAGCGGGGCATAGACAAGGTGTCTCGGGCAGCCGCCTCGCCGAGAATTCCCACTTTCGGTATTCGCTACGCTGACAGTGTCGAGAGGGCAACCGAGGAGATCGCAAACCTCCTTCCCGGAAGTCCCATCTCCGGAAGGTCGATCGCACTCATGGTTCTGTCCGGAGACAGCACTATACTCACACAGCTGGAAGGACCGTCCGCATCGCACAGGGAGCGAATCAGTCAGATTGTAACTGAGCTACAGAACAGCTACGGCGAACCGGTGGGTTACCTCATCAATCGAAGAAGGATTTCTGTCCTTGACAGAGTACTGAGTCAAGTTACGGAGACCCATGAAGGCACGACTCCCAGTTGGGTGGGCAGATTGGGCATGCTCACTATGCACGGGATCTGGGGATTGCCTTTCGCTGCGGGGACAGTCTGGGTCATGTACGTGCTCGTCGGTCGTTTGGGCGCAGGCGTACTGGTGGATTTCGCTGAGGGAACCCTCTTCGGAGAATACATAAACCCTTTTCTTGTCCGTGTCGCGGACGTCGCGGTTCCGTGGGAATTCGCCAGGGAACTTTTGGTTGGTCACTACGGCGTGCTGTCCATGGGGCTGACATACGCGCTCGGAATAGTGCTTCCCATAGTGGCGACCTTCTTCCTCGCGTTCGGAATCCTCGAGGACTCTGGTTACCTGCCCAGGCTCGCCATTATGAGCAACAGGTTGTTTAAAGGCATGGGACTGAGCGGAAAGGCGATTTTGCCGATAGTGCTGGGACTGGGGTGTGACACGATGGCCACTCTCACGGCTCGGGTAATGCCGACGCTCAAAGAGAGAATAATTGTCACGTTGCTCCTCGCCCTTGCCGTTCCCTGTTCCGCTCAGCTCGGTGTGATACTGGGCATGCTGGGAGGCCTTTCTGCGCTTGCCTCGATAATCTGGTTTGGAGTCGTACTAGGAGTCATGTTTCTGGCGGGTGCGCTGGCCTCAAAGGTTATTCCGGGGCAAGTCTCCGACTTCTTGCTCGAAATCCCACCCCTCAGGCTACCTCAGATCGGAAACGTGCTCGCCAAGACTGGGGCAAGAATCGAATGGTACCTGCGAGAGGCACTGTGGATTTTTATGCTGGGCACTCTGGTTCTCTTTCTCATGGACAAACTCGGGGCTCTGGGGTTCATAGAACGAGCGGCAGCGCCTGTTGTGGTCAGATTCCTCTCCTTGCCCGCCGAGGCAACAGAGGCTTTCATCGTGGGCTTTCTGAGAAGGGACTACGGAGCGGCCGGTCTGTACATGCTGGCCAGGCAGGGGGCAATGGACCCTGTCCAGATCGTGGTTAGTCTTGTGACCATCACGCTTTTCATCCCGTGTTTTGCCAACCTGCTTATGATAGTTAAAGAACGGGGGCTAAAGGTGGCGATGTGGATGGTCTTGTTCATAATTCCGTTCTCTTTCCTGGCAGGAGGAGTTCTAAACGCCGTACTCAGATACCTTGATGTATTGTAAGTCATATCCGAGGCCCTAATGATGGGGGAGTCATGGAGAAAGAAAGAATAGAGGAAATGCTGGAGTTGCTCTGGACTCTGAGGGAGTCGGGACGGGACGCGCTCGATCTTGTCATCAGAAAGAGCAGCGACGAGAATCCGAACGAGGTTCTCGAAGCTCTCGAAAAAGACGGGTTGATATCGATAGAAAAAGGCAAGGTCAGTCTTGCCCCCGGCGCGGAGAGGAGAGCAAGAGAGATCGTCCGCCGTTACAGGCTGGCGGAGACACTGCTTGCCCAGGTCCTGGAGCTGGAAGACAGGGAGGTAATGGATACTGCGTGCAAGTTCGAGCACGTCTTGAGCCCAAAGGTGACGGAAAGCATATGTACCTTTCTGGGACACCCACCTGTCTGTCCACACGGAAAACCGATCCCGCGAGGTCCGTGCTGCCTTCGTGCGGAAACACAGATGAAGCCCCTCGTCAGTCGTCTCACAGACATGGACGTGGGCGCAGAAGTCAGCATAGTCTTTATCGCCCCTGTCCAGCACCAGACGCTGGACCGCCTCGGAGGGTTTGGAGTGGTTCCTGGCAGCATTCTGAGGCTTCATCAGAAGAAGCCCTCGTTCGTGGTTCAGATTGGTGAGACCACGGTGGCGCTGGATGAAGAGATAGCGAGAGAGATCTACGTGAAGAACGTGTAGCCGATTCCCCGGGCCGAGAATGGGGCCGTGAGGGCGAAAAACCTTGACACTTCTCCTGTGCCGTCTTTATACTCGCGCAAATTTCCGAGTTTCCATTTCGTATCCGCATTGAGATGCAGACCAGCTGTTCGGGCATGTTTCTCACCGCCTTAGGTGAGGGCAGCCTGGATTTCTTTTTGAGTTTCTCCTCATCCTCGGGCGAAGCGCTCGGGACGGCGAGTCCGCCTTCTCGTGCGATCACTCTTGCCCTGTACAGACACCTGCACCTGGAGGACACAGGGTATCTCATGAAGAGCTTTGACCTTTGTATCATCGGTGCCGGTCCGGCAGGTTACGTGGGCGCGATTCGTGCTGCGCAATCAGGCGCCAACGTCTGCGTGGTTGAGAAGGCCGAGGTGGGAGGTGTATGTCTCAACAGGGGTTGCATTCCGACCAAGACTTTGACGAGTTTTGTCACGCTCCTTGAAAAAGTCAGAACTGTTGACAAGTTGGGGATTCGCATCGACGGACACGTCAGCGCCGATCTTGAAACCGCCATGCGTAGGAAGCGCGAGGTGGTTGCCACAATGGTGAAGGGAGTCAGGAGGTTGCTCAGTAAACGAGGCGTGACTCTTCTTAGCGGAAATGGGCGTTTTGTAGAGGAGAAGACGCTGGAAGTGACGTCTTCCGTTGAGGGGCAAAGAGTCCAGGCCAAGAGTTTCCTAATTGCCACTGGCTCCGAGCCAGCGGAGTTGCCTTCGCTTCCTTTTGATGGTTCGCGGATCATTTCGAGCAACGAGGCCCTTGAGCTCGACGAGGTTCCCGAAAGCATACTCATTGTCGGCGCCGGTCCGATCGGGTGCGAGTTTGCCTTCATCTTGAGCGGATTGGGGACGACGGTGACGGTTGTCGAAATTCTGGACAGAGCCTTGCCGACCGAGGACGACGACGTTTCCAAGATAATGGAAAGGGAGCTGAGGAAGAGGAAAGTGACACTGATGACGGGCCACAGCGTTAAGACTTGCGAGAAGAAGGGCTCCGGAGTGAAATGCACCCTCAACAGTGGAAAACAGATCGAGGTGGCAAAGGTGCTGCTCTCGGTTGGGCGTAGTTTTGACACCGAGCAGCTGGGACTTGAAGAGGTGGGAGTAGAGCGTGGAACCAGAAACGAGATTCTCGTGAGTGAAGAGATGGAAACAAATGTAAAGGGAGTCTATGCAGCAGGAGACGTCGTCGGGAAAAGGATGTACGCCCACTCGGCCTCGAGGGAGGCGACGGTCGCAGTTGCCAATGCGCTAGGGCAGAAGAGAAAAATGAACTACTCTGCGGTGCCTGCATGCATCTTCACCAAGCCGGAGGTGGCAAGCGTCGGCATGACCGAGCGGGAAGCCAGAGGGAAAGGCATCGATATAAGGACGGGTGTCTCCAATTTCCGCTCATTAGGCAAAGCGCACGTGCTTGACGAGATCAGTGGAATGGTAAAGATAGTCGCCGACGCGAAGGACGATAGGGTCCTGGGAGTGCACATAGTCGGGGCACACGCGTCTGAGCTCATACATGAGGGAGCAATTGCATTGACGAATGGATTGACAACCGCTCAGCTTGGCGAGACAATCCATGCTCATCCCACGCTGTCGGAAGCTGTGATGGAAGCTGCCGATGCGGTTCATGGGCTTTCAATTTATTCGTAAGAGTGATATATTTCTCAGGATAGTTCTCCTTTGTCAGCGATGAGCAGGCGAGGGGAATTGGCTTGCGGCGGGGACCGCGGTTTTTCGGGTGAGCTATGAGTACGTTCAGGAGCATTTTCAAAGAGAACTGGGGCATCAAGATTGCCGCTATTGCACTTTCCATTCTGGTGCTCTTTCATGTGAGAACAGAGGGCGACGGTGAAATCGCCTTTAACGTTCCGGTGGAGCTGAGGGGAATTCCCGATTCCTTGGCGTGGACAGGTGAGGTGCCTGGCAGTGTGTCGGTGACTCTCAGCGGAAAACTCAAGAATCTGATTAAGCTGAGACTGGTTTCGCTTCGCATACCCGTTGACCTTGCCGAGGCCGGACCGGGTCGATTCCAACGTACTCTCTCTGCGGGTGACGTGCCCGTGCCAGAGGGATCCGATGTGGCCGTGAGTCACTTTGCCGGTCCCAGCCAAATAGACATAGTCATAGAGAGGAAGATTTCGGCGACGGTTCCTGTGATTGCGATACTCACAGGAGAACCGGCCGAGGGTTTTTGCGTTGTTGAGGCCCCGACAGTGTTTCCCGAATCCGTCGTTGTTACGGGTCCGGTCAGCGCCGTATCCGCTGTCGACTCGGTCTATACGAATCCGATTGACGTTTCCGGTCGAAAGCAATCCTTCTCGGTCAAGGCTGGAGTTGATAGGGCGGGTGGGCGTTTCTCTTGTGACAACGAGATCGTAGAGGTCTTTGTGATCGTGACGGCCGGAGGCCTTGAATCGCATGAAGAGTAGCAGTGGAGGAGGGGCAAGGAGAGAGCAAAGGAGAAAGGCGAGAGGAGAGTAGCAAGAAGAGCAGTAAGAAGAGCAGCGAGAGTAGAGAAGCAAGGGAAAGGCTCAACAAAATCGCAACGGAGGTTAGTAAGAAGCCGACAGACGGAAAACTGAAAAATGAGAGGAGCCCCACCTTAAATCGTTCTTCCTTCTGCCTCTGCCCTTTTACCGGCACGCTCCGTGCGAACAAGGCTGAGCGTGAGGAGAGGAAGTGAAACGAAATGGGCAGGGACCTAACTCCGCTCCTCTCATAATAATTATACCACGTTGCCGTCCGCCGAGTCAATGCCTGCGTGTTCGTGGGGCTGAAACATTTCCGGGGAACGCCGCCCGGGAAAGGAGGTTGAGGTAAGAATGACATGGAGAGACAGAAACCAGGGGTCTACTGCCACGAAAGGTTCGTGGGAGAAAACAGTAACTACATTATCTTCTTTGAGTCCGAGCACGAAATCCGGAAGAGAGGAGGCTCACAGGAAGAAGTCGAAAAGCACCGTTATTCCATCGAGAGTCTTCTTCACAAAGGGGGTGGGCACTCACCGAGAGCAGCTCCAGTCATTCGAGCTGGCCTTGCGGGATGCCGGGATCGAGAGACTCAACCTGGTGCGCGTTTCCAGTATTCTCCCTCCCGAGTGCAGGGTGATCTCCAGGAAAGAAGGACTGAGAGAAATCGTGCCTGGGATGATCGCATACTGCGTCATGAGTACTCTAAGCAGCAACGAACCCCGCAGGTTGATTGCTGCATCCATCGGCTGTGCCGTGCCGGCCGACAAGAGCGCGTACGGGTATCTCAGTGAACATCACGCTTTCGGGCAGACAGACGAAGTGGCGGGTGAATACGCGGAGGACCTTGCTGCTTCGATGCTGGCATCAACTCTGGGTATCGAGTTCGACGAAGATAAGAACTGGGACGAGAAAAAGGAAGTGTTCAGGATTAGTGACGTGATCGTTCGTACTTCCAACACTGCGAAGTCCGCCATCATCTCCAAGAACTGGTCCACTGTTCTTGCAGCAGCAGTGTTCCTGGACTGAGTGGTGGGACTCTCAGCCGGGGGTGAATTGATGCAGAAAGAGAAAGTTCTTTGGTGTCCGTTCTACCGAGGGTTGTGTGACGAGGGGTGGGTCGAAGCAGACGCAGCAGAAGGGGAAAAGATGCGGGTGCTCTGTGCCTGTTATCATGAGGCGGAGAAGAGATGCAAACTGGTGATGATGGAGTATGACCTGTTCAACATAGCGAGAGCGCTTGACGTGATGATAAGCAAATGAGATCTGGCGGCACTCCGCGCCAGGACGCCTTCCAAGAGTTCGGTAATCGTTCCTCTAAGAAGTCAGAAGTTGATTGTCGTTCTCTCTTCCTTCTCAGTACCTGTTGGCAAAGTCCGAATAGCCGAAGCCCAACCACAGGGTTGGTTCAAAATCTACGTCATCAAAGTCGTAATCGTGAATGCCCCGGCGGTCGATCCGCCAGGTTCCGTAAGCCGCGACGCCTCCAGCGAATTCGACGTACCAGTTGGGATCGACCACTATCCTGAGGCCAGCCAGTACACCGTCATTAGCCTCCAAGATAAAGCTGACTTTCTCGTCAATCGGAGTCTCGAAGCCTAGGAGAAGAAAGAACGGAAAGACCTTTACTCCTACTGTCAGGTCACTGCCACCGGACGTTGGAAGACCCCAGACCGCATAGGCGTAAGTGAATCCAAGGAGCGGGTCTACCCCCACCGCCAGAGGATAGGAGCTTGAGCGCTCGAAGGCGTACTTCACGCCGTGGAGTCCCAACTCCAGCCCTTGGGCGGGCGAGTACTCTATGTAAGGAAAGCCGAGCAGGAAACTCTTCTCGTCAATTGCCTCAGGCTTGGGCACCGTGAAATACCACGTTGGCGCACCCGTAGCTGTTGCTGCCGAAAGCGACTTCGCCGACAGAATGAAGAGAAGAGCAAGCGTCAGAAGTACAAGACTTCGCTTCACAACAAACCTCCCTCCTTTTGTGAGTAGCGGCTTTCTCTTCCAGCGCACTGTCGGGGGACTGCGGTGAGCTCAAGACCGCGTCGTTCTGCCACTGAGTGAACCTTCCCCCTGCAAAGCGTGGTTCTCTCACGGGCCCTGATGTCAGGACCCATCGGTATGTCTGCCAGGCGATTAGGAGCGGCAGACAGGCGTTCGGCCTGCATGTTATTGCTCCGCCCCGGGTTTGTCAAGTCAAAGCTCAAAAGAGTGTTAACGCGGACCGTGGAGAGGATCGGTGCTCTGGCCCCGAGTGAACTGTTCACCTGGACGCCGATGAGAGAAAAAACTGAAGCCCCGACCTCAGGGCCGGGGCTCCTTGCCGAAAAGGGAAGAGGGTTGGCCCAACGACTGGAGTGAGTTCCTAGGGTGTGGACGATGGCACTTTGTCATCCGCTGCGCTGTCAACCCCCCTCTTCCCGTCAACCTATGTGCGGAGAGCTGTCCGCGACGCTCTCCGCTGGGTGGCAAACGCAAGGGGCGTGCCAGAAGGCCGTGGCGGTGTGGGCTTCTTGCGATTCGCTAACGCATTTAATTATCGCATGTTACACTGGAGAATCCACGATCTCCGCAATCGATCGCGCGAGCCGTAGCCCGTCTGTGTGGCGAGTTGCAAAGTAAGAGCTTGCAGAATCCGAGACCGAGCTCCGGAAAGGATTTGGGTCGGGGAGGGTATCAAGGTCTCTCTGCAAAAAAAAGCTTGACAACAAGTTGCCACATAGATAACTTACCGACGCCGAGGCGCTCCTGCGGTGTCTGGTGCCGGAGTCGGCCGGGCAGATTACTGATGGGCAGGTGATTCTCTCTCTTCTCTCAAAGGAGGTTCGGAGATGACAAAGGCCGAGCTTGTTGATGAAATAGCTGAAAGGACAGGTCTTACGAAGAAAGACGTCGCCGACACGGTCGACGAATTCCTCAATGCAGTATCGAGAGCGCTTGCCGGCGGCAAGCACATTGAGATACGTGGTTTCGGGACCTTTAAAGTTAAAGACAGAAAGGCCCGAATTGCCAGGAATCCCAGGACAGGCGAGTCGGTGCCGGTTCCTCCGAGAAAAGTGCCGGTGTTCAAAGTCTCGAAGGAACTTAAGGACATGGTCGCTCAAGGCTAACTAATCGGGGTCCAGTACGCCCGAACGGAAGGAAGCACCTCTTCCTAAGCAAGCCTTGTCGTCTAAACAGATTCGAATAGCAGCTTTAGCTGGATTGACCCGGGCAGCCAGCGGGCTGTACGTATGCACTGTCCGCAACCCGGCGTTTCAGGAGACCTTTTAGTCTCTGCTTCCCCTCAGGACCAGCAGTCTTATGAGTTGCGTTGCAGCCACGGCCGCGGCGGCGACGTATGTCAGTGCAGCTGCGTTAAGTACTTTCCTCCCCCCCGCAAGGTCACCTTGATCTACAAGCCCCGTGCCCTCAAGCTGATTCAGGGCGCGTCTGCTTGCGTTGAACTCCACCGGCAGAGTGACGACCTGGAACAACACGGCGCCGGCGAAGAATAGAATCCCTATGTCCATCAGTGACCTGAACTGGAAGAGGAATCCCAGAAGGAACAGGGGAAAGGCGAGCGCCGTACCGACATTAGCGACGGGGAAAAGGCCGTGCCTGATCTTGAGCGGGGTGTAACTCGTCCCGTCCTGAATCGCGTGCCCGGCCTCGTGAGCGGCTATCCCGAGCGCAGCTATGGAACTGCCCTCGTAAACCGGCGGAGAAAGCCGCAAGACTTTTGAGCGCGGGTCGTAGTGGTCGGAAAGAGTGCGCTCGGTCATCTCTATCTTGATGTTATTCAGGTTGTTTCTGTTGAGAATGGCTTTGGCGATTTCCCTTCCTGTTTTGCCCGATGAGGACGGTACACGTAGAAACTGCTGATAAGTCGAGCGCACTCTGTGGTGGGCATAGAGCGCCAAAATGAGTGCAGGTATGAGCAAAACGAAGGTGGGATCCCAGAAAAACATACCTAAAGCTCCTTTCCAGTTCGAATCTAGCAGCGCACTTCTCGCCTGTCAAGTGCTCCGCGTGAGGTGCTCGTGGGCTGTTCGGGACAATTACACTCCTGTGCGGTCTCTTTCTTGACACCCGCTCTCCGTTGCTCTAACCTGACCACAAACGGAGGCGTCTTCCATGGGTAAAGCAAAGGGAAAGTTATTTCTCGTTGCAACTCCAATCGGCAACATGGAGGACATAACGATCAGGGCCTTACGTACTTTGAAAGAAGTTGACTTCATAGCCGCCGAGGACACCAGGCACACGCTGAAGCTTCTCACTAGATATGGAATAAAGCGCCCACTGGTTAGTTACCACGACCACAACAAACTGAGAGTGGGCCCCGACATTGTCAGCAGAGTTGTCTCCGGAGAGAACGTTGCTCTTGTTTCTGACGCAGGTAGCCCCGGCATTTCAGACCCCGGCTTCGTGCTGGTCAAGCTGGCGATAGATGGGGACGTAGACGTAATCCCGATCCCTGGGCCCTCTTCTGTCATCTGCGCGCTTCAGTCGTCCGGACTTGCCACTCACAGTTTCACGTTCGAAGGCTTTCTACCCAGGAAAAAGGGAAAAAGGCTGGGCAAACTCCGTTCGCTTGCGTCTGAAGAGCGCACAATGGTTTTTTTTGAGTCCCCTCACAGACTGCGTTCGACAATCTCTGAGATGCTGGAGTGCTTCGGAGATAGAAGAGTGGCAGTTTGCAGGGAGCTGACTAAACGTTTTGAGGAGATCATCCGGACTACACTATCAGAGGTAGAGCGAGTCCTATCGACGGAAACCGCAAGGGGTGAATTCGTGCTGGTGGTTGAGGGGAACATCGCAAAGGGCAAGACTGGAGAGGGCAAGACTTAAAACGGGGTGACTTGAGAAGGAAAACTGGAGACGGGAAGATCGGATAGGAAAAGATTTGATGGAGCCAAATTAGCAGTGGAGTCGGGGACGCCATAGAATGACCTTGCTTCTTAAGGAAAAGGGAAAGGCTCTAATAATTCCTATTACTAAGGGTCTCATCAGATTGGGGGCCAGTGCCGAGACTCTCACTCTGCTAGGTCTTCTCGCCGCGGTAATAGCCGGGCTTCTTTTTGCTCTGGGGCACATCCGTTTTGCCGCCGCGGCAGTGCTTGTTTCTGGAATACTTGACAGCGCGGACGGCACCGCGGCACGGCTGTTGGGTCGCGTGACGCGCGCAGGCGCCTTCATGGACTCTGCAGTTGACAGATACTGCGAAGCTGTTATATTTTTTGGTCTTTTGGTGCATTATGTGCGTACAGGATCCCTTTTTCTTGCCCTTCTCGTGTTCGTTGCGATGAGCGGGGCCTTTCTCGTAAGTTACATGAGAGCCAGATTGGAGGGGCTCGGGAAGGAATGCCGGGTGGGTTTGCTTGAGAGACAAGATCGTGTTATCGTATTGGCGGTCGGCGGTCTTGTCGGCGAGATAGGTCTGAACATCGCACTGTGGCTGATAGCGGTTTTCTCCCATTTCACGGCGCTCCAACGGATCAGGTTTGCGATAAAGGTTCTCGAAGACTCGCCTGCTGAGTCTGCTCCTCACTCGGAGGAGGAAACGTAAGGCAAGTTAGAACAGATACGAGGATGAGGCAACAGAAGAACAACTGACTTAACGGAGGCTCAAATGTCCAAAGTTAGAGTGGCAATAATAGGAGTAGGGAATTGCGCTTCTTCCTTTGTCCAGGGTGTGCGTTTCTACCGGAACGCCAAGGAGAAGGAATTCGTTCCCGGTCTCATGCACGTAAATCTTGGTGGTTACCACATAAGGGACATTGAGTTCAGCGCTGCCATAGACATAGACAGAAACAAGGTGGGGAAGGACCTGAGCCAGGCCATTTTCACCTGGCCCAACAATACTTACAGGTTCTGCAATGTGCCACGCCTGGGTGTGACTGTGGCGAGGGGCATGACGCATGACGGGCTCGGCCTGTACTTGTCGAAGATAATCCAAAAGGCTCCCGGTTCCACTACAGACATTGTAGGTCTACTGAGAGATACTGGAACAGACGTAGTCGTCAATTACCTTCCCGTCGGGAGCGAGGAGGCCACAAAGTGGTATGTTGAGCAAATCCTGGAAGCCGGGTGCGGATTTGTCAATGCAATACCGGTTTTCATAGCCAGGGAGCGCTACTGGCAGAAGCGTTTCGAAAAGAGAGGATTGCCTGTGATCGGGGACGACATAAAGTCCCAAGTAGGTGCAACGATAGTGCATAGAGTCTTGGCCAGGCTCTTTGCGGACCGAGGAGTGAGGCTGGAAAGGACCATGCAGCTCAATGTGGGAGGCAACACGGACTTCTTGAACATGCTCGAGCGCTCCAGACTTGAGTCGAAGAAGATCTCGAAGACCACTGCGGTGACTTCTATGCTGGATTACGACATAGGGTCCCGAAACGTTCACGTCGGCCCGAGCGATTATGTGGAATGGCTCGATGACAGAAAATGGGCACACATCAGACTCGAAGGTAGGACATTCGGAGACGTTCCTTTAAACATCGAGCTTAAATTGGAGGTCTGGGATTCTCCCAATTCCGCTGGCGTGATCATTGACGCTGTGCGCTGCTGCAAGCTGGCGATGGACGCAAAGCTCTCCGGAGCCTTGATCGGACCGTCGGCCTACTTCAAGAAGTCTCCCCCTATCCAGTACACTGACGAGGAGGCGCGAAAACTCGTGGAGGAGTTCATCCAGAAGCACGGGAAAGGAACTCTCCAACGCAAGACTCGGGCCGCACGTGGGGCCAAGGCCGCGTCTGGCGGCAGAAGCGCTCGTACCAGACCCTCTCGCAGTGCCAAAGCCAAACGCGGTGGAAGAACCGCGGGAAGGGCCAAGACCGCGCGCAGCAGCAGAACCCGCCGAAGGGGTCGGACCGCACGCACGAGCTAGGCCGCGCGAGATAGAGCCGGCGTCGGGTTCTCTGTCCGGCCACGAGTTTAGTACGAACTCCTCAGACAGCAATCTCTCTCCCACCGCCCTGCTAGGAGGAAAACGGTGCCAGGGTTCTTTGTAACCTTTGAGGGCGTTGAAGGCTGCGGTAAGACCACGCAGGCCGAGTTGCTCAAAGCCGAACTTGAAAGGGACGGTTATCGGGTCGTGTCCACGAGAGAGCCCGGGGGCACAGAGGTCGGTGAGAGAATCAGGCAAATTCTGCTGGACTATCACGTAAGGGGAATGGAACCTCTCACTGAGCTTTTCCTCTATCTTGCCGCACGGGCTCAGAACGTCCAAGAATTGATTCGCCCTGCGTTGAGAGAAGGTGCTATAGTAATAGCAGACAGATTCGCTGACGCCAGCCTCGCGTACCAAGGGGCCGGCAGACAAATCGGCCTGTCACGAGTTCTGGATCTCAACCGTATCGCCACCTTCGGGCTGGTGCCTGACTATACTATCCTGCTCGATGTCCCGGTAGAGGCCGGGATGGAGAGGAAATCAGCGGGACACGAAGGGGCGTCAGAGCACGACAGGATAGAACGGGAGGAACTGGACTTCCACTCCAGAGTCAGAGAGGGTTACCTGACACTCGCCCGGCAATTCTCTGACAGAATTGAGGTCTTTGACGGCACGCTGGACAGAGAAGAGCTGGCAAAGAATATTTCAGAACGCCTCAAGCGTATGCTCAAAGATAGAGGGTTCGGGCCTTAAGAACGCGGCTTGAGTTGAGTGGATTCTTTGGCCGATCTTCGCGAGGAGAAGACGCACCCTGCGGGTGTATTTCTTTTCAGAGGCAAGTCATCCGATGGACAGACGTTTTCGTGAAGAATCAACCTGTGAGAAAGTGAGGACAGCCCATGGCCAGGGTTAACAGAAATTCGCTGGTGATTGCACTTGTGATTGTGTTAGTGGCAGCAGGGTGGTTTGCCGGAAGGGTGCAGGCCACGGGCGACAACGCCTATCGACTGTTCAGCGAGTTCATGGATGTAGTTGCCAAGGTCAGGGACAACTACGTTGATCAGGTCGACGTAGATGACCTCATTGAAGATGCCATCAGGGGCATGCTGCGCACGCTTGACCCTCATTCCCAATACCTCTCGAGTGCGGACTACGCCAGTCTCAAGATTGACACGCAAGGTACCTACGGCGGTCTTGGCATCGTGATAGGCGTCAGGGACGGGTTTCTCACCGTCGTGTCGCCCATGGAAGGCACGCCCGCCAGCAGGATGGGGCTTCGAAGCCTGGACCGAGTAGTAGAGATTGACGGTGAATCAACGGACGGAATGAGTCTCGATGAGGCAGTGTCGAAGATGCGCGGGCCCGAAGGGACCCAGGTCGTGCTCACTGTTTTGAGAGAAGGCGTGGATCAGCCTCTGAAGTTCGATCTTACCCGTGAGATAATTGAGGTGAAGAGCATACCGTACTCTTTTGTCACTCGTGACAGCATCGGCTTCGTGAGAATATCTCGTTTCTCCGAGACAACGCCTCTGAATCTGGAGAAGGCCCTGGATGAGCTCGAGGCGGAAGGGATACGTGGACTGATTGTTGACCTGAGGCGCAACCCCGGCGGACTTTTGGGTGAGGCAGTCGCGGTTGCCGAGAGCTTCATTCCGAAAGACTCGCTGGTGGTTTACACCAGAGGACGAGTCCGTATGCAGAACGCAAACTACTACTCACAATCCACGAAAGTCCACGACGATTATCCTATCGTTGTACTCGTTGACGGAGGAAGCGCCAGCGCATCAGAGATCGTCGCAGGAGCGATGCAGGATTTCGACCTGAGTGTGCTCGTGGGAGAGAGGACTTTCGGTAAGGGGTCTGTGCAGAGTGTGTTTCCCTTGAGGAACGGAGCCGCACTTAAGCTGACGACGGCAACCTATTACACTCCCAGCGGGCGCTGCATTCATGCAGAGCCAAGTAGGCGACGCGTTCGCAGCTCCGCAGACATCAAGATCGGCAAGCCTGAAGAAGAAGAGAGACCAGAGTTCAAGACTGCCGGAGGCAGGACCGTCTATGGAGGGGGCGGGATAACCCCCGACATAGAGGTTCCGTATCCGAGGTTGTCTGCTATCGCGGAGAGGATGGAAAGAGGTCTCCTGTTCTACAAGTTTGCGGTGGAATACGTTGAGAGCAACGACGGTGTTACCGCTGAAGGGTTTGAGGTTTCGCCCGGTCTCGTTGATAAGTTCACTGATTTCCTTGATGAGAAGAGCTTTGAATACGACAAGACAGAGTTTAAGGCCGATCGCGAGTACATAGAACGGGCAATCGCAAGAGAAATCGTTGGTGAGCTGGCAGGTGATGAGGCCAAGTTCAGAATATACATTCAGGGTGACCCTCAGGTACAGACAGGATTAGAAATGCTCCGCCAGGCTCGCTCTAAGGAGGATCTCTTCAGAGTGGCTGAAGCAATGTCTGCTCCGGAAGAGGACTCCTCCGAGCCACTCTCGCGTGCCGAGGCACCGGCGCAGTGAAGATTCCGGTAAGAGCCGGTGTGTTGGGAGGCAGGCCCGCAGGTGTCCTACCACGTTCCTGACCATTTTAAAAAACGCAGAGACAAAGTGCCCTTCGCCGTACTCTGCGACTTCGACGGCACGATCGCAACGACCGATGTAGGTAGCAATTTCTTTCGGACGTACGCGGGGAGACCGGAGTGGGAGGAGTTGATAGAAGCCTGGAAGAAGGGGGAAATTGGCTCCAGGGACTGTCTCACGGAGGAATGTCGTCTGGTACGGGTGACACGTGATGAGGTCGTCTCCTTTGTTCAGACCTTTGAAATTGACGAGTACTTTGCGGCGTTCGTGCGCTGGTGTGACGGAAGGGAAATTCCGCTGGCTGTTGTCAGCGACGGACTCGATTTTTACATTGCGCAAGTGCTCAAGAGATTCGGACTGTCACGCTTGCCCGTTTACGCGAATCATCTCAGATTCACAGACGGAGGTATCGAACCCGAGTTCCCTCACTTCGAGCACGGATGCCTCAGCTGCGGGAACTGTAAGGGATACCACGTTCGCGAATACAAGAAGTTGTTTGGCAAGGTCATCTTTGTCGGCGACGGGTACTCCGACAGATGTGCTCTGGAAGTAGCGGATCTTGTTCTTGCCAAGAAGGGACTCGCAAAGCTCTGCAAGTTGCTTCGCAAACCGTGCTTCGAGGTTGAGGATTTTCGCGACGTCAGGGAACGTATAGAGCAAGAGATAATCTGAAGGGCGGTTTGCAGCCTGAGGAGAAGAATTTGCAGCCTGACGGGAAGAAAGAGAGTTCGAGAGAGAGCCTGGGAGGGCCGGGCCCAAGCATAGGTGGCGTGGTTTTGGGCTCGCGGCTCGTCCTCGCTCCGCTGGCCGGAATTGCAGACAGCGTGTTCAGACTGATTTGTATAGAGAAGGGAGCTTCTCTGGCCTATACCGAGATGGTCAGTGCAGATGGTCTGATTAGGGGAAACGATCGCACCCTGGCGCTGCTTTCATTTCAAAACGCTGAGAGGCCCATCGGAATTCAACTTTTTGGCTCGGAGCCGTCCACCATGGCCAAGGCCGCCGAGAAAGCGATGTCGTTCTCCCCTGACCTTGTCGACCTCAACTTCGGCTGTCCGGCCAGAAAGGTTGTTGGAAGACAGGCCGGTTGCGCGTTGCTGAACAACCTGGCGCTTCTCAGGAAGATTGCTTCTGCCGTAGTTTCTGCGATTGACGTTCCCGTTACCGCGAAGATAAGAAGCGGCTGGGATCCAAACACGGTCAACGCCGACAGGGTCTCGCAGATGTTGGAGGACTGTGGCGTGAAAGCAGTGGCCGTGCACGCCAGGACAAGGGCTGAGAAGTTTACAGGAAGAGCCAACTGGGAAGTGATCGCCCGCGTGAAGAGTTCGGTCAGCATCGCAGTCATAGGAAACGGGGACGTCGCGAGTCCGGAGGACGCCGTCAGGATGATTGAAGAAACCGGGTGCGACGCGGTCATGATCGGACGAGGAGCTCTTGGCAATCCATGGTTGTTTTCCCGAACGAGGCACTTTCTTTCTACCGGTGAGCTGCTTCCGCTTCCTTCGGTCTCCGAGCGCCTTGAGAAGCTGCTCAAGCACATGGCGCTCATACAACAGAGAAGTGGCGAGAGATCTATGGCTCTTGTGATGAGAAAGCACGTGGGCTGGTACACTAAGGGTCTCCCCGGAAGCAGCAAGTTGAGGCAGAGGATCAACCGGGTGGACTCCTGGAGTGAGATGCGACGGCTTATTGTCGATTTCGCCTCTTCTCTTGGCGTGGCGGACAGACTTTCTTCGACGGATTTCAGCAATGCAGCGTGAGAAACTAAGAAAGATAATCGAGAAAGTACACGCTGGCGAGTTGAGTATAGATGAGGCGCTGGCTGGGCTTCGACATCTGCCGTTCGAGTCGCTGGAGGAGGCGACGATTGACCACCACAGAAGCCTAAGATGTGGATTTCCTGAAGTTGTGTTCTGCGGCGGCAAGAGCGAGGACCAGATAGTATCTATCGTGGATAAGATGCTAGAGAAGGGTGAGCCCGTACTGGCGACCCGAGTCGAACCCGAAGTGGCTGGTCGCCTGGTCGAGAGACACGCGGACGCCACGCACAACGTACTTGCACGTACCGTCTTCATTGCCCGAGGCAAACGGGAGAAAACGCAGGGGACGGTTCTGGTTGTCTGTGCGGGCACCTCGGACATCCCGGTGGCTGAGGAGGCGTGCGTGACCGCCGAAGCGATGGGATGCAGGGTCGAGCGGCTTTTTGACGTCGGCGTGGCGGGCATCCACAGAATAATATCGCACAGAGAGAAACTGTGGGAGGCAGACGTTATAGTCGCTGTTGCCGGGATGGAAGGAGCCCTGGCAAGTGTCATAGCCGGCATGACCGATAGGCCCGTGGTGGCCGTCCCGACAAGCATCGGCTACGGTGCAAGCTTCGGAGGCCTTGCTGCGCTGCTGGGAATGCTGAACAGCTGCGCAGCAGGTGTGACGGTTGTCAATATCGACAACGGATTCGGCGGCGGCTACGCAGCAGCCCTCGTGGCCCGCAGGAGAAAGAAATGAGACTGGCCTACCTGGATTGCTTCTCGGGAATAAGCGGGGACATGTTTGTCGGGGCGTTTCTTGACGCCGAAGTTGCCATTGACGAACTCAAGGGCCTGCTTGAGTGCCTTCCGATCGAGGGCTGGAGGGTCTCGGCGAGGCGTCAGAAGCGCGGGCCGCTGACTGCGACTCAATTCCTGGTCTCTGTGGAGAAGGAACAGAAGGAACGCAATTTCCCCGAAATCCTTGAGCTAATCAAGAAAAGCTCTCTCCCTGCTCGCGTGAAGGAGAATAGTTCAAAGGTTTTCTCGGAACTTGCCAACGCAGAAGCAAAGGTGCACGGACTTACCCCGGAGGAGGTGCACTTTCACGAAGTGGGGGCCGTGGACTCCATCATTGACATTGTCGGGGCGGCCTCGTGTCTTCACCTTGCCGGTGTAGACAAGCTGTACGCATCGACGCTTTCACTTGGAAAGGGACAGGTGAACACGCAGCACGGACTCATTCCCGTACCTGCTCCGGCGACCTCAGCTCTTCTCGTTGGGTACGATGTGCGGATGTTGGACGTAGAAGCAGAGCTAGTGACTCCTACCGGGGCAGCCATAGTGAGCTCGCTCGCTCAGCAGGAAGATACACCGATTCCCTTCAGGCTTGAGGGCGTCGGCTACGGCGCAGGGTCCAACGAGCTAAAGAAACTTCCGAACGTGCTAAGAGTGTTCCTGGGAGATCGCCAGGGCACGGCCGCTGTGAAGGGAGCGGTAGAGGTACTGGAGACCACCATTGACGACATGAACCCCGAGCTTTATGGCTTCCTCTCCGAGAGACTTTTTGAACTGGGTGCCCTTGAGGTTTTTCTCAGTGCCGTACAGATGAAAAAGGGAAGACCCGGGGTTCTGCTTACGGTGTTATGTGAGCCGGGGTTCTCCGCCAAACTGGGCGAGGAGATTCTGAGGCAGACCACCACGTTGGGCCTGAGGATCTCTACGCAGAGCAGAATAGAATTGGCAAGGGAAGTCCGAGAAGTCTCGACTCCATACGGCACCATTCGCATGAAGATTCCGCTGGCCTTTCCGCAGAAGGCTTCTCCCGAGTATTCCGATTGCCGGAAGGCAGCAAGAGAACACGACGTACCGGTGCTTGCAGTCTACGAAGCCGCTAGAGCGGCGTGGAGCAAGAAAGCCTCGTGACAATGACCGCTGCTGCAACGTGGAATTGACGCGCCTCTCCTCAGGGTCGGACAGGGTCGGCTGCAGTATCCCCCGCGTCGCTCAAGGCGGGATTCTGACTCTTGCGGTAGGACTTCTGACCGCCTCTTGCCGGAGTTTCGATACCTATGATAGAACTCTCTTCAGTGTCGTACACCTACCCGGACAGTCCCTCACCCGCAATTAGAGAGTTCAGCCTCGGCATCGAAGAGAGTGAGACTCTTTCTGTCATCGGACGAAACGCCAGCGGAAAAAGCACGCTGTGCGGGGTCGCGTCCGGGATTCTTACGCCTGACAGCGGAACTGTGAAGATTGATGGTCTATTTCCAGGGGACAGCGTCTGGCAGTTGGAAATCCGGAGGCGCGTGGCTCTTCTCCAACAGAATCCCGAGAGCCAGTTTGTCTCGGTGACCGTGGAGAGAGAAGTGGCCACGGGCCCGGAGAATCTTGGCTTCTCGCCCGCCGAAACAAGGGGGATTGTGGAGGAGTTACTGAGCTTCTTCAATCTTCTCAACGTGCGAAAGCGCCCTCCCCACGCCTTGTCCGGCGGACAGATGCAGAAGGTGCTGCTCGCGTCTCTTCTTGCCATGAGACCCGCATATCTCATACTTGACGAGCCCACTTCATATCTCGACCCTCTGGAGAGATCAATGGTTGCACAGGAACTCAAGAGAGTGAGCGACGTCCTGGGGACATCGGTCGTGTGGGTCACACAGTTTCTTGCCGAGGCGCTCGCGTGTCCAAGAGTTGCGGCGATCGAAAAGGGCACGCTCGTTTTTGTGGGAACGCCGGAGGACTTTTTGGCTCGCAAGGACGTTCAGGCAGCCCTCGGAATAGAGCGCGCAGAGCGATTGCTGTCATCCGGTATTGACGCACAGCCACGCAGGGGTAGGTAATGGAACTGATGCTGAAAGAGGTTCAGTTCTGCTACGATAGAGGTCTTCCTACGGAGACAAGAGTTATTGATTGCCTCTCATTGACAGTCCGATCGGGAGAACTTGTGTCTATCGTCGGCCGGACAGGCTCCGGGAAGACAACTCTTGGGCTCATTATGGCAGGGCTGCTTGAGCCAACCGTGGGGGAGATCGCGCTCAGAGATTCGGATGAATCACTGCGAGCAGGTGAGATTCAGTCGAGTGCTGCCCGCAAAAGGGTGGACGTGGTGATGGTTTTCCAGTTCCCGGAGTCTCAGTTTTTCGAGGAGGACGTTTTCAGCGAAATAGCCTTCGGGCCTTCCCGTTTGGGTGTCTCAGGCGATGAGCTCTCAAGCAGGGTGACATCTGCCATGCGAAAAGTGAACCTCGATGTTCAGACACTCTCTTGCCGCCGCACATCAGAGCTCAGTGAAGGAGAGAAGAGGAGGGTGGCCATCGCTTCGGCTCTTTCCTGCGAACCACACTTCTTGATACTTGACGAGCCCACAATCTCTCTTGATTGGGAAGCTTCAGCGAACATCCTTCACTTTCTCACGGAGCTCAAGCGCACGGGCGCTTCCGTCGTGGTTATGACACATGAGGTGGAAAGTGCTTCTTTAGTCAGCGACAGCGTCGTGGTGCTAGCTGGGGGGAGGGTTGCGGCATCCGGGAAGCTTACATCCGAGGAAATCTATGGTCACCTCGGAGCAGGATGAAGATGCTGTCTCAGCGCCTGGATTGCGTCTCGGGGCGGGCCTGCGGGTTTGCGGGGTAGTTTCTTGACAGGAGGGCCGTAATGTGTTATGTTATATGAGGCTTGAGCCATTTTTGCCGGTCGCGGAGAAGATTGTCGCCTCTCGCGCGACCGGCGACGGCAGACCCTGGGAGTTTCCGTGTCCCAGGGAAAGGCCCGAGGCAACGCAAGTGCTTGATCCGCTAGGTTGTTACCAAAAAAAGTCTTGACATCGCCGTTTTGCGTGTGGTATACTTCGCGTGGTGAAATACCAAGTGTGCGACGTTTCATGCCGTAATATATTTATTTACTTTATGTAATTTCATTCTCGGAGTTAATTCCGCGAAGGGGGTGATCAATTAGCTTTGTGATTGTTCGCAAAGGCACTACTTCACTTCATGTTGTAGAAAGGGGGGATTCGGGCAATAACAAACAGCTTCGACGTGATGCGTGTCCGGGCTGGGAAGGCGCGCATTGCTCTTCTCGTTCCCAGCGCTTAGATTCTGGTAACTGCTTTCAGAAGTCCTCGTTCGCAAATCTAACACTTGATAGTTTGTTGCTTGCGACGATGGAGGTATCGAAATGAGAAAAGTTCTGGCGATTTCACTTGTTCTGCTTGTTGCTATTGTCGCGACGGCGGCCATTGCCAGGGCTAAGGAGATCGAGAAGCCCGTTCCGATGTTGCTCGACCAGGGCGCCCGTGGACTCTCGCAAGGGATCTTCGGTGTGGCTCAGGCTCCTGACACGTTCTACTACGGCGGAACGGTCTGGGATGCCGGTGAAGGTCAGTGGGAGGCTGCTCCGCCCACGGCTGCCGGCTGGGCGAACAGGATGATGTGGTCATTCAGTTCGGCTGGTTGGAACGGTATTCCGCACAGCGGTCAGAACATGGACGCCTGGAAGGGCGTTGACTTCACTGCAGACGTCAACAACTACTTCAATGTTGAGGACGGTACCACTATTGGTACTTGTGCGACCAGCAAGGTCCTCTTCTGCGGTTTGACTAACACCGAGTGTTCGAACGCGTGCTACAGCGATCTTAATGGCACTGGTTATGGTAACGGATGGAACCAGATGGTGGTCTGCCCGTCAGCCACGCACAACGCTGGTGATGCGTTGACGTTGACGTATGACTACGCCAACGAGAGCGAGCCTGGGTATGACTTTACCTACGTCATACTTCAGACATACGACACTATCGCTAGTGCGTGGATTGATCTTCAGACTTTGGCCACGTATGATGACCTGGTCAGTGGTACTGAGGGGCCCATCAATCTGGCTGCCTATCTGAGCGGCGGTGAGCAGTGGCGTATTCTCTTCCAGTTCGCGAGCGATGGTGGCTGGTCCGATGAGGACGGCTGGAACCCGACTTCTTGCGGTGCTGTCTTGTTTGACAACGTCGTAGTTGCGGGTACCACGACTAACTGGTCTGAGAATTTTGAGACTACTGCCATCGACGCTCTACCTTCTGGCTGGTCAAAGTATGTGCTTGGTTGTGGAGACTATTTCAGGGCCGAGCATATCAGCAACCTGACTACACCGATTTCGTTGGATCCGTGTATTGCTACGGTTCCCAACTGGTGCTTCATTGCTGACAGCATGCTGGTGGCCTTTGATCCTGGTGATCCTAGTTATCCGCATCCGCTTTGCCAGGATAACTACGTTGAGTCGCCGGTCATCGACTTCTCCGGTCATCCGGGTCTGCCTGGCAGATATCTGGTACGTGAGAGGTTTGGTGACCTGCCGCTGAACGACCATGTCTTCATGTACTGGCAGGTTAAGTACAAGCCAGGTTGTGCCTCTGGCGGTTGGAGTCCGTGGTTGACAGACAACTACGTCTGGTACACCCGTGAGGGTGCCAGCTGTGCTCAATGGACTGAGGACGTATCGGCCTACATACCTCCGACAGCTACGCACGCTCAGATGGCTATGGGTGTGCTTAACCTGTGCGATGAGGATCCGTGGAATCTTGGCTGTACGTACACGTGTAACGAGTCACCGTACTATGACAACATCACGTTTGGTGTGTTTGGTTCGCCGGATTCTCCTTACATTACTATGAGGGAGCTTGATCACTTCCAGGATCAGTTTGCCGAGGACGGTTCACTGAATCCGACGAGTACCGCCGACACCAGGTCACCGAACTACCAGAGCGACCTCATTCCGCCGATCTTCGGCGACACGATGGCCGTTCGTGGTGGTGGTGCCAACGTGCAAGTGACTCTCGTGTTCCGTATGGCGAACGTTGGTCCTCAGCAGCCGGTGACTCACCCGTTCTTCACCACCTGGTTCCCGACAGCTACTGGAGGTGGGTGGCAAGAGGCGCGTATGGACACCTGCGAGGTCACGAGCTCTGATGGTACGTACACAAACGCCATTTCTAACTGGTGGATGTCGTGCTTCCATGAGAGTGATCCTATTGCGGTAGCGAATGGTCTGCCGGAAGGCACAGAGATCCTTCCGAACCAGCTGTTCTGCCCGGGTACTGGGTTCGAGTACTTCGTCAAGTCCGCTTACACCTCAACACCGGGCTTGGTCTTCACGCTCCCCGATACAGTGAACGGTGACCCGATAAGAGGTAACCGTTTCGAGGAGTTTGAGATCCTGCCTATGATGAGGCCTTCGGTGTCACCGCCTGGTTCGGTTGTGTGGCCGTGTCTCATCATCGCTGATCACTTCGGTCAGAGAGGAAACTGGGGCGAGCAGAATTCCGACAGGATGGCTCGTCACCTGGCTACGCTGGGCTATGATTACGATATGTTCGGCAAGCTGGGTCCGTCCAGTGACCTGAGAAACGGTATCGGTCGTTGGGCAGCCAACACTGGTCAGATCGGTGGCCCCGGC
>Ga0209636_10000678_pt1 | contig 33726 bp, 37 predicted proteins | sample DeeMarSWOR152_54_FD_187464 | JGI IMG/M metagenome (GOLD analysis project Ga0209636, IMG submission 187464) | Marine sediment microbial communities from White Oak River estuary, North Carolina - WOR-1-52-54 (SPAdes) (version 2) | ecosystem: Environmental > Aquatic > Marine > Intertidal zone >...
AGCCAAGCCAACATCCTTCGGTGAAATTGTGCACAAGACCTTTGAGGCCATGACCTTTGATTGGTACATCTTAGGCTGGAGAATTGGTGGATCTGGTTATGCAGATCACATGCGATACTTCTTCCACTCTGATCAAGCTGTACCTGATGGGAACAACCCCATGAGCTACAAGAATCCACAGGTGGACAAGTACCTAGAAGACATCATGACTTTGTGTGACAGAGATGATCTCATCTATGCTGCCTGTGAAGCACAGAAGATGATCATTGAAGAAGTCGGTTACTGTCCAATATACTACAGGACACTGAACGAGGCTCACCGGAATGATACCTTTGACGGCTGGTTCACCCAGTTAGGAGGTATTGCTGGTACTGAGTCTCCAAGAAGCTGTCTACTGTACTTGACGCCCAAGGTTGAAGAGGAAGAAGAGACACCAGAACCAACTGAGGAAGAAGATGGCGGAATGTGTCTCGGCACCATCTTGCTTGTAGGCATGCTGGCTGCAGGTGCTGTTGTCACCTATAAAAGGCGAAACTAAATTTTCCTTTTTCCTTTTTATTTTCCATAAAAACTTGGAGGAGGTTTGATACATGTCAATGGCTAGATTTATCATAAGGAGAATAATCGAGATCGTAATAGCGTTGTTTATCATCATGACATTGATTTTTATTTTGTTTCGATTGATGCCATCTGATCCTGCTGCCATGGTGATCAGTCCGAGGATGACCCCTGAGTTAAAGCAGATTCTAAGAACCCGGTTCGGGCTGGATAAACCATTGTACGAGCAGTACTTTATCTACGTGAAGAATATACTGCATGGTGATTTTGGCCAGTCCTTCTACTGGCAGGGAGAAGGAGTCTTTGAAATTTTAAAACCCCGGTTTTTACCCACTATCTTATTGTTCACTCTAGGGTATATAATGGCGTATGCAGTGGGAATTAATATTGGACGAATTATTGCCTGGAAACGGGGAGGCAAATTAGAGTACGGGTTTACTGTGGGCGGATTATTCTTTTACACTATGCCCATTTTCTGGCTGGGATTACTGGCGATCTGGATCTTTTCCTGGAAGCTGGATTTATTCCCTGTGGGAGGAATGAAATCTGCAGAATTGTGGACCTCAGCCAGTGCGACCTGGTTTGATAAGACACTGGACGTGGGATATCATCTATTTTTACCCTTAAGTGTGTTTACAGTATGGATTTTTACTGGATCAATGTTATTAATGAAGAACAGTATGCTGGAAACGCTGCGAGAAGACTACATCACCACAGCCAGAGCAAAGGGGTTACCAGAGAACAAGATCCGAGACCACCATGCAGCCCGAAATGCAATGCTGCCAGTGGTGACAGCTTTAGCATTGAACATGGCCTTTTCTTTTAATGGTGGTGTGTTAACAGAAACCACATTCAGCTGGCCCGGTCTAGGGTCTATTCTGGTGGAAGCCTCCCTGAACTATGACTACCCCTTGGCACAGGGTGCATTCATTATGTTAGCAGGTGTGGTTTTAACTGCAGTGTTGGTTGCAGACATTTTATATGCGTATTTAGATCCCAGAATTAAGTACTGAGGTGATTGTATGAGACCTGGTTCAGAAGTAGAAGTGAAAACAAAATGGCAGCATCGAAGAGAACGGATCAGCAGCACCTGGAACTTGTTCAAACAGAGCAGGGTGGGCATTTTAGGCATTATTATTTTGGTAATCTTTTTCTTTTTGGCCTTTGCCTCCACCATTCCCCCCCAACTTGATGACATGTACATTCCCTTAACAGGGACTGACCCAGACATTATTGGGTTTTCTCAGCCCTCTGCCCGGCATTTATTAGGTACTGATTCTTTTGGCAGAGATTTATTCAGCCAGTTACTAGAAGGTGCCAAGTGGGGATTGATTGTGGGGATTACCGCAGCTGCCGCCTCAGTGATTGTGGGGACGGTGGTGGGATTGGTATCCGGGTATTTTGGCGGAGTTATCGATACCATTCTGCAGCGGACAGCTGATATTGTGTTAACCTTGCCGAGTATTCCTTTAATTTTGGTGATTGGCTCTGCGTTAGGTCGGATGAGCATCTGGAATATTGTCATTTTAATTGGGATGCTGGGATGGCCTGGTACCTCAAAAGTGATCCGCTCACAAGTTTTATCCTTGCGAGAGCGTCCCTTTATTGAATCAGCCAGAGTATCAGGGGCCTCTGATGGAAGAATCATCTTCCGGCACATTGCCCCCAATGTGCTCCCCTTGTCATTTTTGTATATGACCTTTGGGGTGACTGGCGCTATTTTAACTGAGGCAGCCTTGAGTTTTTTAGGGTTAGGTGACCCCACCACAGTATCCTGGGGCATGATGTTACAATGGTGCTTTACGTCAGGCTACACGTTTCGGGCACCCTTCTGGTTACTACCCCCCGGGGTCTGTATCACCTTTTTGGCTCTGTCATTTTACCTGATCGGCATTGGAACAGAACAGATTGTCAATCCACGGTTGAGGGAGAGATAACATGAAGATATTAGAAGTTCAAAACCTGGTGATGTACTACAGAACTATGAAAGGGTATGTCAAGGCAGTGGACAATGTCACCTTTGATGTGGAAAAAGGAGAAGCCATGGGGTTGGTTGGCGAATCTGGCTGCGGCAAAACCACCATCGGGATGACCATCCTCAGGTTGCTGCCCTCCAATGCAGCAATCCAGAGTGGGCAGGTGGTGTTCAAAGGCCAGAACTTACTGGAACTGCCTGAAAAAGAGATGCGAACTGTGCGCTGGAAAGGGATTAGTATGATCTTTCAGGCAGCCATGAATGCATTGAATCCAGTACACCGAATTGAAGATCAGATCATAGAAGCCATCAGAACCCATGAGAAAATATCCAAAGAAGAAGCCAGAGAACGAGTCGCTCGTTTGTACAGTCGGGTGGGACTAGATCCAGAGCGATCCACCGATTACCCCCACGAGTACAGTGGAGGAATGAAACAGCGTGCAGTGATTGCCATGGCCTTATCGTGCAGCCCTGATATAATTATTGCAGATGAACCCACCACTGCTCTAGATGTGATTGTACAGGACCAGATCATTACAGAAATCAAGAGATTGCAGCAGGAACTCCATATGACCATGATCTACATTTCCCACGACATCTCAGTGATTGCTGAATCCTGTGAACGAATTGCAGTGATGTATGCAGGTATTTTAGCTGAATACGCGAAAGCAGTTGATTTGTTCAAGAACTCGTTGCATCCTTATACGCAGGCGCTGATGAACTCCTTTCCATCCATTATAGGTCCCAAAAAACGGCTGATTCCAGTCCCTGGAGAACCACCCAACTTACTGAATCCACCCACTGGATGTCGATTCCATCCCCGGTGTCCTGTGGCCATGGATGTGTGCAAGAAGGTGGTCCCTGAATTTACTGAGTACGAGGACAAGCACTGGGCTGCCTGCCATGCATTAGGGTGATCTAATGGAATTGATACGTGCAGAAGACCTGAGAAAATGGTTCCCACTGCGGGGCGGCCTGTTTGAGAGAACGGCCAAAAATGTCCAAGCAGTGGACGATATCACCTTCGCGATTGAAAAGCAGGAAATTTTCGGATTAGCAGGTGAATCTGGCTGCGGGAAAACCACAGCCAGCAAACTGCTGGTTCGCTTATTAACACCCACTGCAGGACACATCTACTTGGATGGCGAGGATATTGCATTCTTAGAGGGAAGTGAGCTCAAAGAATTCAGGAAAAATGTGCAGATGGTCTTTCAAGATCCGTACGAATCCTTAAATCCTCGATTCAATGTACTTGACACGATTGCAGAACCTTTAATTGTCCAGAATGTGGGCACTCCTGAAGAGCGGGAGGACATGGTGTCAAGAGCGTTAGAAACAGTAGAGCTGCGCCCTCCTGAAGATTTTATCTTCCGGTTCCCCCACGAATTATCTGGCGGACAGAGACAGCGGGTGGCAGTGGCCCGGGCGTTAGTGATTGAACCCACCTTCATTGTGGCTGATGAGCCAGTGTCCATGCTGGATGTGTCTATTCGTGCAGGAGTGATGAATTTAATGCTGGAATTGCGGGAGAAATTTGGGTTAACGTTCGTGTTCGTCACCCACGATCTGGCAGTGTCCCGGTACATGTGCGATCACATTGCCATCATGTATTTGGGGAAAATTGTGGAAATGGCTGAAACTGAAGAGTTGATTTCAAATCCCCAGCACCCTTATACAAAAGCCTTGCTGTCAGCAGTTCCTGTCCCTGATCCCACAGAAAAGAGAAGTCGCATTGAAATTATTGGAGGGGTTTCTGCAGCAGTGAATCCCCCCCCTGGCTGCCGATTTGCACCCCGCTGTCCCTATGCCATGGATGTGTGCAGAAGAGAAGATCCTGTCAGCAAAGATGTAGGAGGAGGCCACCTCGTATCCTGCTACCTGCTGTAGGAGAGCTGATCCCTATGGAACCACTGACCAAGAAAATTATCCTCACCACAGTGGTGGGTATTCTTGCAGCAGCGAGTTTATCCACTACTTACAGCACTACCCACAATTATGTGGAAGCAGCGAAAGCTACCCACCGCCTGGGAGGAGAGCTGACCGATCTGGAGATAACAGAGGATGCTGTTTTCCTCACTTTTCATTTCAACAATACATCATCTTTAGATATTGTACTGCTCAAGATTCAGTTCAACCTCTATGCGAACGGAAGGTTCTTGGGCAATATCTTGATGAGAGAAAGGACGCTGCTCACTCCTGGAGAGGAATACCTTGTGGTGGAAGCTGAACTCCATCCCCTCTACAAAGAGGAGCTGGAGAAAGAGTTGGAACACACTGAGAAGATGCTGTGGTATGTGACTGGTGGTGCAGTTATCCTGCTTCCCTTTGAGGAAATAACTGTCACTATAAACATTGAAGAGTATTGGGTGACCTAAATGATGCAAATAAAAAATACTATCTGGGATGGAATTTACGTGCTTTTTGTATCAATAATTCTGGCTAACTACTGGATAGGGTTCCATTTGGGTGTATTATCCCCTCTTCCATTGCTGTCTTCAGTTACCTATATTATGGCAGGTATCTGTGGAGCGTTTATCTATCTTTTCATGAAGTCTGTACGCAAAGCATTCTTTTCCACCATGTTAATGTGCATATTAGCGTGTTTTATCACCTCTCTGGCCCTGTTCATTCCTGCTCACCTGGGTATTGTGGATGCTGAAGTGAGTTTCTACATCTCTGTGCGAGTATATATCCTCATGTTCCTGTATGTATTTCCTTTTGGGGTTGCAGGATGCATGATTGCAGCCTATCTGTACCCAGATTGATGTATTGTTTCAGTTTTTCACTTTTTACATCTTCTCGCCAAGTACCAGCAGTGGTCATCTAGGTGAGGAACACAATTTTAGAAGGTTAGACAAAAGAGTTAAATATCTTCTCGAGGAGGAGTGTTAATGAAAAAATTACTCGGCGTATCTGTAGCAGTTGCGCTGCTGATTATCTCAGGTTACGTAGTAGTATTTTATATTGACATGGATACTCCAGAGTCGACAGATGAGTACTTCTTTGAAATAGTTAAAGACTACCCCTGGGTAAGATATGCATTCCGCCAAAACAGTGAGAATGAGCTGTCCTACTATAACCAAATTACCTATTTATATTCACTTGATGGACGAATCGGTTTCAGCCTCCTCAACGCCAGATGGATAACAGACTACATATCTGAAGAGGAAGCTCAAGGCCTCGCCTTGCTGGTGGATGTTTCAGAAAGAGATACTGAGACTGGATTGGGAGTCTCTCAAGCTTTGTGGTTCCAAAATGGAATCTCTCCCATTGATATTACTATTATGGAGTATGTTTTGACCATGGCAGAAGAGAATGTCCAGATAGCAAGGAATGTGACCTCTGCAAATTGGTTCTTTCTTACCAAAGAGTACAAGGTGGAAGAAGCGGTCAGAACAGTAAAAGATATGCCCTTTGATCTGGCATATGCTGTATCTGGAGCTTCCTGGTTTACCTCTGATTTCACCTTGGCTGAATTTAAGGCAGTTCAGGAGCTGATTACCTTTTATGATCAGGATAAGGATTCCGCTTTATGGCTTTCAAGAGTATATCAATCTCGGGATTTTGAGGCACTTCAGCAGGTGACCACGCTGTATGCAGAAGATAAAGAGCTGGCAGACACCTTTCTGCAGTACAATTCTCTGACCAGAGAAAGTTTTCTTGCCCTTTCTAATCTGTCACGAATTGCTGTTCATGATAGAGCGCTTGCCCAATCACTGATTAGTGAACTCACCCAAGATAAGATACAGATTCTTGCATCATTAGCAGATATCTACGCCCTGGACCCTGCTCTGGGGGAATTTGCCAGTGAAAACTTTGTGGCCAATAGGTTTGCTCTCCGCTACATGCAAAAAGTTTCAAAAGTAGAACACATTGAACCTGAATTGCTGCATCGGGTCGCCCTGTTTGTGATGACCAACCCAGAATTCATCTATGAGGATCGAATTGAGCCCTACCGGTACCATCTGCTCACCCAGCTGATTTCTGAATTCCCTTTGGAGACAGCGCAGTCCTACAAGAACTTGATGCATGCTGCCTGCTCCATGTATGGCAGTCGATTCTATTCATGGCAGACTTCTGAATATGGTATTTTGGAAGGATGGGCGTCTGACAGACAGCTTCTGGAGCTAGAAAGAGGTGCAGTGGAGGATCTACTTCGTTTCTTAATAGAGAAGAACGAAGAAGGGGTTCTGGTTACCGATCTGCGAATAGAATCTCTGGAGTACCTTAATGGAGTGCTGGACATTCCCTTTACCCATCCGGTGAACCTTGACGGAACCACAGAAGACTACGGAGTGGCAGATATTTCTCTCCTGTGCCAGCCAGACCAGGAAATACCAGAGGAAGACATTGTTCCTGTGGAGCGGGGAACACTTTTTCTGAAAGCCATTATCTATAACATTAATACCTTGGAGGAACGATTCTTTTTGGTGCAGGAAAAACTCCAGCAGAGGGACCAGGTGGAATACACATACACCAATCCTTTGGTGGAACTCATTCTGGAAGAGGGAGAGGAACAGGACCAGATATTTCTGTATTTTTGTGCCAAGAACTGGGAGCTGGGGAACTGCGTAGTTCATACCATGCACACCCGTATGGACAGTATTGTCATGGGGATTTCCACCACCACCATGCACTGGACTGCTCCTGAAGCTGCACATGTTTACCCTGCGTATCTTCCCAGCAGTGCAATTTCAGAAGAAATTCAGTCTGATCCTGGCATGTATGGTGATCCATTCATGCATGGGGGATTCATCGCACCCTATGATGAAGCAGGGTTCAGAGACTATCTGGATCGAGACATTGAAGTGGTCAAGATCTATGACCTGCAGGGGGAGGGATATGTGGGCCTTTTTGATAAGGTACGGGGGCGGCTGGTCCACGATGAAAAAATACTGGCAGTAATTCTTGTGGGGATTGTGCTTCTCCTTTTTGTGATGGTAGATACCTTTAGAATGATAAAATGAATATCAGAATGACAAATGAATATCAGAATGATCAGAACTATGAAGAGCGCAATATAAAAGAGGGTTGAAGTCCGAATATCGAACAGCAGTTCCAGTGCTATCAAGAATCCAGTTTAGGATGAGGCATACCTTAAAATATACAGTACAGCGAGAAAAGCAACTGAAAAAATCAAAGCATTTATGTAAATGCTCTCTGAAAATCGGAAAGAAATCTTTTCAAAGAAGAAAAGCACGCCAAAGGATAGCCCCATTACTGCAGAGAATATCACACCAAGATACAGTGCATGTCTGCGCATAAGGGTCTGGTGCTGTTCTTCATCTCCCACCACTGTATTGTGGAGGAAAAAGAATTCTAAGAGCTCATAGCTCAAGAACAGTGCTGTTACAGTGAGTATCAGCCAGTTTCTGGGAATTCTGTAGACCACCAGACAGAAGACACCCAGGAGCGCAAAAAAGAAGAAAAAGATCTTACCGAATTCAATATTTTTAACCAAGGTCACCACCACTCCTCCACACAAAAATGCCATGATCACTGGAATATCTGTGATGGGCAGGGTGAATGCCTTGACCAGGAGAATACCCATTACCACAAGCACAATTGCTCCTGCTGCACTTACCGCCTTGGGCGGAATAGTCTCACCTCCGAGAGAGGCTTTCCCAGGGGCACTTCTATGTCCCAATCCACAACCATGGCATATTCCTGCAGCTGAGAGAGCAGAGCTGCCCGTTCCTGTTCCAGGATTTTCTTAGCAAGCTGGTGAATAGAATCATGCTCACAGTACAGCCACTGCAGCTTCAAAGGCGAAGGAGATACTACCAACATATCAAACCCCAGTGCATAGAGATCCTGAACTCCTTTCAGGAAGGAGGGATCTAACAAAGGAGATATCAAAACCAGTGTAGACCCTCGGGCAAAGAACGCTGAAATCAGGTTCTTAATGTAGTCCAGCCTGGATCCCCCTTTGGGCTGAATTTCAGTGAGAACTTCCAGGATTTTGAATAAATGTCTGCGAGTGGTACCAGGATGGAGCCAGTGCAGAGAATCACTGTAGGCCAAAAACCCCAATCTGTTCCCTGCTTTCAGGACTGCAGCAGAAATGGACGCTGTAGCATCCAGGGAGTAATCCAGGAGGGTTTTCTCCTCTCCAAGCGCATTTTCTCTTCTCGCATCCAGGACCGTGATCACATCTGTTGTCTTTAAGGCCTCGAATTCGTTGGTAACTAATTGTCCATACCTGCTGGAGGCTTTCCAGTTTATTTTCCTGTACTCATCTCCCGGATAATAGTCTCTGAGAGAGAAGAATTCCTCCCCAATTCCCGCTTTCCGTGCAGGAAGCATCCCGTAGAAGATTCTGGTGTGACGAGGTTTCAGCCGTAGGGGCTTCAAATCGTGCACTCTGGGGATAACCACCACAGTCTCTGCCTGTTCAGAATTGTATTCCCAGAACTGAGTGCGCAAAAAATTGCAGTGCCTGACAATGAGGGGGCCAATTTTGAGTGCTCCTCTCCGCAGCATTATCTCATAGCTGCACTCTGTTTTTCTAGTTCCCGGGACCAGGAAGTAATTGCGCTGTACAGCACCGTGCGCTTTGTCTAAAACTTCCATGAGGTGGGCGGGATTCCCAGTGGAAATGGTAAAAGATACAGGTAGTACACTTCCAGCCATCCCTCTTTCGGGAAGAGACGCTCTCTCGAATGTGGTCTCTGGTTTTTCTCCCTGCATGGCAAAGAAGAAGTAGAACAGGAGAGGCAAACACAATGCTATGAGATCACCTGACTGCAGGATTGTTCCCAGTACAAACATGATGAGAAGCATTGCTACCAACCCAAAGAATTTCAAGGTAAACATACTTACACCTCCTTCAGCGCCGCTTCCAGTGCTTTTATGTAGTGGGCTCCAGTCCCTTCAAGTGTGACTTCTCTTCCCAGTATTTTGCTCACCCTCTCGTCCAGTTTTTCTCTCGAATATTCAAGATTCTTGGATGCTCTCTTTATCATTTTGGCCATTGATTCCAGATTTCCAATCAGCTCGGGCTCTGGCTCCTGTGGTAATTTGGATGGCTTGTGAACATCTTTGAGATACAGCCAGAAAATGGGAATGACGAAAGCAATGACAATCAAAAAGTAAAAAAGCCCTTTGTGTTCTCTTCCCTGTATGACAAACAGTATGAGTAGAGATAATACCATGATCCCTACCACACCAATCAAGCTATAGAAAAGTAGGGAGAAGATGTGCTTGAGATCAATCCTGGATTTCGTCTTTGACTCTGTGTCCTCCATGAGATAGCTTTTTAAAATGGGGACTTTTAAGGTTTGGGGCTCCAGCAAGCTCTCTGAAAACCTTTTCAGTTCTTTTGCTCTGTGTGTGGGGAGAAGGCTTTCAACGTTTATTGCTTACATTGTGTGTTGTTCAGAACGTTTATATAATCTGGATGGAATCAATGCTGTGAAGGAAATAGTAGTAAAAGAGGCACCCATTGAAGAAGCAGTACAGATTAATAAATGTGTTACCGAATTTGACCCGTATCCAAAAGAATACTTTGAAACCCGGTACAAAGATAAAGATACACTGATTATTGCAGCCTACATAGATGATAAGCCAGCAGGCTATCTGGTGGGTTACAATGTATCTAACAATGAGTTCTACTGTTGGATGGTGGGAGTCTCTCCTGTTTTCAGGAGGAAAGGTGTATTAAAGGCTTTGATGGATTATCAGGAGAAATGGGCTAAAAAAAGAGAATACAAAAAGATTACAATCAAAACGAGAAACAATCTAAGAGAGATGTTAGCATATTTGGTGGCGTATGGATTTTACTTTACTGAAGTGATACAGCGTCCTGCTGTTGAGGATAACAGAATTCTCTTAGAGAAGAAAATATGAACTGCAGTTGGGAATTCTAGCTGGGTTGCCTGAATTGAATTGATTCACATATAAATTGGTGAAATCAGTGAAGTTCTCTCAAAACTTGAAAGTCGCAGATACTGTAGTTAACCTGAACGGCAACGTAACCAAGGTTTTTAAACGAGGAAGCATACCTCTTTGCATGAAAAGGGGTTATCTAATAGTTTTGGTAGTGGCTGTTCTTGCCATTGCCAGTGGTGGAATTTTCAAGAGTACTGTCAAGAATGCAGAAAAAGGTGAACCTGAGCACTATCGCATTCCTAAAGAGAGGGTGTACGTGGCCTCTGTGGTGTTTTCTGATGGTGATGCCACTCTTTTGGGAGCTGATACTGATAGTGAAGGGCAGATCAAGAGAATTGCTGGTACCTATATTGTCAGACTGGAAAAAGGGGTGTTACGTATTGAGATTTATTCCTGGGGTTCTCGCACTCTCTTTAAGGAGGAGGCTTTTGAAATCTCTAATTTGCGGCAGAAATATCCGCTGGGAGTTTCCATCTGGGTTGAACAGGATGAAGACTCAGCAGTGGTCATTCTGATTCCTTGGCAATGATGATTTTGGTTTTTGTTTTTGTGTGTGCAGATGTGTTGAGCAGCATTCATGTCCTTAAAGTAACACGAGAACTGAGAATGTTGTCTCAGGAATTGTGAATTTGCAGAAGTTTGTCTGCTGCAGTATAGCAATCTGTTTCTCTTTGCAGTATGCATTCCACCAGGGTATCAAATTCATTGGTTTTCTTTGTTTTTTCCAGAATTTCCTTAACAATATACCGGTTTAGCACTTCTAATAATTCTGTTTCCACCTTCATTCTCCTTTTTTCTTCAAGAAGCCCTGCTTCCTTCAAGTATTTAATGTGAGCCTGGACAGCGTCTGCCACTTTTTTGATTCCTTTGTCCTCCACAGCCACTGTCTTAATCACAGGGGGGTGCCATTTTTTCTCAGTATCAAAATCCAGCATCATTTCCAGTTCCATCACTGCCTTGTCTGCGTAATCCAGATCAGCCTTATTCACCACAAAGATGTCTCCAATTTCTAAAATTCCTGCCTTAATGGCCTGAATATCATCTCCCATGGAGGGCATGGTGACCACCAGGATGGTATCTGCTGCTTTAATAATATCTACTTCATCCTGCCCTGTGCCCACTGTTTCCACAATGATGATATCTTTACCGAATGCATCCAGGATTTTAATCGCATCCTTGGTAGCCAGGGCCAGCCCTCCCATGTGCCCCCGAGTGCCCATGCTTCTGATGAACACTCCCGCATCGGTGGCTCTGTCCTGCATCCGGATTCTGTCTCCTAATAATGCGCCCCCCGTAAAGGGGGATGAAGGATCTATTGCAATAATCCCAACTGTTTTGTGGTGCTCCCGGAAGTTGTGAGTGAGTTTGTCTACCAGACTGGATTTCCCAGCTCCTGGCGGTCCAGTCACTCCAATGATGTGGGCCCTCCCAGTATGAGGGTATAATTCCTTTACTGCTGTTTTTGCTTCTGGAGCATCGTTTTCCACTAAGGTGATCAGCCGAGCGCAGGCTCTTCTGTCTCCTTGGAGGAGTTGTTCTACTAATTCCATATTACGCACTTGTGTGAGATTGAACAAATTTGATGATGTCTTGGGTGGGAGTCCCTGGACCAAACACTGCTGCCACTCCCAGTCTCTTCAATTGGGGAATGTCTTCATCAGGGATAATGCCGCCTACAGTAACCAGAATATCTTCTGCATTATTCTCTCTTAAGAGTTGTATAATCCTGGGAACTAACGTCATATGGGCTCCAGACAGAATAGACAATCCCAAGCAGTCCACATCTTCCTGGAGGGCTGCTTCCACCACCTGCTCTGGAGTCTGTCGTAACCCAGTATAGATAACTTCCATTCCTGCATCTCTCAGCGCTCTGGCTACCACCTTGGCTCCTCTATCGTGGCCATCCAGTCCAGGTTTTGCCACAAGCACTCGAATCTTTCTCATTACAGTCACCGTACATTATTTTGATCTGACTTTAAAAAGCTATGCGGTCATTGCATTTGAATACAGGAGTGCATAACATCGACAGGTAATAGGAATTGAGAATTGAAGCTAGGTCATAGATTAATCTATGAAGGTTATCAACTATTTTCTGAGAACTTGCAGGATTTTCTTCTTCAATGATTTATCTAATTCCTTTAAAAAGTCTAAGAGTTTTTTTCTATCCTTCACTAGTTGTCTTAGGTCTTTTGTGAAGTTACCAACTACTGGCAGCTTAATTCGGAATATGATGGACTATACGAAGTAGAATCGCTCAACAAGCTATGAGTAGATGATGGCAGGAAGTTATCAATTCCGTCAGGAAACATCGTTATTTCTTGCAGTTCTCCTAGAATAATTTTGAAAAATCATCATATACATCTTTTCTATGTCCAATAAATAATATAATCACTTTTTGCTCTTTCTTATCAATCTCATAAATAATTCTATAATCTCCTACTCTCAATGACCAGAATACTGAATATCTTAAGTGATTACCTCTTTCTGGATATTCTTGTAGTTCTTCCAGTTTTTTTCTTATTCTTTTTCTCATTTCTTGATCTAGTTTATCCAGGAATATATTTGCCTTTGGATGGAGCAAGATGCTATAATTCATGTAGATCCTCTAGCGGAATTAGTATCTCAGGATTCTCTTTCGCTTCATTACTCCTTTCAACAAGGATTTTGTAAAACTCACGGGTCTTTTCTTTTTCCTGATATAACGCAAGTATTGTTCTTATGGCATCGCTTCTACTCTTGAATTTCCCTTCGGAAACCCATTTGTCAATTTCTGAAATGCTTTCTTCGGGGATTCTTAATTGAACTTGAACCATTCTATCACTGTAAACACTATTGTTTACTTATTTATAAAACTTCGCATAACTTACCTTAGACGCAGTTTCTCACTTTACATAAACCACAGAGGATTGAAACGACATGTGATCAATAAACTTTTTAGTTGGAAAGAAAAGATAGACTAGGCCTAAATCAAGCGACAAGTAGTAGAGTTAGATCTAGAAAATGTAGAAGGCTGGCTTATATTAGGTCAAATAGCTGGAAATGCAGGGAATTTCAAGAAGGCTAAGGAGTATTTTGAGAAAGTAGTAGAGCTAGATCCAGAGAATATAGAAGGATTATTCCAATAACTAAAAGAATCCTGAAAGGTCCCTCTGTAAGCTCCAACGGAATCTCAATCTTTTTGCCCATGCGTTTTCGATAGAATCCACCTAGCAAAGGAGCTAAAAATCCACGCCTTAGAGCAGGATCTCGAAGCAGTTTATGTGTGCTAAAATGAAAACTTTGTAAAACGAATACATTTATGGGAATACCCTACTTTGCTGGAGTAGATTCATGATTATCGCTGGTTGAGTGAATGGAGACGAGGTGGAAGGATATGCAGTCCTGATATGTTTGGAATATTCTTCAGACTTTCAGGTCTAAAAGAGGAAATATACCCAAGAGAGGTTGAAACAATGCTGTCCTTAGCAGAAAATCCTGAATCGTTTACCGAAACTCTCTTGAATCTTATTAAGGATGGAAGAACAGTTAAATTCCTTGAGTGTATAAGGGATTACACTGAGAGTATTCCCAAAGAGCATATAGAACCCATTGTTGCAGTATTGATGGATATTGGTGATTTGCTCCCTGAAGAGCCCCTACTGGCTTTCTTAGAATAACTTTCTAAAGCCAATAAGAAAGATCATTAGACAAAGACATACGTTCAATGTCTGATGAGTGCACCTATTAGAATCTTAGTAATTAAAGCTTTTCAAGTGATAAAGACTTTCCAAAAACCTTTTTTAATTGACCAAACACCTCTTTATCTTCAGATAACCTGAAAAACATATCAATGAACATTTGATGTATTTCCTCGCATTTTATAGATGGCGCTCTCATGGAGCCTGTCATCTGGTAGGTTTCCCCTCGACACCACCCTGCACACCAGTACCGTACAGGACATGCTGCACATTTTTCATTCAAAGAGGTGACCGGGTAATTTTGTCTGATCCTTTGAAGCGGCTCTGCATTTTCCCAGATCTCTTTGAAGGGTTTCTCCCGTATGTTCCCTGCCTGAAATTCTGGCAAATGATGGTTGGGACAGGGGTATACCTCTCCATCTGCATTCAGCATCACCAGTCGTGATCCAGTACCGCACCAGCTCTGTATGGCACAAATGTGGCAGAGCCGTGCTGCTATGGATAAAAAATCTGAACCCATCAACTTCCGGCAGTCAGGGTTCTCTTGAAACACAGTGAACCCTTTCTCCATCATTTCCAGATAGGATGGAGGCTCCAACCCACAGGTAATGCCCGCTCCTGCCTGCTGTAAGGGGATGAACCGGGCCCTCGACACTCCTAATTCCAGTGCAAATTTATAGTAGTGTTCCAACTCATCAAGATTGGCTCTGTGGCACACCATGTTCAATACTGTCATCACATCTTCTTCTACCAGTAATTTCACTCCTTTAATTGTTCTATTAAATGTACCCTTTCCTCTAATACGCTCGTGGGTTCTTCTATTGGGTGAATCTAATGAGACCTGCACACTCACATTTTCTACAGCAGACACGTTCTGAGCAAATTCTTTGGTGACAAGGGTTCCATTTGTGGATAACGATATATGCTCCACCATGGGAGAGGCATATTCAATAATGGCCAGGGTTTTTTCAGGCACTGTTAGAGGTTCTCCACCTAATATCTGGAGGTTGGTTCCCTTTTCTGCAAGGAGGGGGGCAGCTTGATCTAGAAAGTCTTTGAATTCTTCTATTGTCAACTCATTCTGGTTATTTTGACTTAATAGATTCTCTTTGTTGTAGCACATAATGCATCGTAAATTGCACCTGTTGGTGGGATAGACCACAATACTCATGAGTTTGTCAGGGTCAGTTAAGAACTGAGAGGAATCTCCCTTTTCGTACAGAATTTTGGCATCTATTAATGTCTCGATATACCCATTAATGATTTCTTCTGGGACTTGTGTAATTTCCTGGAACTGTTCTACTATCTCTTGAGTAGTTGTTTCACCCTGGATTGTGTTCAAGAATTCAAATGCTTCTTCATCTACCACCATCCAGTTGGGTATATTATCCCAGATCATTAAGTAGCGACCATTTCTCTCTTCTGTAAATACAGGCGCTCGGCATATGTATACTTTTTCTACCATTCTGTTCACCAGGAAAAAGAAATAAAAAAATAGAGAGTAGTTACATCAAAGAACCAGAGTCGTCCACATGGGCATATGGGAGATACTCAGGCGGGGTAGTTCCATTGATGCCCACGGTCCCAACTTCGTAAAATTCCATTTTCTTCACCTCCAAAAATTATATACTTTGATTCTTATAAAGCTTTTGTATTACCAGATAAATGAAAATTAAGAAAATCAGATCGGAAACTGGCAACCCTTAATAAGGTTCAAAATGCATTTGTCTTTCCAGGGTTATGAAGATTAGTAACCTGTTTTCTGAGATGAATTCGTTATGTCCTCTGATTAACTGAAATAGTTGCTTTTGATGTCTAAAGTGAAAGAAGACTGCTCATAATGACCTCTAGCTCTTTCTTGCATTCATTTCGATTCCTCCAAATGATGCAGAGGAGGTAATGTGCTCTATGTACTTTTGTATCTTGCAGTATGATCAGTAGCTACCTGTGATGTTGATCCGAATTCCACCATCTGAGAGTGCAGCACTATAGATGCCAGATTTGTGGGTATCTTTGCTCATGTATGAGGGGACTCATAGACTTTTTGACCACCTGTCCAACTATCTCTCCACTCGATTCTATCAATGACGATCTTCAGCAAGCAGAACTCGTCAGATTCTGGACCAAGAGGAAAATATTGGGATAAATCAAAGCCTGCTAGATCCCATACCCTCTTTTTCTCGTCCAGATTATCAATTATTTCAGCTCTGCCCACAACAGTAGCTGCCTTATCTCCGCGAGGTAGTTCCACAAAGGCAAGACAGGTCTTAGGGTTTTCCTGTATGTGTTGTACTTTCCTGGAAGTACCGAACGTTGTCACCCAGAGAGACATATCATCTTCCACTATTGGAGACACGGGACGGACTCTCGGCTGGTCACCATCCACTGTGGCAAAGTAGGCATGGAAGGAATTCTCCTTCATTATAGCCACTATCTTTTCTTTGTCAGATTTCATACTCTACCTCCTTTTTTGCATATTAATAACTTGTGTTACCAAAATGGTGGCAAGTTAGCTGGATTCATGAGCTCAATTCGTCTGGTGAGTAGTTCAATGATAGAACATTTAGTGTAGATACACACTACCAAAATACCACCATCAATTTTCATGTCCTTGGTAGCAATGTATAATGCAGGTGTCGCATGACTACCTGGGTTATAGACGCCAATAATGACTCTGGCAAGTTAATCATTTGATTTGAATCTACAGAGAGTACTCCACTGCTCATGGCTGTTATTGATGCAAAAGGCTAAAAGCATACCATACCACATCTCTATTGCTGTGAAGGTTCAAGGCAGCTCAAATTTACTGGCAAGGATGAGTGATAAAAATGGATAGAGAGTCCATAATTATGAAAATTGCAGAAACCTTATACTTTCTCTGGGAAAATATAGATGCTTGTATTGCAATACTGGTCTCTGTTATTGTAGCATTTTTTAGTATCTGGAAACGGACACCGGATCTCTATGTCAGTGGTGCCATATTGGCTGTACTTGCTGTCTTGTCTTTTGCAATACTCAAGACAAGAAAAGTGATTCGAGCTCTAGAATATGCCAAAGGAGCAGGAGTATTCTTAAAGGATCGAAGTGATTTGAGCTCGTTGAAGCAAAGAATTGCTTCAGCGCACGACATATGGTTCTGTGGTATTTCCCTGATCAATGTTATGTCACAGCTCGAAGAGGATTTCAAGGTGAAGCTAAGAGATGAAGGAGTTAATATTCGACTGCTCGTTATTGATCCTAAATCTCCAGCAGCCAGATTAGCAGCCGATTGTACATGTGATACTTTGAAGGGTATAAGAAGTGACATTTCCCGTTCTATTTTGCGCGCAAGTAATATAGTGAAAAATGGAGTTGGTAATGGGACAATTGAATTACGATGCATGAAGGTAGCACCAGGCTACAGTATGGTACTTACTGATCCTAAGAAATATAAAGGTCGAATTCTCGTAGAATTCATAGGATATAAATCACATACACGTGATCGTCCCCATATTGAACTAACCCGCCAGAGAGATTGTCCGTGGTATGAATACTTTCTTAAGCAGTATGAGACTTTGTGGGATAATCATAAAAACAATTGCCTAGTAAAGGCACCATGATCACTAAGTTACCGACTGAAGAGTGTATTCATCAAGAAATAATCTATTCTCTAAACCTCATATGGGGCAATCATTAGGACATGGATACTATCTTAGTCTTGCAGCAATATGAGCTTATCGTACTCTACTTCATTTGAACTCAATCCATAACTCTATTTTTTCCTGCAGTGTAAACATAGTGCTAGACATTAATTCTGAACCGGGATAATTGCACACCATTACTTATCATTTATTCTTTCTATAAATCTGTCCCAGAATTTTGTCCTAAAACCTTAAATAAGAAACTATTAGAACGATGACAAAAGTTCTTGACAGAAAAACCTGAAAAGAGGTGATCACATGGAAAGAATCGAATCAACACAGCCTGATCAAACCACAAAACGCATCTGTGTAGCTGAATCTTTAGCCACTGCTTCATACACCAAAGGCAACCTCCGTGAGTAAATGACGACATACTTACAGGCTGCCCGGGCAGATTATACTGAAGAAAGAAAAGGGAGATTTCTCTATTTCTGGGGTGATTACCCTCACTGGATTGTCACAAACAGGATAGGTAAGGAAATCCTTTGCATGCTTGTGAAAGGTGCAGCCCTTGATGATATTTCAGAATTTTACCAGAGAGAAACAGATTCATCCCCAAAAGAAACTGCAAAAGATTTAGAAACATTCTTGGGCCCATTGGTCCAGGTAGGTGTGGTCTACGAGAAGGAATCCCCACCTGTGATACCTCCAGTGAAGACCCAGTTCTCTGTTGATACTGCTGCCCAAAATATTGCCAGTGTGGTAGTAAATCCCACCCGGGCCTGCAATTTTCAGTGTGCCCATTGTTACACTGATGCAAAAACTCCTCTCCCTGATGAGTTATCATTGGAGGAAATGATCAGTATCCTACAGGAAATTGCCCCATTCATGCGAGGGAAAATCCTTGGGTTTCTGGGTGGAGAACCGTTACTACGAAAAGAAGATGTCCTAAAAATCTCTGAATACTGGATAAGAAAAGTGGAAGGATCTGCTTCTGTTTCCACCAATGGGAGTTTGATTGATTCTCATTTTGCCAGAAAAGCAGCCAGTCTAAAATTAGCTATTCAAATCAGTTTAGATGGTGCTACCCCTGAAACTTGTGATGCTGTACGAGGAAAAGGTAGCTGGAAGAAAGCACTCAAGGGAACAAAAATATCAGTAAAAAACAAGGCATCCACCTGGTTGTGCATGGTGTATCACAAGGGCAACTTTGGTGAACTGGAAGATTTCATTTCTTTAGGATTAGAATTGGGAGTGAGTGGAGTCAGGTTCATTCCCTATAATTACTTGGGAAGGGGGATGTCCAGTGATCTGGTGAAGATCATGCCGTATCAGATGGTCAAGAAAGTACATAAAATACTAAAAAAGCATCCTGAATGGGGTGATTTCATCGATCAGAGCTTTTTCGGGAATATTTCAGTTATTTTACGCTCAGCTCCCCGATATGTGTACTGCGGATCAGGATTATCCACTCTATTAATAGAAAGCAATGGCGATTTGTACCCCTGTATTAACTTGGCATACCCTGAATTTAGAATCGGGAATTTACGGGAAATTACATTTGAAGAGCTGTGGTTTCACTCTCCCATTCTCAGAAAGATTCGTTCATTATGCGTAGAAGATGCCAATAGAAAATGCGCGGGTTGTCTTATCAGGTATTTGTGTGGAATGGGATGCCGTTCTGAAATCTATGAACTGACTCGCCGGTTAACACTGCCTGTGTTTTTCTGTGAATCCTGGAAGAAAGCAGTGCGTGAAATGTGCTGGATACTTGACGAATTCCCCGGGTTACACAAAAAAGTGACAGACCAGAGACAGACATGGACAGCACAGAGTGAATCGTTAGTTGATGAAAATAAAGTCCAACCCCTTATAGATCAATTGCAGGTGATAGCACGAGAGAAGAACATGAAATCCGAAGAAAGCTCGATGAAAAAATAAATTTATTGAAGCATATTCGAGAATCATTATCTTTTGATCTTGAAAGATCAGAAATTGACATACATCCTGCAGTCTTGGCTCAATGGCATTATATTAAAGCATTACAATGGGTTCTGGAACTAGATCCATAGATTTCGTGATTCAAGAGTTAACTCACACAAAAATGTAATAACCCTGTGAATATGACCCTTTTATCCCTTATACATGACCTTTCTTCAAGAGTAGTAACATTGCTACCTGTGGGAAAGATTCTTTGTAATTTTTCAAATTGGAACAGCACATCTACATTTCTGTAATGATTGCACACTATTACTTCTCATTTTGTTCTTAACGTAATTTTATCCCTGTTTCTGTCCCTAAAAGCTTAAATAATACAATTAAAAGTTAGAATCCAAGAGAATGAACAGTCTGTTCAGAGAGGTGACCACATGGAAGGACGCTCCCCACCGCACTGTGATGAAAATGTATGGAGTGATAAGCGAGCATGAAATTAAATCCCTCAAGAATTGCAGACATCTACAGTTTACATAATTTGTGTGTGCGATACATACTCATCAGTGAAATTCCAGCAGGGTTAGCATTATATTTGTTCAGTTCCTTTCTCCCCCTGTACATCAAGGAATTCGAAGCACGCATGGTAGTGGTCAGCATATTTTTTTCCTTGCAGGGTGTCTTCAACATGGGGTTTGCTGCTGTCAGTGGCTGGCAGGTAGATAAGTACAATCGGGCGATTCTGCAAAGTGTTTTCACCTTTTTGTTTTCAGCAGGAGTCTTAGTAATGATAGCGCAATACGGGAATCCCTACCTAGTGGTAGGAGGGTTAGTCATTGTTTCTCTCTCCGTAAATATTATCCGCACTGCCCGCTACAGTCTCATTGTCGATTTTGTGCCCAGTGATAAGAGAAGTTCCTTTTTTGGTCTCCTCAATGGTGTGGGGAATGTATTCAGCATAGCAGGAGGCTTAATAGGTGGATACTTACTTTTAAAAGCAGATTTTACCATTTTATTTTTATTAATCGCTCTTCTAATTTTTTTGGCGGGAGTGATACGAATTTTCATAAAAGATCCTCACTACTCAAGATCAGAAAGCTCATTTACCTTTTTTACAGATTTCAAGGCAGCGTACAAAGCAATTCTAGATAACAGAATACTCACACTTTTGATTGCTGGTGATATATTTATTGCTTTAGGGTTTTCCACCACTTTTAACTTCTACGGCATTTACTTCAAAGATGTATTACACTTTGACTACTCCAAAGTGGGGTTACTCATCAGCATATTCTATGCAGGAATTGCAGTAGCCTCCTTTGCAGGAAGTATCCTATCAGATAAAATCGGTCACGAAAGGGCCCTCTTCTATTCTGTTTTTGTCAATGCCTGGTTCATCCTGGGATTCATTTATGCCAGAAACTTCCTGGCTGTTGCTATCATCTATTTCGTTTTAGGAATGACTGGAGGAGTGTATGCTCCCAATTTTTTTACCATTTTAGGTGACTACAGCCCTGAACAACATCGAGGGAAGATTTACTCCATTCAAAGTATTCATGACAGCATTTTCTTGATTATTGCCCCTCCTCTGGGTGGATTTCTGTGGGATACTGTTACTCCCATTTCTGCCTGGTACATAGATTTGACCTGTACCGTTGCAGCTGGAGGTGTCTTTTTTCTGCTCTTACTCCATGGGAGGAGGAGCCGCCATGAATGAACAAAGGAAAGAGGACATGAAAAAAGAGTTTGATACCCTGTATGCCTCTACAGACTGTGTATGGGGATTAAAAGCTGACAAGTACCTGGGTATAGCTCTTAAAAATGTGGATAAAGGGCATGCTTTAGACATTGGCTGTGGAGAAGGGAGACACTCTTTATTTCTGGCTCAAAAAGGGTATGCAGTGGATGCAGTAGATATTTCAGAAGAGGCAATCAAAAAATTAATGCAGTATGCACGAGTATACAATGTAGAAGAGTCAATAACTGCAATCGTGGGGGATGTACGGAAAATGGATGTACCAAGCAAAAGGTATGACCTCATTGTAATCTCTTTTGTTTTTCCCTTTTTGAAGCATTCAGACATTGAAATCATACTCAAAAAAGCAAAATGTGCTCTAAAACCAAAGGGTTACATATATGTTTCAGCCTTAACTACAGACGATCCAGAATACCAGAGCTACAGTGAAAAGCAGACACCTATTGAACCGAGAACGTACTACAGCCCCGGACTGCAGTGCTACTGTTATTTTTTTGAGAAGAATGAATTGAAACTCTACTTTTCAGATTACACTCTCATTGACTACACAGAAGCTGTGGTTGAACTCTCCCGGGAGCCGTACACCCATGCTTTCTGCCTCATTTTTGCCCAGAAACGATGATATCATGATTCCCGAAATAATCTTCCACGTGAGCTATCCCTTCCATAAATGGTTTCTCTACTACAAGGGTGACTTTGATCCTCACTTTCTGGATAATTTGAGAAAGAAAGTCATTACATTTGAGAAATTGTGGACAGCCCACGAAAAAAAGGTGCTGACACTGCTTCCCAGCTATGTGGGAGTGGGGTGGCCTTACACAGAAATACATGTCTATTGTTTTGAAAATGCTGAATATTACGATGTGCCCTGTATCTCAGATCCAGTTTCTATTAACATGACTGGTGACAATCTCGAATTATTCCTGTTATACCTGATTCATGAGCTGGTCCACGTGATCATTCAGTTTGACAGTCGGTTTTCACGCCTTTCTCTGGATAGTCAGGAAGCTGTAGCATACTTTGTAGGGAATAAAGTTCTTGAGGATATAGTGGAAGATCCGCATCCAGTAATAGACTTATTTACTGTTTTCTGGCCTTACAATTTTGTTGAAATGGCAGCAAAGTTCAAGGATAAGGTTAATTTAACTGGAACTACAGTGCTTGAATTAATTGAAAGGGGAATCTTGTAGTCCACTGAAATCACACTGTAATTAGATCTGTGATTTCTTCTCCATAGTACACGTGTCCATGACCTCCGTGAGCTACAACCAATAAATAGACGGCCTGAGCAATGTACTTCTCTTTGGTCCGAAATACACTTAATGTTGAATAATCTGTTTGAGAATTCTGCAGTTTTTTCATATCTCTGTAGAACTGGATTCTTTCTTTGGCTGGTTTTTCTGGAATGTCATAATCTACAATATACACCCTATCGCCCATGATATAGCTGTAACACTTTCATATATAAATGTTATCCGAGAGCACAGGAAAAATAATAGTTGAAAAAGGAATTGGGGAATTACTTTTGTAATACAGAATTATTGAGTGCTTTGGAATCGCTTCTTTAAAATGATAAACAGCATGCTAAGCCCTGTTCGAAAATTTTGGAGTCTGGTAGAGGAATGTTTTGACTCTCCCCCATGCCTTTGATAGTATCCCACAGGTATCTCTACTATTTTTAGGTCAGTCTTTAGCATTTCAATCATCATTTCTACAGAGAATGCAGCTCCTTCAGACTCCAGGTTATCCTTGATACGATTGTACGCATGTTTCCATATTCCACGGTACGTACAGCCCACATCGGTGAATTGTGCTTTCTTGTTCCACCAGAGGATCTTAACCACATTCCCCATTGCTTTATTACCCCACTGCAAGAACCAATCCATATGTGCACCCTGTTCGATCAGTTCTTTGGCTGTCCGTGTGCCGATAACCATATCAGCACTCTTGAGGTATTCCAGAATTCTTGGCAAGTCTTTTGATCTAAAAGAGGCATCTGCTTCTGTTACAATGAGAATATCGCCTTCTGTGTGATTCAGGCCCCGTTTGAGAGCATTTCCATAGCCTTGAGCAGGCTCTGAAACCACTTTTGCATTTAATTTTCGGGCAATTTGAACAGTTCTATCTGTGGAATTATTATCAACTACAAGAATCTCATCCACTGGTTCAATACTAAAGTCTTTTACAACCTGGGCAATTGATTCCTGTTCGTTATATGCAGGAATAATCACAGTAGTTGTATACTGATCAAAGCGGGAAGAGCGCCACAGATATGTGGCTTGGTCTAAATCTTCAATCTTATTAATATTGACGTAGTCTCCTTCTAAAAAGAAAGCGTACACCTTTGATTTGGTTCGAGCAATTGTATCAATGACATCAGTGATCTCGATTTCATTTCTCAATGGTGAAGGAGTTGCCCTTTTAATGTAATCAAATACAAGAGGATTAAACGCGTACGTTCCCACTCCCAACAAATTCGATACTGGCGACTGCGGTTTCTCAATCAAAGATAAAACAGTATTTCCTTGAATGTCTGCAGTGTAGTTCTTCTTTATCTTCGTTTTGTCAGACACCTTCTTGAATGCACATAGTGCATTAAAATCGTTTTCAAATAGCTCTAGCATGTCTTTGTGATTGGTGTTGATGTACATCTCGTCACCTAGAATGACAAAAAAGGGATAATCAATGTAGTCTTCACCTAACCCTATAGCATGACCAATTCCCTTTCGCCTCTCTTGAGTGATGTAGTTGATCTCAAGGTCAAAATCAGATCCATCTTCAAAATATTCCTGGATTTGTGTACCGTGTTCTCCTGTGACAATGTGGACTTCTTTTACCTGTAGTTCTTTTAAGATTTCAAGGTTATACTGAAGAATGGGTTTTTCATCTATGGTTAACATTGCTTTTGGTTTCTTCTTGGTTAAGGGGTACATTCGCATGCCACGCCCTGCAGCCGGAATTAAAGCGACATTCTTTTTCATTTTACTGTTTCGCCTCGCTCTTTGCTGTGGAGAAGTTTTCACCTATATAAGGTTTGACATCCTCTCGTCCTCTCTTTTGTAGCCCGTTTTTGTACAAAAAATGAATACACAAGATTTATAAGGAATGTATGATAAATATGAAACGATATTATGTTTTCTACCATCAAAATCAAGAGAGAAACAAGAGAGAAACTGAAACACTTTGGACATAAGGATGAATCATACAATGACATCATAGAAAGATTGATGGATTATTTTGAGGAGCTGGATGTTGAGGAACTAATCGAAGCTAGATGGAAGAGATTGCAGGAAGAGAAGGGCAAGTACATACCGCTGGATGAGGTTTAAATGGAGATACGAGTACATCCGCAAGTCAGGAAATATTTAGACAAAAGTGATGAAAAAGAGAGGGCTCAAAAAAGTCCAAGGAAGCATTGACTCTATATTTTCCTTAAATATTTGTTGTACTCATCTATGCTTATTTCAGTTTCTTTTAGGATCTCTCTTATCAACGGACGAGCCAAAACCCTCCCCCTATGATGAGGAACTGTGGTATATCTTCCATCAGGATGTCTGTAGAAGACGTGACTTCCTTTTTGTCTCACTTTCTTGAACCCAAATTTCAAGAGAAGTTTCTCCATTTTTCGAGCATTGATAAGTTTGAGCTTCGTCATACGAGAACCTCTATTTGCTGGATTCCTACAAATTCAGGTATAGAACCTTTGGTTTCAGAATCCATTTCTTCCAAACAGAGTTCAATAACCTCTTTGAGATTCTTCTGAAGCTCATCAAGAGTTTCTGCTTGTGTGTGAGCTCCTGGAATCTGTGGAACAATCGCCACATATAATCCTGTTTCACAGTCTTTTTCAATGTAAGCAGTTAACGTTCGCATTTTGGCATCACCTTAGTACATGAATTTAACTCCATAAGGTCTACTTGTATATGAAGGTTACCCTTTGAGAAGTGAGAAGTTAATGGCATCATAACTCGTAGTATGTAATCGGGAGAGAATTATTTTCAGGGAAGTGTCAATTCTGGATAAGTCGCAGAGTTAAAGGTTCTGTTCAATTGGGAGACGAAGCTGAAGGTTCTTCATTCAAAAAAGAGAATCTCAAGAAATCAGGTGAATCGATTCAAGGTTCCTCCATTTTTAATTCATCTCCAGGTGTTGAACTATCTATCAAGTTTTTTGACCTTTCTATCTGTTCTGTATCCAATGTGATAAGTTTCACGCCAAAAATGTAGGAAACTGTCACATAAACGGAATCATATCCTCTGATTTTGTAATAAGCTGCAAATTTAGCAGATAAGTTTGATATTTCTCTATCAGTTGGTATAAAAGAAAAGTTAGAGATATTTCTCAAATCTTCGACAAATTCCAAGGCCAGATGAGAATTATCTGTACCTCGCTATTGCAGATGACACTTCTGGTAGAACAATTTCTGGGAGAATAACAGTAATTCCTTCTTTCTTGATTTTTTCTATCAAGAGTTTGTTTGCCTCGTGATGGTCTTCATGCTCCATGAAAGAATTTACCAAAACACTGGCATCAATGCAGTACATGTTATCTTCTTTCTCCGGAGATAAGCTGATTCTGATGTTGGGTAATACATCCACAACAACTTTGAAAGCTTTGAGAATTTCAACAGAATTATAAACAGAGAAGACAATGGTGGGTCATGAATGTACCAAAGAAGGTTGCACCCTACAAGTTCACATTAAGCTTTTGCATTCTCGCATTGCTGATAGGGCTACGCACACCATTTCAGCCTATATTTTCTCTGGTGCTCTTATCATATTTCCCTGGAATTTTTCTTGCATCTTTAGTAAAAAAGGAGTTCAATCTAGTAGAAGGATTATTCCTCCCCTTATTGTTGGGAATCAGTTTCTGGATTGTTTTCTTCCACTTTTTCTCGGAGCTTAAAATCCTGCATTGGCTAACTGGTGTAGTGATCTCCTTCTTGAGTGCAGTCTTAACAGATAAACAGATCGTACATATCTGTATCAATCGCACTGACTTTTACGAGATGATCTTTCTTCTAGTGTGCTGTGCATTCATGGTGTCTTACAGCTATCCCTGGTCCCAATTCTATGAATGGATACCTCCAGGAGATGACATGAAATACCATGCATACTTTATTGAGGAAACAGTAGCAACCCGTTCACTCCCTTCAGATTACGGAGAATTATACCCAGAGCTCACCACCATGACCTACCCGGTGGGCTACCACATCATTGTATCGTTAGCGCTTCTTTCAGACACATCTGTGTCTTCAATTGTCATTGTAACCTTCTTTTTGGTGCCGCTCTCTTGTTTTTCCTTCTATTTTCTGGGGAAAACATTGTTCAACAGAAGAGTTGGCTTATACTCTGCCTTTTCTCTTTCATTTTTGTCGTTGTTCTTTCACCGGTTGTTAGCTACCTCCACGTATCCCAATTTGCTGGCAATTACTCTCCAGGTGCTGGCTCTTTTTTATCTGTTTGAAGCTTTTTATGCCCCTAAATCAAAAGGACTGCTTGGGTTATCTGCGCTGGCTTTTGCTGCTTCTGGAGTAACTCATCCGTACATTTTTGTATCAAGTGGTATCTTTTTGTTGTTTCTCTTTGGCTGGGTTTTCTTAGTGAAGGACTTTCTGAAAGTCAAAGTGCTAATGTACGTGGGGATGGGATTCCTCTTTTTGAGTATCCCTTACTTTTTGAGGTTGGAATTCTACCCACTTTCTGACATTGAGTGGCGAACCTTCTCCGTATGGTATGCAGCTGATTCTATTACCTCTTTTTCAAGTCTTGTGAAAAATGTGTCTTTTTTGAGTCCTTTAGTAGTATTATTTGGAATTTGTGGATTGTTAACGTTGAAGAAACGAAACGTTGCGATCATGACTTTGTGGATGGCAGCAATGCTGGTCATTCCTGTTCTTTCTGCTTTCCAGTTGAAATATCCTGGTTGGTATGCTATATCACCCAATAGATTTCTGCTTTTTCTGTTCATGCCTCTCTGTGTCATGTGTGGAAAATTTCTTGTAGATGTAGAAAAACTCTTCTCCAGAAAGAAATTCTTGTCTCTCATGGGGGTCCTCATATTGTTCTCAGCGGGAATGCATCATTTCAATATGTTCTCTTCCTTTTCCCCCGATCCTGTCAATGAGGTCCAGATGAATTCAGATGATCGCTTTGTCATGGAATGGATCACCCATCATGCAGATGAGGATGCAGTAATTCTGAATACAGGTGCGACCATAGATTGCTCTTCGTGGGTCCCCGTTCTCTCCAAAAGAAGGGTTATCTTTCCCTTTTTTTCTGGATACAGAGGAGATAGGTGCATTACAAAGTTGAAACATCATGAAAAACTGGCTGATTTTCAGATTCTTATCCATATCCCTGATTCAGAGACAGCGCTTGCCATGCTGAGAGAATATGATGTGGATTATATCTACATTCCTGCATGGCGGAAAAAATATCATCTCGATATGTGTGCTGAACCATTTCTGCAGTCCCCATTGTACCAGCTAATGGTCAAAAAGGGGGATGCATATGTATTCCGGGTGGACTATGATGAAAACCCTGAAAAAATTCTTTTTGCCATTTTTGGAACGGAACACATCCTTTTGAAAGGAAACAAGATGGAAACAATCTCTTTTGTCTCCCACCTTTCTGCAGATGTCTATGGATCATACTATCTTTTCATTGAATACGAAGATGATGCAGACGGGCATTTGAATGTGGGCCAGAACAACTCATACCTTGGAACTGTGTTTACCTATAACACAGATAAGGAAAAATCCATTATATTCCCCCTTTCTAAACAGCATGAAATCGAGCTTCTATTCCATCCCGAGGTTGATCTTTTGTTGAAAGAAGTGAGAATATTGTTTGGGATGGAAAATGCAGTCAAAATCTCAGAACACATTGGATTAAAAGGGAACTGGATAGTATTAGAATCGGGGGAAGTGACTGCTCCTGCAGAGGATGAGGCCCTGCGGATATACCTTTTTAATATTGAAAAAGGGGAATTAGTCATACTATATGAAGATACTGGATACGGGAATGTGGATATCAGTATTTCAGATGCACTGGGAAGGTGGCATGGAGTCACAGTCATTTACAGAGAGAACTCAGGAGAAATCAGGGAAGTTCGGGTTCCTATTGAAAAGGAATATTCAATTTTTGTGTTAGGAGTATATGTACATGGAGAGGATTTCACAGTGTGTGGATTCTCCTATGAGTAATCTCATTTTTCCATTTTTGCCCAAACCTTTTATAGAACAAGCGCAGAGAGAGTAAAGGTGAGAATATGGTACATCCAGTAGTAATACTTGTCATTGGAGTGGTTGTAGGAACCGCCCTGATACACATGAGTGCAAGGATTGCTGGAGTGGAGGAGCTACCTTACTGAAAGCTTTCAAAGCCAGTGTGATCGGCGTCATTCTTGCCCTGGCCTTTGATATGATCTATCCTTTCTGGGGAATTGCCATTGCTTTGATGCTGGAGATTGTTGTCATCAAGTTTGTATACGATACTATGCTATCAAAAGCAGGCATGATCTTATTCCTGGTGATAGTGTTTTTTGGTAGTGCTGTACTCATTGGTTCGCTGATATATAGGTGGGTTGTTCCCGTAAGCGGTAGAGTTGTTTTGCTGCAGGAGTAATGGGACCGGATAATACGGAGACACAATTCCTTAGTAGAGATGATAGAGTAATTGTTAAATGGAGAAAGTGATCTGACTATCAATCCATTACTTTCATATTTTCATGCAAAATCACTTTTAAAAGATTCTTAGTAATAAGCAAGAGAAAAAGGATTACATATAACCAAAAGAATAAAAAAAATGAAAAAGATGGATAAAGACTGTTTATTCCTCCTCTATGACAGACTTTATCCTTTCATATTCTTCCTTTGTGATTTCTCCTCTGGCCAGTCGAGCTTGTAGCATCTTGAGAGCATCTGTTTCTGCTGGCTTTGCAGGTTTAACAGGCCTTGCAGGTCTTGCAGGTCTTGCAGGTTTTGGTCCTGGAGGCTTCTCTGTCACTGGGCGGCGAGTGCGTAGGTACACTGCACCTATCACAGCTCCAACTATTACCACTGTCAAGAGAAGGAGAATCATCATTGGGGAAATTTGTGTGGTTTCTAATGCCTCATCACAGGATGCAATCTGCTCTCTACACTCTGCAATTTTCTCTTCATCTCCCAACTCTGTAAACAGTCCAAGCGCTTCTTCAAACTTGGTTTTGGCTGCATTGTACTCCTCTTGATCAAAAGAGGTCATTCCTTCGTTGAATAATTCGTCAGCCCACTCCTGTACTCTTTCCTGTTCTTCTTCTAATGCTTCAGCCGTTTCCTGTTCTGTTATTCCCTCTATTTTTGTAGTGCACTCTTGAATGAGGGAAGCACAGTCTTCACTTCTCCTGGAATTGATTGACTGAAAGAGGCTTTGCGCTTCTTCTAGTTTGGCAATGGCGGCAGAAAAGTCACCCGCTTCTGATAAACTCTCCCCTTCCCGATACAAATCTTCTGCATCTTCACCTATCCCACAATTGGTTATATACGAGTTTGCACGTTCGAGGAGATTCAGTGCAGTATCGCTTTCATAGATCTCCAGAGCACTTTCCAAGTAGTTAATTGCTTGCATGAATGTGGAGCGTGCAGTATCAAAGTCTCCCGCATTCATGTGTTCCTCTCCTTTCTGTACTAAGTCTCGGCCTCTATCGAGAGAGCCTTTCTGGTGCTGGTAGGGCCCTCCTGGCTCTGTCAGCCAGTTGAAGACATTGGTTATAAACTGTCGATTATCTAGATTGTCAACATATGGATGTAGAATAAATTCACTGTTAGCGAGATAGACAATTCTCCCTTTACCGTATTCACAATATGCTGCAATGCATTCTTTTTGCTTCTCCACATACAAGAGTCCTTTGGAGGGGTTTCTGACGACAAGGGCACCGTAGCAGCCTGAATTGACTCTACTAATGTTCTCCAAGAGAGGATGAGTTTGGCCGTAAACTTGAATTACAGTATTGACCCACAGTTGGTTGGAACTGATAAATTCTACACCAAAGGAACTTGAAAGCGAGTTAATAGGCACCATCTCTAGATCACTTGAAGCCCATTCACCTGATAAAGGATTATGGGCTACCAGAAGCAGTATTCCACCACCATTGTTAAGAAATCGAGTAATGATCTCAATTTCAGTAGAGTCAAACTTGTCTCGAGGCTGGCATATGATAAGCATATCGAAGTCCTGTATATTCCGGTATGTTATTTGGTCATCTGATTCGACTATTTCATACGTGTCTCCAAAAATGTCAAAGCAAGGCAAGCTGTCAGCTGCGCTGAGCGGGTCCATGATTCTTTCGTCGTGACTGAAATCAATGAGGACTCTCTTTTCTGCACCAGAAACTGACTGTGCCATTGCGAGCACCAAAACTGTGATAACTAGGTATCTCTTACACATATTACCACCATGTATGTAATTCAGTGGGAGTATAAAAAGGTTTGTCTGATCGTCTGGATTCTTTGACCTTTTGATCTTTTAACCTCTTGACCAACCAGTACCAAGATACAAAAGGGTATTACTACAGGGTTATAGAGGCGAAACATTTAATATGCAAAAAGACACCTTCAGAATATGATTTTGTTTGATGAATCTCATAACGAATTCTGCAGCATTTCAGGCATTAAGAAGAGGAGGACATACACCACCTGGAAGGAACGCATTGAGCACCATGGGCTCGCCCATGTGAGGTCGCGGAAAGCATTCAAAAAGCAATTAAAAGAGGTTCAGGTCATTATTTTTGCAGAGCCTCACTCCTATTTTTCACTGGAAGAAACACGTGCTCTGTTTGATTTTGTGCTCCAGGGCAAATCATTAATCTTTATTGGCAATCATCATAATACTCCACGATACTACTCGTATGGGTGCAATGAAATTCTGAATGTAATTTCTAACCCCTTTGGTATCCGATTCAATACAGATGAAGTGGTATTCTCTCAAGGGAATGCAATTACTACCTTTGCTGATCATCCTGTGTGCAAAAATATAGATCTCCTGCACTACTGGAGAGGGTGCTCGCTCACATTATTACGGCTCAGAAAGTCTCGAACCACAGAGATAGCCTTTGGCTCACGGCATGATGCATCAGAAGTCTACCGGAAAGCACCAGTAGTGGCAGCAGTGTACGAAGGAGAAGGGAAAATATTTTGTTTGGGAGATTCAAGTGTATGGGCTGATTCTCGAGAACCTCTAGAGGATGATAATTTCTTGTTTGCAGAAAACGTGATTCAATGGGCTCTGCAGTAATTTCAGCATACAGCTGTAACTGCGGATTTTCTGTTGTAATGAGCTCCTCTCACCACGGAACCCGGTGATAAGCCCTTTCGTTTCACTCTTTTTCATAGACTGTTCTCCCTTTCAGAATCGTTTTGGTGACTGCTCCTTTTATGGTCCAGCCATCAAAGGGGGAATGGTCCGCTTTGGAATAGAATTGTGAAGCATTGATCCTCCACTGTTTTTTCAAATCAACTATGGTGAAATCAGCATCTGCTCCCACAAAAAACCCTTTTCTAAAATGTAATAGTGAATTCAATAGATTACAGGGATTTTCTGACAATCTCAGAACGATATCCTGTAGAGAGATCATGCCATTATTGAACGCATGTAATAATAAAGGAAGCATGGTTTCAATTCCTGCAATGCCTGAAGCTCCTTCCATTTTCTCTTCTAATGTATGGGGAGCGTGATCTGAAGCGATGACATCAATAGTATCCAAATGAGTCCACAACGCTTTTCTATCTTCTTCTGTTCCCAAGGAAGGCTCCACCTTATACACTGGATTATCATTTCTTTTCAAGAAAAGATGGTGAGGAGTAACTTCTTTGATGACTTTTCTTGATTTTAAAAATTCAATTTCTGGTTTTGATGCGATGTGGCAGATGTATAAAACTCCGTGGGGTAGACCACACCATTTTTTAGTAGTTTCTAAATCTGAATGGATGGCTACTGGAACTCTCAAGTCCAGTAATTGTTGAGCATCTCCTTTAAAGAGCAGCTTCCCTGTAGTTTCTGTTAAATACACCTTCACAAAAAGAGGGGTAACCTTTCCAATTTCTGTTACTGTATCCACCACTCCCATGTTCAAGGCAAAATCACACAATGAGTCTCGTTCAAACAATTTCTTTCGTTTCTCAAACATTACCTTTGTTATAACGGGTGGATCTGTATTGGGCATGTCCACCACAGTGGTAACCCCTCCAGCTACAGCTGCCTGAGTGCAGGTTTTCACTGTCTCTTTGTGGCGTTGATTGAAATCTCTGGCATGGACATGGAGATCGACAATGCTGGGAAGCACGTATTTGCCTTTGAAATCTACACCACTTCCTGACATTGCTCTTTTGATCTGGGTGATTTTCCCCTTGTCTACAGCAACATCGCAGGTGACAATACGTTCAGAGGTCACTACATTCATATTTTTGTACAGCATGCAACCGAAACCCTTAAGTTATTAAACATTAATAAACTATCTCTATCATGAACGATGTCATCTCCATAAAAGACTTTGATAAGGCCGAAATCGAGCAGGTTTTGATAAATGCAAAAATAATGGAAGGGTCCTTGCGGGGAACAGACCTTCTGGAAGGAAAAATTCTGGCTACCTTATTTTTCGAGCCATCTACGCGGACCAGGCTCTCTTTTGAATCTGCTATGAAGCGGTTAGGCGGCAAAGTGATAGGGTTTTCTGAGGCAACAGCTACATCAGTGGCAAAGGGAGAAACGTTACAGGATACAGTGAGAATGGCAGAACAGTACTCTGATATTATTGTTATCCGCCACCCCAAAGATGGATCAGCTCGACTCGCAGCAGAAGCAGCATCTGTACCAGTGATCAATGCAGGAGATGGAGCAAATCAGCACCCTACTCAGACGTTGCTGGATCTGTACACCATTAAAAAGGAACTACAAAGGATTGATGGATTAACCATCGGGATGATGGGCGATCTAAAGTACGGGAGGACAGTTCATTCATTGGTCTATGCATTATCATGGTATGACATTGATTTGCAGTTTATTTCTCCTCCTACTCTGGAAATGCCTTCATATATAAAAGCAGATCTCACCAAAAAGGGTATAGCCTTTCGAGAAATAACAGATATGAAAGATATCACTGTCGATATATTGTATGTGACCAGAATTCAGAAAGAGCGCTTTCCTGACCCTGAAGAGTATGAAAAGGTGAAAGGGAGCTATCGAATCACCATGGATACGTTAGATTACCTGAAAAAAGCAAAAATTATGCACCCATTACCACGAGTTGATGAAATTGACCCTGAAATTGATAGAACATCCAGCG
>Ga0209636_10000679_pt1 | contig 33708 bp, 32 predicted proteins | sample DeeMarSWOR152_54_FD_187464 | JGI IMG/M metagenome (GOLD analysis project Ga0209636, IMG submission 187464) | Marine sediment microbial communities from White Oak River estuary, North Carolina - WOR-1-52-54 (SPAdes) (version 2) | ecosystem: Environmental > Aquatic > Marine > Intertidal zone >...
CGAGCAGAGAGAGGCGGACGGGCGAGGCGGGCGGGCATCCCCCGTCAGGAACTCCTAGAAATGGTCAGGTCCCGATTCCATAGATCGGGAAACCGAAGAAAAGACGTTATGCCCCTCAGTCGCGTAATCTCCGTTCAAAATTGACCCAGTGATTCTTGTGAGGAGCCATAAAGACTTTGCCTCGCATCTTGTTGTGCTTGTATAATCATGTGTGTAGGTTCTATTCTCAACCACCGTCTAAAGGGAGGGTTGCCCATCATGTTTGAGACTCTGGATATAATGATTTCTCTGGCCGTGGTATTTTTGATTCTGAGCATGGTTCACAAGTACCTAATGAGCCTCATTAAACGGATGTTCAGCATCAAGGCTAAGGTCGTTGCAGATGAGATGAGGACTTTTGTGGGTGAGAATACCGTGCAATATCTGATTCCCTATCTCGAAAGGAAGGCAAAATTTCTCAATTTCCTGGAGCAAAGGCGCGGGATTCCGCTCATCAAAAGACGAGAAATTGGCCTTCGCCGCCTTGACCAGAGGCAACTAGAGGGGGTTATTGACGACCTCAGGGAGTTCATGCAGCGTAAATCTCTTCGGCAGCTTAAGGATCAACTGGCCCTTCCGTTGCCGCTGGTTGCAAGCAAGAAGAAGGTTGATGAGATAAGAGAGCATCTTGTCACGCTCAGGCGGCGAGTTGAATCCATGTATGATAACACGACCGATAAGATGAACCAGGTCTATGAAACCAGGATCAGACATCAAACCCTGATTTGGGGACTGGTACTCGCCGTACTGATCAATGCTGATTTCCTGGATCTGTATGGTTCCCTGGCAAAGAACTCCCTGATTCGCGGAAAACTCGTGGCCCAGGCCCAAGTCATCGATCGCCAGATGCAGCTCATGAGCGAGCAGATAGAACAGAAGGAGGGCGAAGAAATCACACGGGTGAAGCCCTTGTTCAAAGAGGCGCAGGCAAATCTCTCAGAACTGTCCGAATCCTTTGAGAAGGCAGGGCTCAGCCTGGGCTGGACAAAGGAAAAACTCTCTACTGCGTTCACGGGGTGGGGTGCCTTTTTCAATAAGCTACTGGGCCTCTTCATCTCGGGCCTCCTCATCAGTTTCGGGGCCCCGTTCTGGCACGATCTTCTTTCATCCTTCTCAGGACTCAGAAAGATACTGCAAGAGAAGGAGAGGCGAAAACCCGCGGTGCCATCGCCTCCTGCCGGCACCCCTTAAGGAATGAAATTCAACCCTTTTACCCAACGTTATTGATTTTAACCAAGGAGGAGATTATGGCAAAAAAAGCCGATGCAGTTTTTGAAGGCGGAGGTGTCAAGGGCATAGGATTGGTTGGTGCTGTCTCTGAAATCGAACGGGCGGGCTATCAGTTCGAAAATTTGGCAGGGACCTCGGCGGGGGCGATTGTAGCATCGCTTCTTGCAGTGGGTTACAAGGCAGCCGATATCAAAAAGGAACTTGAGAAGCTCAACTACAATGACTTTAAGGACGAAGGCACCCTTGACAAGCTCGGCCTCGTGGGAAAGGCACTGAGCATCGGATTTGAATACGGCATTTACGAGGGCGAATTTTTCGAGAACTGGCTGGAAAATCTGCTGAAAGCGAAGGAGAAAACAACCTTTGGCCACATTATCATGCCTGACTACCAGGAAGAGAAAACCAATAGGAAATATAAGTACAAGCTTCAGGTTATCGCAGCGGATCTTACGGACCGAAGATTGCTGGTGCTCCCCGGAGACCTCGAGACATTAGGTTACAGTCCTGACGAATTCAGCATCTCGCGGGCCGTTAGGATGAGCATGAGCATTCCCATATTCTTTGAACCTATTCGGCTTCACGACAATAGTGGGCGACCTCATTATGTTGTCGATGGCGGGATACTGAGCAACTATCCCATCTGGCTCCTCGACGACGGCACCAGTGATCCCCCGTGGCCGACCTTAGGTTTCAAGCTCATGGAACCTGGTAGCAGGGAATTAAAACAGCCCGACAGAAACCCTATAAATAATCCCATCGCCTTCTTTAAAGCCCTTGCAGGCACTATGATGGATGCACACGATAACTACCATATTTCCAAGTCAAAAGGAGATTATCAGAGGACAATAGGCATTCCCACAGTTGTCACGGTTAACAACGTACGAAAGGAAATCAAGACCACTGATTTCAACATTACACAGGAGGATAGCCAGGCACTATTCAAAAACGGCGTTGTGGCTTCTCGGGAGTTCCTGAAAACATGGGATTTTGAAGAATGGAAAAGCAGATACAGGCAGAATCCTGCATCCTAACGATTTCAGGTTCTGCTAACGGAAATGAAGCCATCCGGATGAGGATCTTCACAACTACACCAACAGCATATGGAGTTTGACCATTTGGCTGTCAGCCACCTGTCTGAGCCGACAAACATTCTGTCACCTGCCTCCTTTCCGGCCCCCAAGGATTTTATTTAGTGATCTGGGGGGTTTGGTAGTTGCTCTCAAACGTGTTTGCTAGTATAAGCATACTCTATTTTTGAGTTTTTAAGCAGAGAGGTATTTCCTCCCTCTGGTCTTGGGGGAAGAAACGGAGTTGTCACTATTCAGATAAAAACCTTTTTTACTTGGTTGAGGGTCTAGGATGAGAAGAAGGGAGAAGGAAATCACTGAAAAAAGAGCGATCGAATCGATTATAATGAAATCCTCTGTATGTCGGCTGGGCTTGTCAGAAGACGATCGGCCCTATATCGTTCCCCTTTGTTTTGGATACAAGGATAATGCCCTCTATTTTCACTCCGGTAGGGAAGGGAAGAAGCTGGAAATACTCAAGAAAAATAGCACGGTTTGCTTCGAGCTCGATACTGACCACGAAATTGTGTCCAATGAAAGTCCATGCAGGTGGAACATGAGGTATCGAAGCGTTATCGGTGTTGGCAAGGCCTCGCTCCTAGACGATCCAGAACACAAGCGCAAGGCCTTGGATATTATCATGAAGCATTACGCAGGTCCGCCGTCCGACTATGCGGCAGCCAAAATGGAAAGAATGCTCATCATAAAGGTTGAGATAGAGAGCATGACAGGAAAGCAGTCGGGGTATTAGAAGGTGTTGGTTGCCCAACCATAAAGTTCGTATCTTTCTTGAGGTTTGAAATGGATTCGAAGTTACTTTTGAGGGTGTTTTCCACGGCGTTTAGGGCCCTTATGATATGAAGCTCCTCTTTTGTCTTTTGGGTTTGGTTCTCGTTGTTGAAGGACTGCCATACCTAGCCTTTCCAGAGAAGATGAAGAAATGGTTGGGGAAGGTACAGCACGTTCCCGATAATCAACTGAGGGTGGTTGGCTTTTTGGCCATATGCGTAGGTCTTCTTTTGACCTACCTCTTTCGGTAGCTACAGATGTATCGTATTGAAGATTACGATTATGAACTGCCTGCTGAGCTAATCGCGCAGGAACCGGCAGTGAAAAGGGGCGAATCGCGTCTTCTTTGTATCAGGAGGGATACCGAGAAAATTACTGACCACGGCTTTTTTGAACTACCTTTCCTGCTTAAGGAAGGTGATCACTTGGTTGTGAATGATGCCAAGGTGGTGCCTGCCAGATTGTTTGGTCGAAAGGAGACGGGAGGGAGGGTAGAGATTCTGGTTATCGAGCATCCCCTCAAGGCTCAGAAAAGGGGGCGGGACACGCGCTGGTGTCTCGTAAAGGCATCAAAGAGGCCAAAAAGGGGCAGCCGCATAGCTTTGCCGGAGGGTCTGGTGGGTATAGTAGAAAGGCTCAGTGAAGACGGGAGGGTGTTGGTTCGATTTGAAGGTAAACACACCCTTGATTATGTGCTGAAAAAAAGAGGTTGCCTTCCTTTGCCCCCTTATATTAAAAGAGACAACTACGACAGAAGATCAGAACAAGACGCGGAATGGTATCAAACCGTATTCTCCCGTCGCTCAGGAGCGGTAGCAGCCCCGACAGCCGGCCTTCATTTTACCCACGACCTCCTTAAGGCTCTGCAATCCAGGGGGGTATATCTCGTGAGCGTAACCCTCCTCGTAGGGCAAGATACCTTTAAGCCGGTGAGGGTGCAGGATATCAGAGATCATAGGCTCGGAAAAGAGTCATATGCCGTCAGCCTTCGTGCTGCAGAGTCTATTCACAAGGCCAAAGCCGAAGGCAGAAGGGTTATTGCGGTTGGAACAACTGTTGTCAGGGCCTTAGAGACTATATATCAGAAGAAAGGGAAGGTAACTGCTGATACGGGAACCACTGATCTGTTAATCTACCCGGGATTCAACTTTCAGGTCATTGACGCTCTACTGACTAATTTCCATTTACCTCGGTCTTCACTTCTTTTTCTGGTGGCTGCATTTGCCGGAAGGGATTTGATTATGAGGGCCTACCACACGGCTGTCGAGAGAAGGTATCGGTTCTACAGCTATGGGGATGCCATGCTCATAAATTAAGGAACCGACAGGGATAGCTGGTAAAGAGGATTATGGTTGTGAAATACCGGGTTGTGAAACAAGCCCAATCGAGTAAGGCCCGGATCGGAGAAATTATAACGGATCACGGAAAGTTTGAAACACCCGCGTTCATGCCCGTTGCAACGGCAGGCGCAATCAAGGGAGTATCGCCAGATGAGGCCACGGATGCAGGTGTAGAGGTAATCCTCGCAAATACATACCATCTCTACCTGAGGCCTGGCCATAGATTAATCGAGAAGCTCGGCGGTCTCCACCGCTTCATGAACTGGTCAGGCCCTATACTTACGGACAGTGGAGGATTTCAGATCTATAGCCTCTCTAAGCTGAGGACGATATCGGCGGACGGGGTTACCTTCCGATCGCATATTGATGGGTCCACCCATTTTCTGAGCCCGGAAAAGGTGATGGAAATCCAGAGCGCCTTGGGCGCAGACATTGTTATGGCGTTAGACGAGTGTGCGCCTGCTAACGCCGATCACGATTACATGCTTAACTCTGTGGGGCTCACCGAACAGTGGGCCCGACGATGCATGGCGCACAAAAAGGATGATGCACAGGCTCTCTTCGGGATTGTTCAGGGCGGAACGTATCAGGAGTTGAGGGAAATGAGTGCCATCGGGCTTGTCAGCATGAACTTTGACGGGTATGCACTGGGTGGCCTATCGGTAGGGGAAGATCGCTCCACCAGGGAAAAGATAATCAGATTCACGAGGGAACTACTTCCGGACAACAAACCCGTGTATCTTATGGGAGTGGGAACACCGGAGGACATACTTGGCTCTGTGAACCTGGGAGTGGATATGTTTGACTGCGTCATCCCCACCCGCAATGCGCGTAATGGCATGTTATTCACGAGCAAGGGTAAGTTGGTCATAAAAAATGCACAATTTGCTGAAGATAGTGCCCCCATCGAGGAGGGGTGCGGATGCCACGTCTGCTCCCATTACTCCCGGGCCTATCTGCGGCACCTGTTCTTGGCAAACGAGATCCTGGCATACCGGTTGAATACTATCCACAATCTCTACTATTATGCAAAGCTTATGTCTAAAATGCGTCAGGCCATAAGGGAGGATAGACTGGCTGAATTCAGCCGCGATTTCTATGCACAGCGGTCAAATACTGAGGAAACACGGGGAGCCAAAACCCTATAAACTAAAAAGACAAAGGGAGGAATGTACATGATTGATTTAGCATTCGCTATGGGTACTGGAGGGACAGGAGGTTCAGGCGGTGGCGGGCTCGGTGCTTTTTTGCCCCTAATTATCATATTTGCCATTTTCTATTTTCTTCTAATCAGACCCCAGCAAAGAAAGGCCAAGCAGCACAAGCAGCTGCTTGCAGAACTCAGAAAGGGAGACAAAGTGGTCAGTTCGGGCGGTCTCCATGGGGTGATAACGGGCATGAGTGATGATGTGCTGACTGTGGAAATATCCCCGAAAATAAGGGTTAAAATCTCGAGGGGTTCCATAGCAGGAGTAATCAGAAGAGCAGAGGGTGAAGTGAGGGAGTAAACCGTGACCAGGAAATTACAGTGGCGGGGGATCCTCGTTCTCCTTGTAATCGTTATTGCGCTGATTTATCTGACGCCCACCATCAGCAAAACGCTGCCCCCATGGTGGCCAAATGTGTTGCCTGAGGAGAAGATTCGTCTCGGACTGGATCTTAAAGGCGGGATGCATCTTATTTTAGAGGTTCAGGCGCAACGGGCTGTGGAAAGCCATCTCGAACGGACCGTTGAGGACATTAAATACAGCCTTCGAAGGTCCAAGATCAGATATCAGGAATTAAAGAGAGATGGTTCCGATCGGATCGGGCTTACCCTGCTACGGCCCGATGACAGGAAGCCAACGCAACAAATGGTGGAGAAGAACTTCTCCGATCTTGCCGTTGAATCGGGGTCATTGGGAAAAGGCGGCCTCGCCATGGAGTTAGTCCTCTCAGAACAGGCCCAGCAGCATATCAAAAGGATGGCCATGGATCAGGCGGTGGAGACCATAAGAAATCGAATCGACCAGTTTGGGGTGGCTGAACCAGATATCCGGCCGCAAGGTAGGGACAGGATTTTGATTCAGCTGCCGGGAATAAAGGATCCCAAGCGTGCTATCGATATCATTGGAAAGACTGCCCTCTTGGAGTTCAAGCTGGTAGACGAGGAGAACAGCTTGGAGCAGGCACTAGGTGGGAACATACCGCCCGGTGATGAGATCCTCTATCAAGTAACGGGAGAACCCGGTAATCAAAAGAAGATCCCTTTTCTGTTGAAGAAGAGGGCAGCGCTCACAGGCGAATACCTGACCGATGCCCGGGTTCAAATAGACAGCCAGTATAACGAGCCCTATGTCTCGCTTTCGTTCGATTCTCGGGGGGCACGGCTCTTTGAACAAATAACGGGAGCCAATATCAAGAAGCGGTTGGCTATTGTCCTAGATAATGTCGTCAACAGCGCGCCTGTTATCCAGGATAGGATTTCCGGCGGCAGGGCGCAGATAACCGGAAGATTTACCATGCAGGAGGCCAGGGATCTGGCCATCGTTTTAAGGGCAGGCGCACTGCCTGCACCGGTGAAAATCATTGAAGAAAGGACCGTGGGCCCTTCGCTTGGAAGGGATTCCATTGAGAAAGGCCTCCAGTCCATGATAATCGGAGGCCTAATTGTCATCCTTTTCATGGTTTTCTACTATAAGCTTTCCGGAGTGCTGGCCGATGTAGCCCTATTCTTGAACATCATCTTCATCACTGCTGGGCTTGCACTTTTCGGTGCGACGCTCACGATGCCGGGCATTGCTGGCATCATTCTAATAATAGGTATGGCAATTGATGCCAACGTATTGATATTCGAAAGAATCCGGGAGGAATTGAGATTGGGCAAGACGCCGCGGGCAGCAGTTGACGGGGGCTATAGCAAGGCGCTGGTGACTATTCTCGATGCCAATATCACCACCTTAATAGCTGCCTTGGTTCTCTTTCAATTCGGAACCGGGCCTGTTAAGGGATTCGCCGTAACACTGAGTATCGGCATTGTCGCGAGCCTCTTCACCGCAATATTTGTAACAAGACTCATCTTCGATTATCTGATCATCGAGCGTGGTATGAAGAAAATAAGCATCTAGCGTATAGAGCGAATCATGGAATTCATCAAACCTGGCATCAACATCAATTTCATTGGCCGACGAAGAAAGGCCTTCTTCCTTTCGGGCAGTTTGATATTGCTCACGATCATTTTCTTACTGCTTCGGGGCGGCCCCAATTATGGTGTGGATTTTGCGGGCGGAATACTCGTTCAGGTTCAGTTCCGTCAGCCAACGACACTAGATGCTATCAGGGGGTCCCTTGCCTCCCTCCCTTTAGCAGGAAGCACTATCCAGGAGTTCGGAGAAAGGGGGAAATTTGAGTACTTGATACGGGTGAGTCAAACCGACCTTGATCTAAGTGACCTCTCTCAGCAGGTGGGACAAGCATTATACAAGGCGTTTGGCGAAGAAAACGTCGAAGTCCGAAGGGTAGAAATGGTCGGACCGAAGATCGGGAAGGATTTGAGAGAGAAGGCCCTTTTAGCCATTTTCTATGCACTCCTGTTTATGGTTATCTATATATCGGGCAGGTTTGAATACAAGTGGACCATGAGTATAATCATGGCCGCCTCTCTTGCGCTTGGCGTCTATGTTATTTCGGCGATAGGGATGAGCATTATTTGGCTTATCGTGGTTGCCCTCCTCATAACCATTGGTCTCTGCTGGTTTTTGCGTCTGGAGTATGCCCTTGGGGCCATCATCGCGTTGTTTCACGACGTGGTAATAACGATGGGAGCATTTGCCCTTACCAATCGGGAGGTAACCTTACCAGTTGTTGCCGCACTGCTCACCATTGTTGGTTACTCCTTAAATGATACCATTGTCGTTTTTGATAGAATCCGAGAAAACTTTCGGCGCTACAGGCGTCGCAAATTCGCCGAGGTGATCAATCAGAGCATCAACGAAACCCTCAGCCGCACCCTCCTGACTTCAGCAACAACCCTCATTGTTGTGGTAGCTCTCTTTGTTCTAGGCGGTGGCGTTATCCACGACTTTGCCTTTGCCCTCCTCGTTGGCATCGTAGTCGGCACCTATTCTTCGATTTTCGTCGCAAGCCCTGTTCTCCTTTTGTGGGGCGGAGAGCCAGGCAAGGGAGGCGCGGGCACGATGAGGACCAGGGGGAAAGGAAGCTAATTGGTCAAGGATAGAGCCCCACGGCGGAAAAAGAAGAGGCGAACGGCGCGGACTGTTGTTCTCCTGATAATCCTCCTGCTCTGCGCATCACTCTATCTGCTCATCGGCGGGCTGGGAAGCGACTACGTCAAGCTCTCTTTCAAGGGTCTCATCAACCCTGTTCCCGAATTCAAACACCTCATCGTTGAACACAATGGGACAAAAAAGATCCTCACTTCGGGCCAGACCCTTCAAGCTAATCCTTATGATAATCTCAAAATCGTAAAAGTAGCCACCTCAGTTTTGTTCAACAGAAATATAAGGCTCTTTTCACACGGGGTAGACGTCAACGCGCTTCGAGAGGAAATGGTTATAGCAGACCTCCTTCCTGACCAAGACCCCTTTCGCCACTACAACTACACCATAATAGTCAAACACAAGAACGACATCTTAGGGGAAGTCGGCTTGGTAGTCTCACCCTCGATTGATGATTGGCTCCTCAAAGCAGATAAGATCATAGACCCCAAGACGAGGACCGCATTCCTCCAGACGGCCGTCAATGAGACGGGGGGCAATATAGAACTCAAGCTGAGGCTAGCCGACGAATACCTGGATCTCAAGAAATGGAAGGAGGCAGCCCAAATTCTCGAGGATATCATTAAGGAAAAGAAAGACGTTAGCCTCATGGTGAAGCTTGCGGATGTCTATGAGAAGATTCGCTATTACAACTCGTTGATTAGAACATTGGGGAAGATCCTTGCGATAACACCTGAGAATCTTGACATCAGGCTTCGTCTGGCCGAGGTACTCGAAAAAAAGGGCAGACTCAAGGAGGCCATAAACCAGTATGAGATGGTGTTGCCAAAACTGCCACGTGAAGAAAAAATCGCAGTTATGAAGACGCTTGGATACCTTTCGTATCAGGCGAAGCTCACAAAGGATGCCCTCCAGTGGTACCTCAAGGCAGCTGAGTATGACAAAAACGATGCAAACCTCTACTACAATATCGGCTCCATCTACGACGAGCTCAAGCAGCCAAAGCAGACGGAAGAATATCTCCGTTTGGCCGTCAATCTGAAAAAGGATGATATTGAAGGGAGGCTCAGGCTTGCCCAAGGTCTCCTTAAGGAAGGGAAATTCAAAGAGGCAAAGCGCTACCTAGGGGAGATCCAAAAAAAGGACCCTCATCATCGAGAAGCCCTCATCATGCTGGCTCACATCGCGGAAAAAGAGGGCGATAAGAAGACCTTGAGGACTCTCTATGAAAAGATACTATCCCGTGATGAGAAAAATACGACTATCCTCTTCAACCTCGGGGTGATGGAGGCAGAACAAGGCAATCTGAAGAAGGCCACCTCCTACTTTAAGAGGGTAGTTGAGATTAACCCCAAGGACCTGCAGGCCAGGGATGCTCTCTTCAACACCTATCGGAGGGAGAAGCGGAATGATCTTGCCCTTATCCAGGCACAGAGTCTGGTTAAACTCGCTCCGAAGAAGTTCTCCTACTATGAATTTATATTCAACTATCTTGTGGAACAGTCCGAATTTGATCAGGCCGCTCAATACATGCGCGAGGCAACAGCGGCTAATCCAAATGAGCTGGCGCTGCGGAAATTCCTGATACTGGCCTATCTTAAATTAGAGAAGAACGAATTAGCAGCAGAAGAGTTGGAGAAGGCCCTCAAACTGAAACCTGACGATACCGAGCTACTCTACCAGCTAGCTACCTTGAAGGAGGCATCAGGTGATCTAGAGCAGGCCCTCGCAGCGTACAAGAGGATTCTCACTCTTTCGCCAGACGATGAAAAGGCCCAAGAGGCCTACCTCAGGCTGAGGTTTAAGTTACTGCATAAGAAGAAATAGACCCCATCACTCACCCCAAATTGCTGGATTTTTCCTCTATTCAATCTACCTGCCCTATGCGCGCGGTAAGCACTCCAGCCCGCAGCCAGCGGAGGCCATATTCCCGGGGACCATGTAGGTAACGTATCTGACTGCTCTCCCTGATACGGGGCCTCGTGGGGGTGACGAACAATTTGAGACCAGCCCTTCAAACCCTGGCACAGTCCCAGCGGCTTAGAGTTTTCATAAGTGGTTGAGAATTTGAGACAAATATTGTATTTATAAGGAGAACCCCTATGGCGGTGTTCAAGCGATAGATACAAAGAATTGCCGCGGGTAAACGTATGGCCTCAGTAATTACCCTTCAAGGAATAGACCGAGCAATCTCGAATCTGAACTATCGGAGCAAGAAATCACTCAAGTACAGGCTTGTTAATGCCATCCGGCAGTTTTACACAGACCAGGCTTCGGTAGAAACTATACGAGAAATAGACATCCATCGTTTGGCCAAAACGCTGTGGGATGCCCAGGATGCACCCGAGACAACCCAAGAAAGACGAAAAAGCTTGAGGAGAATCAGATATTCCGTTAACGCCGATCTGAGAAAACTTTACAATGTGGGGAAAAATCCTGAAGGGATAGTCATAGGGCCTACCAACGTTTTTGCCATGTCCGCTGAGGCCAAAGATGAGGTCCTTAAGGCTCTACTCGCGGATAGGGAAGGGCTAATGGGGGCAGATCTTGCCGAACTGATGCGCGATTACCAGGCCCCTGAAGATCTCGCCCACGCCAGCGGCGTTTTGGTAAAGGCTGAGTCCACCGGGGAAATCATGATGGAAGAGGAGATCTTTCAGGCCATTAAGGAGCTAGACGAAGGCGGTGTCATTGGAACGTCTGAGCAAGATTGGAGTGCTGAAGATCTCAGGGAGGCAGCACTGGCAGAAGAGAAGGAGGAGCCGGCCTTGGTGCAGGCCCCCGTTGCGGAGGCTGAAGATGAACTAGGGGGAGTCAGGACTGAAGAACTTGTTGAAAAGGGGGTCGAAGAGGAAGACCTAGGAGAGATCTCATTTGATCCTGAGGAAACCCAATATCTGTCGATTCCGGAGGAAGGAGAAACGCTCGGACAGTCTGTCGACGCAGACACCCTTATCGACGAGGATACCGAGAAATTCGAGGAAAGTGATCTGGGACGTACCGCCGAGCCGGAAAAGGGGTCCGCCGGGAAGCAAGCTGAGGGTGAACTAGGGGGAGTCAGGACTGAAGAACTTGTTGAAGAGGGGGTCGAAGAGGAAGACCTAGGAGAGATCTCATTTGATGCTGAGGAAACCCAATATCTAAGTGCTTCGGAAGACGAAAGAAAGCCGGTAGAGCGCGTCGACGAGGATACCGAGAAATTCGAGGAAAGTGATCTGGGACGTACCGCCGAGCCGGAAAAGGGGCCCACCGATGTCAAGACACTACGCCGACGAGCTATTGCTAAGGAGAAGTCTCGCAATTTCAAGGCGGCCCTTGATCTCTATCAAAGGATACTTGAACTCTCACCGGGCGATGAAAAGGCGGAAGAAGCATGTCTCAGGCTCAGCCTGAAACTCATTGATAAGGAATCTTAGGCCTCACGACGTAATCGAGTGAATACTTCCCTCAAGCCCTCTCCGCGCCACTGCCTCTGTGCCCAAGCCGAATTTCTCCTAACTTTAGGGTCGACGCTCTTTACCTCCTGCTCTAGGAGATGCCTATCTTGTAAGGCTTCGCCCCCAAAGGGTATCTTTATAATCAGTAAATATGAAATAACTATTGGCTTAACTCCGAAACTGTATGGTCACTAGGGGTATGTGCATGAAAATACATGCTCCACATCGTTCTATGGAGTTAAGGCAATAATCCTAAATATGAATTCAAGCATGGTGACTGAGGGAATGACGGTCTCAGGACCCAAACCTCGCTGGCTTAGGCGGAGACTTCCGCACCCGGGCCAAAGTTCGACAGTCATGGCTGCCATCAAAACTAGGGGACTCCATACTGTCTGCGAGGAGGCTCACTGTCCGAACCAACTTGAATGCTTTGGATCAGGAATAGCGACCTTTCTCTTGCTCGGGCCCAGTTGTACCCGGCGGTGCACCTTCTGCTCTGTTGACAAGTCACCAGTTCGCAAGCCTGATCCCGGGGAGCCGCAGCGGACCGCTGAAGCCGTGGCACAGATGGGTCTGCAATTCAGCGTGGTGACCATGGTCACACGAGACGATCTCCCTGATGGAGGAGCCGAGCACGTTGCCCGCACCATAAGGGCCATCCACGAGACATGTCCAGGAGTCGGAGTAGAGGTTCTGATCTCTGATCTGCGCGGTAACTGGCATGCTTTGGAGGTAGTGCTCGCTGCAAGACCGGAAGTCGTGAACCACAACGTCGAAACAGTCCCCCGGCTGTACCCTCGGGTTCGCCCACAGGCCGACTACCCACGTTCGCTGGAACTTCTGAGCAGAGCGAGCGCCTTCACACCCCCTGTCGTCACCAAATCAGGGCTCATGCTGGGCCTTGGTGAGGCGAGGAAGGAGGTTCTCAACGTTATGGATGATCTGCGTAATGTTGATTGCCACGCACTCACGCTCGGCCAATACCTCGCTCCATCGAGGCAACATCATCCGGTTGCGCGTTATATCCCGCCCGAGGAGTTTGCAGAGTACAAGGCTCAAGCTGTAGCGCGAGGCTTTTGGGGAGTAGCCAGTGCACCCTTGGTGAGAAGCTCCTATCGGGCCGAAGAAATGTATCGCACTGCCTTTGCTCGGCTTTCAGCCAGGAATCCGGACAGCCAAACTGCCGCAACTTGACAGAAAGCCCTCTCAGCAGTGCGCCAGCTCGGAGCTTGGTTCACCGCTCACCAAATAAGCAGCCTGTGCTCTGCAATGCTCGCCTAGGCTTTCCTGGTGCCATCTCTGCTTCAAGAAATGCCGCCCGTTATTTTCTTCTCCCACTCCAGAGCGGTCTCGCAGATAAAGGCGAGGTCATCGAATTGGGGTTTCCAGTTAAGATGCCTCAAGATTTTTGTATTGTCAGCCACTAGGATGGGGGGATCGCCAGCTCGTCGTGGCGATTCTTTAATCGAAAAATCGACTCCGCTCACCTTTCTCATGGCACTAATAACCTCCCGTACCGAATAGCCCCGGCCGTAGCCGCAGTTGAATATATCAGACCTATTGCCACCCTCCAGGTAGTCCAGCGCACAGAGGTGCGCGGCAGCCAGATCTTCAACGTGTATGTAGTCTCTCACCCCTGTCCCATCAGCTGTCTCGTAATCTGTCCCATAAATCTCCAGGCACTCAATCCTGCCAAGAACTGCTTGGGCAGCCCGCTTTATGAGGTGCGTGGCTTCGGGGAAATTCTGGCCTATCTTTCCGTCCGATGAGGCTCCAGCAACATTAAAGTAACGCAGGATGATATATTTGAGATCTTGATGAGCCTGGGCAGTATCGAGCAGCACCTGCTCGCTCATAAACTTGCTCATCCCATAGGGATTTATGGGGGAGAGCGTCCCTGTTTCCCTTATGGGAACCTCCTCCGGTACTCCATAGACAGCTGCGGTGGAAGAGAAGATGAAAAAACGCACGTTATATTTCACGGCCAGTCTGATCAGATCAATCGTGTTCACCGTATTGTTTGCATAGTACTTTAGTGGATCCGTCACCGATTCGGGCACCACAATAGACGCAGCAAAGTGAATTATTGCGTCGAACTTCCTCTTTGAAAATATCTCGGATATCGCTCGAGTGTTTGAGAGATCCTCCACGATTAGATCTCCATGGAGTACGGACTCCTTGTTCCCGGTAGAAAGGTTATCAATCACGGTGATATTGCAATCCCTCTGTTCGCCCAAAAGCTTAACGAAGTGACTTCCAATATAGCCTGCCCCACCGGTGACCAAAATCGATCTCATGCTATAGACTCCTCCCCCAGCTTTTTCTCACCAGCTAATCGCTGGCAAATCAGCCCTGCGCTCGTTTGAGCGATTAGGATCTCTCAGAAATAGGTTAATACAAATAACCCGCATACTAAGACCCCGAGGCATAAAAATCAATTCATAACACTACCGGAGTTTCCTGGGTCTGACATGATAAATACTCGTACCTCCCTGAATAGTGGAGTTATTTCGATTTCAAGTGGTGAACCCCATTGCCCTTTCGCTCCAACGCTCCCGCAGTGACCCTTTCGGGCTTCGCAGGCGGGGAATGCTTCCCCTTCCCGGCTCTAAAGGCCGGGCTTTCCCCTTCCTGCTTACCCTCGATGGGTCCCCCACTGCTCACGCGAGTCGCTCATGGACAACGGGGTTCACCGGAGACTCAGGAAACTCCGGATAACACTATCACCACCCTGAAGGCTTTCACGACATCACGAAGTATTTCGTGCTTCTTGACAATTATTCCATATATCTTATAGTCAGAGTTCTTCAGAGAGGCCGAATCGCATGGATCAGCTACCGAAGGAGTTCTTCAGAAGACCTCGAGTCTATCTGAATGAGGAAGAGGGAGTGGTCACCGAGGTGCGAGGAGAAAAGGCACTGGTCAAAACAGACAGGCACTCTATGTGTGCTCAATGTGTCGCTAAGGGCTACTGTCAAATGCTCGGCGGTGGCAAGGAAATGCTTTCCGAGGCAAGGAACCCTATTGGCGCGCAGCCTGGGGACATAGTGAAAATAGGGATTCCTGAAGGTATTGTTGCAAAGGCCTCCTTCGTGGTGCACATGATCCCTGCCATCGGCCTCGTGGGAGGGTCGATAGTGGGCTACTTCGCGGGAAAATCATCCGGCGTGGATTTCAACCTCACCACTCTCGTGGGATGTCTCGCGGGATTGGGGCTATCGCTGATCATAGTGAGGCTCCTGAGCAATATCCTCGGAGAGAGGCCATCCTACCAACCCGAGATTATTACGATCATTAACCCCAATGAAGTGCCCTGCGAGCAAGAAGGCCCCACTGCCTCATCCTGAAAGCCGATTCGAACTCTTCTACCTAAATTCCCGCTCCTTCACTTCTTTGATGAATCCCTTCGCCTCTTCTATGCCGGTTATAATCCGAATTTCCATCCCTTGAAAGGCAGTCAAATCAGCACATGCAGTGCTGCAACCCTCTACTGCCAAAACAATCGCAATATCTTCGCCTTCCGGCCCAACAAACTCAATCGTTCCCTGTAGTCTTTCTTCTATATACTTTGCCACGGCAACTCGATCGTATTCGGGGTTACACCCACCACAGTATTTGAGGCCTATCTTTATCCTCAAATCCTTATAGATCTTCAATGCCACAGAGCCTTTTTGCCGCTCTCTGTTTCTCTTGCATGTTCACGCGTCGGGTAATCATGATCCTCTGCGCTTGTGGGGATCCGGCTCCATGCATGGACTCCGTCAGATAATTTGTCGCCGCCGTTCCCAGGGTAAGGTTTTCAATCAACCTCAGGATATGCATTCGATTCTTAGTGGGAACATCAGGGCTGGCGTGGAAGTACTTCTCAAGCCATTTACCCGTTTCAGGTGATTCGAGATCTCTCTCAGAGGGCATCGTCACCATCAGACCTCCGGCGATATCCTGTGCAAGCCGAGCTATCTCATAGGGAAAGCGCGTCACATTGTGCTTGTGCACGTTCGCAAGCAAAATATTGACACAGTAAGTGCCACTCGGCTCCTTATGCCCCTCAGATGCGCAGGCAATGCACCCGCAGTAGAGTGTCTCATTGAGGTGATTCATCTCAACAATCTTGTCTCTGATATGCGAGGCCTTGTCCACTCCGTTGTACTCCGCTGCCGTCTGCGCAGCGCCAATTATGACATCTCCCACCCCTACCTTGCACGCATAACTCTGTCGGTGGTACGCAGCGAATTGCTCTACCAGTTGTCTAGAAAACTCATACTCCTTGTACATGAACACCCGATCCCAGGGGACAAAAACATCTTCAAACACCACCAAGGCCTCGTGCCCTCCAAACAAGAGATTCCCTTGATCCATGGCTCCGCCCTCTAATTTCCTAGTATCACAAGACTGGCGCCCCATGATATAGGTGATTCCCTCGGCGTCGCTGGGAAGCGCAAAGGAAATGGCGTAGTCTTTGTCCTCTGCCCTCATAGAGATGGTGGGCATGACGATGACTTCATGGGAGTTCACCGCGCCTGTCTGATGGGCCTTGGCCCCCCTGACAACGATTCCATCCTTTCTTTCTTCTGCCACGTGTATGAATTGGTCCGGATCAGGTTGTTTATGGGGTGGCAGGCTCCTGTCACCTTTGGGATCGGTCATGGCACCGTCAACGGTGAAATCCTTTTCCTGGACGTATTCAAGGTACTGTAAAAATCGTTTATGGTATTCAGTGCCGTATTCGGCATCGATATCAAAGGTAACAATAGAGAGCGCATTGAGGGCATCCATTCCCACACACCTCTGGAAACAACATCCCGTCTCCCGCCCTAGCAATCTTCCCATCTTGCTCTTTTTTACCAAATCCCCAGTGTTCTGGTGGATGTGGGTAAAACGGTTAATCTTCTTTCCTGTGATATGTGAGGTGGCGGTCATGATGTCTTCATGTTCCGGACGGTGGGCCAATTCGTAAGTCTTGGCAACTGCCTTCATTGATGGTCGAATGATGGGATCATCCACTACGTTTTCCACCCGCTTGCCAAACATATAAACCACCAAATTCAAGCGCCTGAGGCTCTCCTCATATTGCTCTGCTGTCATCATAGTCATTTAAGGGCTCCTTTTCATTTTCTGTTCTATATCTATCTTCCACGCAACCCCTATTGTATGAAAGTTTTATCCGGGCATTTACACCGTAGCAAATGACCCTCTTGTTTCGCTTCAGGGTTATAGGCGAAAGAAATATTTAGCGGGATAGCGTGGAATCCTTATGATATATCTATAAACCTGGAAAACAACAGGTAACCGGAGCAAATAATAATGATAGCATCTTCGTGCGAATGCCTAATAGCACCTTAGTCTCTATTATCCTGTTCAACGGCATCGATCAGCATTTCGAAGATGTTTGGAACTGCTGAGGCCACCCTGTTCCAGTTTGGTATTTGGGGAACTTCAAACGGTGTTTCAAGAAACTGCTGTCCAGCACTCACGATACACATCACAAATGCTTCGGCTGAGCTGCCCTCTTTATGCCTGTCATATTTCAATCCATTGAGCTCTGAATCATATTCATAACGAGCGATGAGGTCCTGGGCAATCCTGAGGTAACTCGCCCTCAGTGTGACAAAAAACTCATTCGTCAGGGTATATCCCATGCTCGCCATGGTCCTAAATATCGACTTTGCAATATCCGTCCCCATTTTGAGTAAACCCTTGTTGGGATCCTCGAGGGTCAGGGGTTGGTGCTTATGTTCATAGGTATCCGAGAGGTCGACCTGACAGATCCTCCGGAGCGCGCAATTCCTGTGAATCTCGGCCAGCACCCCAACCTCCAGTCCCCAATCGCCGGGGATTCTGATCAAATGTGCCAAATTCACGTCCATAGAGAATTCCCCCGCAAGGATGTACCTGAAGCTGTCGAGAAATTCGAGGAACTGATTTGAGCCCAAACTCTCCTTCAGGGCTCTGATGAGAGGCGTTACAAAAACCCGGGTCACCCGTCCGTGCATCTGGTCCGTAACCCTGCTGTAGTATCCCTTGCAAAAGTCAAACCCGATGTTTGGATGGGCAATAGGGTAACACAGTCGAGCAAGAAGATCCCTGTCATAGGTCACAATATCGCAATCATGTAATGCAATAACCTGGCTATCCTCTAGACCAAGAATATATCCGTAAGAGGTCCATGCAGACCTTCCTTTCCCGTCCTCGCCAACATTGATTCCATTCTCAGCCAGACGATTGTATATCTCTCCGATCGTAGGACCTGTACACCAGATCAGCTTTGGCTTCTGGGGAAGCGCAGAAAAAAACCTCTTTGCTTTCCTAAACTCCTGCGCGTTTGCCCTTCCAACGGCTACGATGATATTCTTTAGGTACTTCACTTCTTTGAGTTCCTCGATAATCCTCGGAAGACCAGGCCCTTCGAGTTCTACGGGAATGTACGGGAGGACAAGGGAAATCGGTCTATGTTTTGCGGCCTCTGCAAGCTCCTCCTCAAGTTCGCCCACATCCCGCTGCTGTAGCCTGTGGAATGTTGCAATCTCACCATTTTGAAAGAAATCCGACATGATCCTTCCCTCCAAACTTCCCCACTCGCCCACGCTTGCATTAAACGAAGAATGGGGTCACCCTGAAAGCAGGAAATCTATTATTAGATGCAATAACTGAAGAGTTTCAACAAAGTGTTAAGGAAATTCTGCCACCAGAAGCTCGAATACTATGACTAAGCGCTTGCTCTGCAAGGAGGAGATCAAGAGATCACTCAATGCAGGGATGGTCATTTTTCCGGCAGGACTGTTTTGACTCGCTGTCAGTCAGTGAATTCATTGCCCGTGGCAGAATCAAAATTGTAGCCAGCCTTCTTGTAGTTTTCCAATGCCCTCTCTTTGAGAAGCTTATCCTTCGTCTTTTCTGAATATTTGTCGGCCAGTTCTGCTGCATGACTGTGCATACCAGCTTTCTCGTAATCAGCTACCTTCCTTTCTACCTTCGTGTATTCCGATGATGGTTCAGTTACCGCGGCATGACACCACGAAATAACCTTTTTCACCCCTACGCCACAGTACGGACAATGGGAGAGGGGAGTTTCTTTCACGGCTTGGATATACTCGAAGCCGGTTCGACAGCTTGAGCAACCCTCTTTAGGGTCCTGAGCCTGATATTCATAAATAGGCATCGATATGCTACCGCCTTTTCGAGAGGGTTGATATGATACCATAAAATCGAGGAGTTAACAACGAAGCTCCGCCTTCCCGACCCGCTCCAGCCCGGGACGCCCAACGGACTAGCCATGAAGAAATCGAAAAAATCCCAAATTCGAATACCCGCCTGCCACGCGTTTAGATTACTATACGCTGCTCACAGTCGGCCGTAAAAGTATATTTTCAGGCATTTCCATTGATTTACTCACAGGCATTGCGGTCAGGTCGATATCCTAAGCAAACCCCAATGACCAAAATCCCAATGTTTCTGCAAACCCTCTACCGACATCCACTCAGGGGGGATCGGCTCCAAATCTTATTTGACATTCTCCACGGGTAGACTTATATACAGGTCTCCGCAACTGGACTCTAATGGGTAGGTTTCTGTTGACTTTACTCAAGAGTTTGGGTAGCCTTAATTTGTTTTGAAATATTGGAGGGTTAGAATGTATGCTGTCATCCAAACGGGCGGCAAGCAGTATAGGGTTGAACCGGGTGAAGAGCTGAGGGTTGAGAAATTGCATGGCGAGATTGGAGACGAAGTCTGGTTTGATAGCGTTCTGCTCGTTTCCAAAGACGATAAGGTGAAAGTTGGAAAGCCTGTGCTTAAAAGTGCCAAGGTCCGCGCACAGATCACCAGGCAGGGAAGAGGCCCAAAGATAGTTGTCTTTAAGTATAGAAAAAGAAAGGGATACCGGAAAAAGCAGGGGCATCGACAAGATTATACGGGAGTAAGGATTACCCAGATAGAGGCCTAGCTCTCCTACTGCACGAGGGGAGAAACCACGGTTTTTTTCCTCAAGATGACCGATTGGTGAAAAGAAGGGAAAATAAACATGGCACACAAGAAAGCAGGTGGCAGCTCCAGGAATGGCAGGGATAGCCCGGGACAGAGGCTGGGAGTGAAACGATTTGGTGGTCAATTTGTTAGGGCTGGCTCCATTATCGTCAGGCAGAGGGGAACCACCTTCCATCCGGGGCAGAATGTAGGCGTTGGAAGAGACTACACGCTTTTTTCCAAGATCGATGGCGTTGTTACTTTTGACACGCTCGGTAGATCCAAGAAACGAGTACATGTCCACGCCGCGTCATGACATTGCCATTCCCCAAAGAACGCAAAGCTCGTTGCTTGTTGCCGGGCGCTCGCCCAAAAAACAACTGCCTGAAAAGGGCAGCTTTGAGAGCGTTGAGCAGCAGCTGGTAAATTAAGCCGGGAGCAAAAAACAAGTAACGAGAATGAGATTCGTCGACGAGGCCGAGATCACGGTAAAATCAGGTGACGGTGGCGCAGGATGCGTAAGTTTTGGGAGAGAGCGATTTTTGCCCAAGGGTGGGCCCGATGGCGGAGATGGAGGAAAGGGCGGAGACGTTGTAATCAGGGCCACCGGAAGGCTTTATTCCTTGTATGATCTAAGTTCACGGGGCTTTTTTAAGGCCCAGAATGGCAGAGCCGGGGGAAGCAACAACAGGTCGGGGAAAAGGGGGACAGATATTGAGATCTTGGTCCCCATCGGCATCACGGTTAAAGACCAGGAAAGCGGCGAACTCCTGGCTGACTTGGTCTACGAAAACCAGCAAGCAGTGCTAGCCGAGGGCGGAGCAGGAGGAAAGGGCAATAAACATTTCGCTACTGCAACCAACAGAGCTCCTCGTTTTGCTCAGGAAGGCCAAAAGGGTACCGAGAAAAGACTTAAACTGCAACTCAAACTCATCGCCGATGTAGGTATTATAGGTTTGCCCAATTCAGGCAAATCTACACTGCTAGCCCGCATTTCAGATGCTCATCCCAGGATAGATGACTACCCCTTCACCACTATTGCCCCTAATCTGGGGGTGATGTCGTTTGATGACGATCAGTTTCTTACTATTGCCGACATCCCAGGCCTTGTCCAAGGCGCAAGCATCGGCAAGGGCTTGGGTCACAGATTCCTGCAACACATCGAGCGTACTAGGTTACTTCTGCATGTGATAGACGTAAGTCAGCCACTCTCAGGAGGATTATTAAAGGCGTTCCGCGTTGTTGATGAAGAGCTGAGTCAATTTCATCCATCCCTCCGAAAAAAGGAACAGGTAGTTATAATCAACAAAATTGACCTCACATCACCAGGAACTAAGGGCATCCAGAGGATCTGTCGTCCTTTTCATGGTCTTGGGTATGAGTGCTTGGCTATCTCGGCCTCTACTGGGCAAGGCCTAGAGGAGCTGAGACAGTTGTTAAGAAAAAAAGCGTCGAATAGGTAAACGAGTGAAACTGGGTATCCTGGGAGGAACCTTCAATCCGATTCATTCCGGCCACCTGAGGGCAGCTGAGGAGATAGGGGAGGATCTGGGTCTGGAGAAGGTCTATCTCATTCCATCTGGATTGCCACCTCACAAGAGTCCCCGCCCCCTTGCTGACTTTTCCCACCGATTAGAGATGGTGACATTGGCAAGCAAGCTCTCGCCCCTGTTGGCAGTGTGGGATATCGAGGGGAAAAAGCCGGGCTTTTCTTACTCCATAGACACACTCCACCTATTCCATTCGAGGTATGGATCCCAACTCGAACTCTTCTTTATCCTCGGCACGGATGCCTTCTTTGAGATAGAGACCTGGAAGGATTACCGCGATCTTTTCAAGTACGCCTCGTTTGTGATCATTGACAGACCCGGCTTTTCGAAAGATGACTTTGTTTCCTTCCTTGACTCCTTGGATGGTGGTTTTGTTTGGGATCCCCAAAGAGAATGCTTTTCACATCCATCAGGAAATACCCTGCTCAGACGGCAAACCACCATGATGGATATTTCGGCGAGCAGAATTAGGGAAACGGTGGCCAGCGGAAAATCCATTCGCTTTCTGGTGCCCGAGGTTGTGCGCGAATACATAGAAAGGGTAGGTTTATATCAGGTCAATGAATCCACTTGATAAGGCTCTCCTCTGCGTTGAGATTATCAGTGAAAGGAAGGCAACTGACCTCATCCTCTTTGAGGTCGGAACTCTAACCTCCATAACCGACTATTTCCTGATTGCCAGCGGCAAATCCAGCAGACAGGTCCAAGCCATCGCCCAACATTTACAGCGCAGGATGAAGGAGGAGGGTGTCACCCGCTTCGGTGTCGAGGGAGAAAGGCAGGGCCACTGGGTATTGATAGACTATGGGGATGTCGTTGTTCACCTCTTTTACCAGCCGGTGCGTGAATTCTATGACCTCGAGGGGTTATGGATTGATGCCCCCCAGGTAACTATACACGAAGACATGGGTAAGCTAAAAGGTGAGAAATAGATCTCTTTTCGTTGTTCTGGCCCTTCTGCTCGTTTGTTCCACACTTGTGCCAGACTCGCGAGCGGCGTTTCTATCTCCGGAGGAAGAAACCGAGCTTGGAAGGCGGTTCCTCGCCAGCGTCCAATCCCAATACGAGTTTGCCGACAACCCGTACGTTACTGGGTATATCAAGGACATTGGCACTTACATCGGCCGGCAGGTAGAAGTACCTTACTTTCCCCTCAACTTCTATGTGATTAAAGACGGTGACATTAATGCATTTGCGGCGCCTGCCGGTCACGTGTTTTTCTTCTCAGGCCTCATCGGGATACTGGAAAGTGTGGACGAGTTGGCCTCGGTGCTTGCGCACGAGCTTGGACATGTGAGTGCCAGACATCTTGCCTCACGGATCGAACGCTCCCAAAAGATCGGGTTTGCCACGATGGCCGGTATGCTCGCGGCCGTTCTCGTTGGAGGCAAGGCAGCGGGTGCCATAATGACAGGCTCAGTGGCTGCGGGGATTCAAGCCGAACTCGGCTACACGCGTGAGGATGAAAGGCAAGCTGATCAGCTGGGGTTTAAATACGCGCATCTCGCAGGCTTCAATCCCGCGGGAATGCTCACCGTTTTGCAGAAGATACAGAGGGAGAGATGGTATAGCGCGCAGGAGATACCGCCCTATCTCCTTACCCATCCAGGCGCTCCTGAGAGGATGGCTAATCTAGAGGCAATGCTCCAAGGTTACAAAAAGACACCTGACTCCGAGGACACAGAGCAGTTACGTTCCCGGTTTCCGATCTTTCGCACCATGGTCGTAGCCCTTTGCTACAATGAGGAAGATGCAACGAGAGAGTTCAAGAGAATGCTTGAGGTCAATTCTCAATCAGCTTTGGCCCATTATGGGCTTGGCCTGATCATGGAAAGGCAAGGAGATATCCGAGAAGCCCTGGGCCACTTTAAGAGCGCCTTGAGGCATGATCCTGATTGTATCCCCATTGCATTTTCGCTGGCCAAGGCTTATCAGACGATTGGTCAATATGAAGATTCCCTGGCTATTCTGAGAAAGGCCCACGAGCGATCCCCAAAGGATAAGGAGATTCTATACCTCTTGGCCCTGTCCTTGCAGAAGCTCGAGCGATATGATCAGGCTTCCGAGATTTATGAAAGGCTAACCTTCCTGCCTCCGGTTAATGAGGATGTTTACTACAATCTGGGCCTGGTCTACGGTCGCCAAGGTAAGTTAGCCTTGGCGCACTTTAACCTGGGCATGCATTTCGCCAAGCTCAGGAAGAGGGAAAAGGCGCTTTTCCATTTCGAAAAGGCAAGCGAGCTTGCCGAGGGTAACCCCGAGCTGAGAGAAAAGATCGACAAAATGCTCGCAGGCCTAAAACGGCCATAAGCAAAGATCCTCTGCGCTTTTCCTCGTAAGTTTTCTCCCCTCGTGCACCCCTCGCGAGGTACCCTAGCCTTCACTCGGGCCTCTCGTGGCATCTAACCCTTCCGTGTTGACAAGGCGGCATCGATGTCGTAAAGGATACGCAATTGTGCAATTGATCCCTTGGTGAAATCAAAAAGTGGAGGAGACTTATGGCATTAATGACACCAGAACAATTTGAGGAGAGCCTAAAGGCAGCAAAACCCCGCGTCTTCATGAACGGAAAGAGGGTTAACAACATCCTCGAGAACAGAAATACTCGCACTGTCGTCGAGGCAAATAAGGCAAGCTATGCCTGGGCACTTGATCCAGAATACAAGGATATTATGACCTGCTACTCCCCCTTAATAAATGATACGGTTAATCGATATACACATGTAAGCACAAGCATTGATGAGCTGGTAAAAAAGGCCCAGGCAGGAACTTTCACCGCTGAAATGCTTGGAACCTGTATCTACAGATGCGTAGGATACGATACATTTCATTCACTCTATTCAACTACCTGGGAGATGGACAAGGAATTAGGCACTGAATATCACCCCAGGCTTCTTGAATATCTCAAGATGGTTCAGTCCAAAGACCTTGCTGTTGCTGGGGCCTTAACAGAGGCAAGGGGAAGCAGAAAGGAAAAAACAATTGATTGGCCCGATCCATATCTCTCTTTAAAGCTTGTTGATAAAAACAAAGATGGGATTGTGGTCAAAGGAGCCAAAATCAACATAAGCGGAGCATTTGCAAGCCACTATATCAATGTATTACCACAGGCTGCGCATTATAAAGGGGAGGAGGACTACGCTATTGCCTTTTCTACCCCCGTTGATGCCGAGGGAATCACCTATATCTGTCAGTATACTCCATATTCCGCAGAAAGAGACCAGGCAGATGATTTGGAAGAGCTTGGCAATCCCCTTTACGGGCAAAGGGAAACCTCCATGGTAATATTTGATAATGTCTTTGTTCCATGGGAGAGGGTATTCCACTGTGGTGAGTATCCATATTCTATAAAGCTTGTGACCAGATTTGCAAAGACCCATAGGATGACATGCGGTGGAACATGTAAGGTAGGATTTATGAACCAGATAATCGGAGCCTGCAAGCTTATTCAAGAATATAAGGGTCTTGATAAGGCTACCCACATAAATGAGCAGCTCATGGAAATGGTCGCCTTGCGGGAAACCTGTCGGGCCTGCGGCCTGGCAGCAGCTTACAACGGAGCTGAGGAACCACCAGGGTCAGGTGTATATCTGCCAGATGAGCTTATGGGAAATGTATCGAAGCTCAATGTCTGCAACGCCTTCTGGCGGGTGATGGCTCTGGCTGGAGATATCGGCGGAGGGCTGATTGTTACGCTGCCATCTCTGAAGGAGCTCAAGAACCCTGAGGTAAAGGACTACGTTGAGGAATTTTATGGCTTTGGTTCCGATGAGCCAACGGAGAACGTTATGAAGGTTCACAAACTGTTGCAGAATTGGACCGCAGGACTACATGGCGTAGGAACTTGGCACGGGGCTGGACCAGTTATGGCCCAGAAGATCATGCTCCAGAGGGTTATTGACTACGAGCACGACAAGTGGATTGTAAAAAGAACATTGAACATAAAGGACTAAGGTGACGTTATTTTTCATTTGTCATTGGTCATTGGTTAAATTTAGAACTTCCCGGCTATTAGGCTTATTTACAAGTGACCAATGGCTTCTGATTAATGACATTCACTATATTTCTGGAGGAAAGCATGAATGCATATACCGGAAGGCAGAGGGTCAAGGCTGCATTTAAAGGCCAGTATGCGGATGTAGTTCCAGCATATCCTATATTAGGTCAGTTTACCGCGCAGCTGATTGGCGTTAGCATAAAACAGTTTCTCACAGAGAAGGAGACACTTGCCGAGGCGGAGATTGCAGCCTATGAGCGATATCGGCCTGACATCATTGTCGTGATGGGAAATCTGCTCATGGAAGCAGAGGCTATGGGGAATGAGCTGAAATTTCCCGATGAAGGAATGTGCATATCAAAAAAAATGGCCCTCGAGGATAAAGGGAAACTAAACAGCCTGTCCGTGCCTGACCCCTCTAAAGATGGGAGGCTGCCTGACTATATGGATGCATGCAGGATGATAAAGGATGCTATAACTGATTCCTCTGTTGGGGCAGTTATCGCCGGGCCATGGACTATCGCTATTGCCTTAAGGGGCGCCAGTGAACTGATAAGGGATGCAATGAAAGACCCTGCCTATGTTCATGAACTGATGGAGCTCACCACAGAGGTGGCCATCCGCTTCGGGCTGGCAATTCCATCAACTGGCGCAGGTATGAGTTATTCAGAGGCACCAGCTTCAGCCAGCCTCATTTCTCCAAAGATGTACAGGGAGTTTGTATTCCCCTATCAGAAGAAGGCAATAGGGAGATTGAAGGAGGAAGGCATTAACTGCACCTTGCATATCTGAGGGTATGCAGATCCCATCCTGGAAGAGATGGTAGAAACAGGTGCAGCGGCAATCAGTATCGATGAACCAACAGATTTGGCCAAGGCAGTTGAGATTGCAAGGGGGAAGGCAGTTGTTATTGGTAATGTAGGTACAAATCTATTTTTATCAGATACCAAGGATGATATGGAAAGGGCGGTCAAAGATTGTATTGATATAGCCGCACCCAACAGTGGTTTTATCCTTGCCTCTGGGTGTGAAGTACCAGGGATTGCCCCAACTGAAAAAATCCAGTGGTTTATGGATGCTGCCAGGGAATTTGGGAGATACCAGTAAGAGGAATCCTATCGTATGTTTAAATTAGATAAGAAACAGAAGGTTTGTGAGATTGGAGGGGTAAGATTCGGCGGGCAGCCAGGGGAATACCCCACGGTGATTGTCCCCTCGATCTTTCAAAAAGGAGACAGGGTATTTAAAGGAGCCAAAAGAGCGGAAGGATTCAACGAAAAACGGGCTGAAGAGCTCTTGAAAACGACGGCCAAGCTTTCAGCAGAGACTGGGGTACCCTGCATGGCCGACATCGTTGCAAATACAGGTGCGGAGTTTAAAGTATATATCGATTTTGTAACCAGTGTGAGCGATATGCCCTTCTGCGTTGATGCCTGGGTTATGAAAACCAAGTTGGAAGGAGCGAGCTACTGTGCTGACAACGGTCTTCTAGACCGAATGTTTTATAACAGCCTGACCATCTGGGAGAAGGATCTGGAGACGGAGATCAAGGAGATTGTCGATATTGGAGTGAAGCACGTTTTACTGGTGGCCTTTGACCAGGAGGATCAAATGCCTTCAGGCAGGATTACGGGAACACAAAGGCTGTTAAATGTCATAGAAAAGGTTGGTGCTCAATTTGAAAGCATTTTTGTGGATACATCAGTTATGAATGGCCCGGCGACTGCCATGTGTTCCCTAGCAAACAAACTCATTAAAGAAAAGTGGGGATTTCCATGTGCAAGTGCTCCTTCAAACGGCTCTTACATGTGGAAGGAGGCCCGGGAAATGTGGGGGTTTAAGGGATGGGCCGGAGCAGATGCCGCCTTGGAAGGCCTGGCCGCGAGCATGTATCACGATATGATCTTCTCCGGCCCCATGGCCGGATCCAGCAGGCTCTTCCCTGCTGTGGCCATGGCCGATGCCTTCACCGCCACGCTGAGGTTTGGTGAAACAAAAGAGCTTCCCGCCCAAGAAGGCCACCCCTTGTATAAGCTCTTTCCCGATTTTGTTGGGCACCTTAAGGGAATGTAGCCCAATAACGATTCTGTCTACCCTAGAGGATCTTCAATTGGTGCGACAGAAAATTTCTATGGCTCAGGAACAAAGCAATGACTTTTAGGAGGCCAAAGGAAGAACTTACCTCTGCTACGCTCCGTCCCGCCGGATTGCGGGAGAAAGTTGGAATGCTGGAATATTGAAATGATGGGCATATAAATTGTAGAAATTCTATCAATATACAGAGGGAATCAGATTTAGATAAAGGGAGTAATTGGCTACCCTGATTAAAAAAGCAAAGGAGGTTGGTAATGGCTTCGGAAGAAAGAACACAGGAACTATTGAAAGAAATTCGTGAGGCCTTAATAAACTACGATGAGGATAAAGTTGTAGAGTTGGCTAAGATAGCCTTAGACGAAGGCGTAGACCCCTTCGTCGCAACCATGGAGGGCCTGGCTGATGCAATGATAGAGGTAGGCGAGCTATATAATAGAAAGGAATACTTTGTCCCGGAACTCCTTATGTGTTCCGATGCACTATATGCTGGGCTGGACATCCTGAGACCAGCCATCAAGGCATCGGGAAGACAACCTGAGACAAAAGGCTCGATAGTTCTCGGTGTGGTCGAGGGCGATGTTCACGACATCGGCAAGAACCTCATCAAAATGATGTTTGATGTGGCTGGGTGGACCGTTTATGACTTGGGAAAGGATGTACCACTTGAGAAGTTTGTGGAGGAACAGGTAAGGACCGATTCTGATATCGTGGGGCTTTCAGCCTTGATGACGACAAGCATGGTAGCTATGCCGGAAATTGTAAAGAAATTAAAGGAGAAAAATCCGAAAGTTCGCATCATGTTGGGCGGTGCTCCAGTAACTCCAGAGCTCGTGGAAAAGTACGGCGCTGATGGCTATGCCAAGAGTGCTGGGACCGCGGTTGATGAAGCGATTAAACTGATCAAAATGCTCAAGGATGAGGAGTTCGCGGAAAAAAAGTAGCCCCAGAGCCTATAAGGGGCATCTAGTATTCCGAGGGCTCAGAACAAGATGAGCTACCCATCAGATATACAATAACCAAATACAATAGAAGGCAAGAGAGTTATGCCAGGTGAGGATAATGAAAGATGTTTGGTCATCTTTCAACCATCAGGGTGTAGAGGTTACATTAACAAAGGGAAGACCCTTAAGGAGGCTTCCATAGCGCTGGGTGTGGACATTGAAGGCGTCTGTGGAGAGAAGGCCATCTGTGGTACGTGCAAGGTCAGGATTGAGGAGGGTGAATTCGAGAAATACGGCATTAAATCAACCAGAGATCATCTTTCCCCGATGGGACCGTCGGAAAGGAAATTTTTCAACCTTCAGCAGGAGCAGGACGGCTACCGACTGGCCTGTCAAACACAGATCCTCGGTGATGTGGTGATCTTTGTGCCCGAAGAGAGTCGGATGGGGAAGCAAGTTGTACGCAAGGCAGCCACAGCAAGGCCCATCAAACTGAAACCAGCGGTAAGAAAGTACTACGTTGAGCTGGCAAGGGCTACCCTGGATGATACCCTTGGTGACTGGGAGCGTCTTCAGGCTGAACTCAAAAAGAGGTTTAAACTGAGCAATCTAGCCATTGATTATCAGGTGCTCCTGGATTTACAAAAAGCCGTGCGCGAGGGTGATTGGAAGGTGACCGTATCAGTCTGGCATGGAAAGGAGATCATCAAGATAGAACCAGGGAATGTGGAGAGGGCTTACGGCCTGGCGGTAGATGTGGGCACCTCTACGGTGGCAGGCTACCTCTGCGATCTGACTGATGGCACGGTGGTAGTGACCGCTTCCATGATGAATCCACAGGTGGTATACGGCGAAGATGTCATGTCCCGCATCAGTTTCACCATGACAAACCCAGAAGGTCTTGAGATTTTGAGCAAGGCAATTCTTGATGGACTCAATGGAATCGTGGAAGAGGTGGCTGCCACGGCAGGCATTAAGCGCCAGGATATTATCGACATGTCCATAGTAGGTAATACCTGTATGCACCATATCTTCCTCAACATCGATCCAAAATATATTGGGCGATCTCCCTTCCCTCCGACGTTACACCACTCCCTGAATATCAAAGCCCGTGACTTTGGGCTCAAGATTCCTCCAGAAGTTGAAACTGAAGACAAAGGTGGCTATCCAGCTTGCCAGGTTGAATGTCCTGCAGGGGTAAATGCGCAAGACTTTTTGTACCTCATCGCTCAGGGCAAGTTCATAGATGCCCTTGAGCTGGTAAGGCTGGCCTTTCCCTTTGCCGGGGTCTGTGGGCGTGTCTGTACCCATCCCTGTGAGACAGTGTGTGAAAGGGGAAAGATTGAAGAGCCCCTGTCCATCCGCGCTCTACACCGTTTTGTAGCTGACTACGAGTTCAAGGGGGGCAGAGAAAAGGCAACCCCAATAGAGAAAACAAAAGAGGAAAGGATAGCCATCATCGGCTCCGGGCCATCCGGGCTGGCGTGCGCCTATGATTTAATTAGAAGGGGATACCCGGTTACGGTCTTTGAGGCTGCTCCTGAGAGCGGTGGCATGATGCGCTATGGTATACCTGAATATAGACTGCCCAGGCGGATACTGGAAAATGAGATCAGCTACATCGAGGAGCTGGGGGTAGAGATAAAAACCAATGCCCCAGTGAAAAGTATAGAGGCTATTCTTAATCAAGGGTATAAAGCAGTCTTTGTGGCTACCGGAGCCTGGACAAGTCAAAAGCTGGGTGTTGCTGGTGAAGATGCCGAGGGTGTAATCTACGCCCTTGATTTCCTGAAAAAGGTGAATTCTGGGGAAAGGGTAGAGCTAAAAGATACAGTGGCGGTTATAGGGGGCGGCAGTGTGGCTATCGATGCTGCCAGGATATCCTTACGCCTTGGAGCCAAAGAAGTTCACCTCATTTGTTTAGAGTCCGCAGATCTTACATCTAAAGATAGAATGCCGGCTCAGGATTTGGAGATTGAACAGGCTGTGGAAGAGGGAGTCATCATCCATCCTTGCCTAGGTATAAAAAATTTTTTGACCAAAGAAAGGAACGTCTCGGGCTTAGAGACTGTTATTTGCACCAGTGTCATCGATTCTGAGGGGGGGTTTGCACCGGAGTTTGCCGAAGATCCAGCGCCCACTATAGCGGCAGATATAGTAATAGTTGCCATAGGCCAGAGGCCGGATGAGAGGGATTTTGCCGAACTGGATAAACTGCCGTCTGGAACCATCAAGGTAGACGAGATTACCTTGGAGACGAATATCAAAGGCGTCTTTGCCGGTGGTGATGGGGTTTCTGGTCCGGCCAATATCATTAGCGCTGTTGCTGCTGGTAAGGAAGCAGCCATATCCATTGAGCTTTACCTTGCAGGGATGGACTTAAAGGAGGCTAGGCCAACCCCACTTACGGCAATAGAAGAGGTACCAAAGGATGGTGTGGAGACAGAGGCAAGAAGGGTCGTGCCCGTTCTTGAACCGAGGAAACGGACGGGCCTTGCTGAGGTTGAGATAGGCTTTGATGAGCAAATGGCCACCCAGGAATCTATGCGCTGTCTACACTGTGGGATTTATGCACAAAAAGAGATCTCTGAAATTACTGAGGCCCGTGAGCTGGGTATAAAGATATCTCCAGGGGCTTATGTCCATGTTCTTCCCATTGAGGCAGGGTTTGTGGGGGCCGACAATGTGGGGGTGCTCATTGCTGAGGAGCCATACAAAAAGGATGAAATCCAGCTCATTATCGACATCGGCACTAATGGAGAATTAATCCTGGGCAATCGAGAGAGGCTTATCTCGGCATCCTGTGCCACAGGGCCTGCCTTTGAGGGCGCAGAGTTGAAACACGGCATGCGTGCCGCCCCAGGGGCTATTGAAAAAATAGAGATAGATAAAGACACCAAGGAGGTGCGTTTCAAGATTATTGACGAGGAGCGATGGAATACAGAGATGGAGGCAGAGGAGGTCGGAGCCAAGGGAATTTGCGGCTCAGGGATAATTGATGCTATACCTCAACTTTTCCTGGCGGGAATTATTGACAAAACAGGGCGTCTTAAAAGGGATGTGTCGACCCCTCGTCTGCGTGAAACTGATGGTCACTTAGAATTCGTCATCGCCTGGGCAAAAGAGACATCAATTGGCCAGGATATTGTAGTCTGCCAGGAGGATATAAGAGCCATACAGCTTGGCAAAGGTGCTATGTACGCCGGGAGCAAAATCCTGATGCGAACCTTGGGTGTGGATAAACTGGATAAGGTCATCTTAGCCGGTGCCTTTGGTAGTTACATAGATAAGCAATCGGCAGCTATACTGGGGATGTTCCCTGACTGTGAGCCAGAGCAGGTTTATTCTGTGGGTAATGCTGCTGGTGATGGAGCGCGCATGGCCCTCCTTAATATAGACAAGAGGAGGGATGCAGATAAATTTGCCAGACAGGTGGAATATATAGAACTAACTGTGGCACCTGAATTTGAAAAGATTTTCGTCGAGTCTATGTGGATACCTCATATGAAGGATGATTTTCCTCACCTGAGGCACCTTCTCCCGGAAAAGAAGACTGAAATAAACCAGGGGGACCTGGCACAGCCATTACTAGAAGAGGGGGGCAGAGCATTATGAAAGCAGCACTTAATTCCAGAGAGCGAGTGCTCAGGTTTTTTCGGAAGGAAGAGATAGATAGTCTCCCTGTCTTCAGTGGCATGGGGAATGTAACGGTACATGGACTTGAGAAATATGGATGGAAATTCGCAGACATCCATGTGGATGCACATAAAATGGCGAGCATGGCTGCATCCACGTTCCAACTCTTCGACTTCGAGTGTGCAGTAGTTCCCTTTGATATGGGGGTCGAGGCTGAAGCCTTAGGCGCTGGGGTCAACTTTTACTCCACTCATACCGATGTCGTTTATCCCACCATATCCAAGAAGGTGGCGGAAAAGGTAGAGGATCTGGATCTCCGGGTACCTCCGGATTTGGCCAAAGCAGCAAGGATACCATTAGTAGTTGAGGCAATCCGGCTCCTAAAGGAGGAGGTGGCTGACCAGGTAGCAGTAGGGGCCTGGGTATTAGGACCTTATACCTTGGCCGGGCAGCTTGTCGATATTGGAGATCTGGCCAAGATGGCCTTCAAAAAAACAGATATGGTGCACGGGGTACTGGACACCCTGGCCGGGGTGCTCATTGAGATATCGAGGATTTACAGGAATGCCGGTGCCGACTATATGACCATCCGTGAGATGGGAGCGGGGCCAGACATATTGAGTCCGCGTATGTTTAAAATCCTGATACGGCCTCATCTAGAGCAAATCTTTACTGCCATAGACTCCCCTAAAATCCTGCATATATGTGGTAGCACAGATAGCATTGTTGACCAAATGGCCCTCTGTGGGGCGGACGCCCTCAGTGTGGATCAGAAGAACAACGCGGCTGAATCCCGAAAAAAGCTAGGCAATGAGATACTACTTTTAGGCAATTTTGACCCTTATGGCACCCTGGTTCAGATGGATCCCTCGCAGGTGGAGCAGGTCATCAAGAAATGCATTGATGACGGGGTAGATGGGGTCTGGCCGGGCTGTGATCTCTGGCCGGAACTGAAAAAGGAGAACATGGAGGCGCTCATGACAGCAATGCAGAAATATGGCAAGCTCGGGTGATGACGACAGAGTGGCCTTCTTGTACCCTGAAAAGGGGAAAAATGTAAACTGGGTAGACGGATACATGGAATATACAGAGCTTCAAGTGAAAAAGGACCTTCAACAACAGTTTCGTGGAGGCCATACTGATTTCTCATATGAAGGATCAGTCTGCCCATCTTAAAGATATCGGGGCTGAAGAGGTAGTTGATCAATACAAAAGAGAATTCCCTCATTATCAGGAACTGCTTTCCGTTTACCATCTTCCGTAAAGCGTATTCGCTTCTTACCAACCATCCGCACTAAATGTCACCCAGCCTCTTTTGCGAAGTTGTCCCTACAATGTCGTTTCTAATACAAGGGGGCATCTTAACATTGTCGCTCAAGGGGTGGCAGCTCCACCTTGTTAACGCATTC
>Ga0209636_10000680_pt1 | contig 33707 bp, 25 predicted proteins | sample DeeMarSWOR152_54_FD_187464 | JGI IMG/M metagenome (GOLD analysis project Ga0209636, IMG submission 187464) | Marine sediment microbial communities from White Oak River estuary, North Carolina - WOR-1-52-54 (SPAdes) (version 2) | ecosystem: Environmental > Aquatic > Marine > Intertidal zone >...
TACCTTAAATATCTCAAACCGCATCTGTTTAGGGCCCGAAACCCATTGGATTGATTTTTATCTAAAAACCCACCAATATATAGTAAACAAAGAGAAAACATAAAGTAAATATCACGTAAAATAAAAAAAACCTCTATAATCCAAATAGAGGAACTGAAGCCGCTAAGTTGGTTCATCGGAAAAGAGGGGCACATAGTATCCACAAATGCATTGAGATGAATTTTGTCCCAAAGCCGTCTACAACAGGTTTTCAAATCTGTGTGGTTTGTTACACGTGTAACATTGGATTTATCTTTAGTGGTTGCATTCCATTCAACAAAAAGATAGGTTATGAACTCAGAGAGGTTCCATCTTCTAAGACTTTGACAACCCTACAAGAACCACGTCTTCAAAAAGTAGTTGGATGGTTCTCATTCTTGTTACACGTGTAACATCCTCTCTTTTATTTGTGGTTCTGAATGCCTTTCAACCCATGTAATGCTAAAGGTAGATATGTGTTAACCTACAGCGAGAAAAGCAACTTTTCAATAATATGAGCTGCCAAAAAAGCATAGAGCATCTTTTGAAAATTTAAGGCGTAGTGTATCTTTGTATTTGCCAAAAAAAGAAATATTTCTTGCACTATATGCAGGAGACTGCATCACACGTTAGCATTCAAAGATCCTGTCCCGAATGCTGTGCACCTCTATGTCATATCTGGGTAACTAGGGCAGTATGAAAGAAGTGTCGCCCGCGACACTAACTTTGAGGGTCATTGTCTTCGCGCTTCAAATGGGTGCATCACGCCCATTCGTACAGCGATGGGAATCCTCCCTCACCCCAAATAACTCCCTGTGGCGGGCTGTATCCCCTTTCTTGCACCTGCTCTCATTAGTCAAGCAAGCCCTCGCAAAAAGGGACTACATACCCTTAAGAGTCCACATATATATACATTCTCACTAAGCTATCATCACATTAGGTTAACGCTTTGATAGCTTTCCGAATATCTTCTCTTCTGACTGTCTTTCTATTGTCTTCATAAGCGTACTCCAGTGCTTTTTTTGCGATTTCCACAGCATACTCCTCCATGAGGTTGGCCAGTTCTCTGGCTGCTGCTTTGGAGACACGCTCTGCTCCGCCCTTTCTGATCAGTCGTTCTAAAGGGGGACCTGATAGCGCCACTGCTACCACCTCCATATCCTTTTTGCAGCCCAACTATATAAATATTTCTTTTCTTGCAGGTAAACCCACCATTTTGGTACTACTTTTTGTCTGATGTGAGAAGATTTCCTTTTCTTTCAAAAGCTTTTTATTCAGAAAGGAGAGCACAGCACATGGAACTCTGTGTCATTGCTGATCTCCATGGGAGAACTGATTACCTTCCCAGACTGAAAGAGGTTGACTACGATCTCCTTATCATTTGTGGAGACATTACCAACTTTGGACACTTCAAAGAAGCACATACCATTTTAGCTTTATTCCCTGACCCGTATTTAGCTGTCCACGGTAACTGCGACTACAAAGATGTGGTTAAAGCACTCAATGAGAAAGGATGTAACCTCCACCAGAATATTATTACAGTAAAAAATGAACTATTTACAGGATTTGGGGGGAGTAACCCTTTCGTGGGAAAGACACCGTGTGAGTACTCAGAAGAAGTAATCTACAACGGATTATCAACTGCTCCTCACAAGTGCATTTTAGTCACCCACGCACCTCCCAAAGGAACCAAGACCGATAAAGCCTTCAAGATAAAGCACGTGGGGAGCACAGCAGTCAGACAAGCCATAGAAGAAAAAACCCCAAAGATCGTATTATGCGGACACATTCATGAGAGCAGAAATACAGATCACCTTGGCAAAACATTGGTGGTGAATCCAGGGAAGTTCTCTGAAGGGTACTACGCTCTGGTGTCTGTAGAATCCAGAAAATGCTCATTAAAAAGGTTCAATAAGCCAAGATAAACAATGGGTTGCCATTTTCTGGTGTTACAACTGTGTCCTGACGTGAACTCACAACAGGACACCTGCACACCATTTATTAGTGAATTTCTCACACCCCTCTGTAAGCTCTCCTTTCTCGAAATCTCTTTATTTATCCACCGATATTCGAATAAATATCCTGGTTTCTGACATTTTTATAACATTCAATAAGTTTGTAACCGAAAGATTTATATACCCTCCTACCTATTAAAATATAGTCAGGATTATACGTGAGGAACCCGGTCTCGAAGGGAGGTGAAGGATATGTCCCCGTGGAGGGGACTTTTTTCCTTTTTTTGTTATTTTTGATTGCAATATTGCTGGAACATGATATGAAAAAACAATTGTTTGATTTTAGGAATAGCTCTGTAGGTGGACAAAAGGATAATTTGTGACATGCAAGGATATTGTCAGGTCTTGGATTTTCTCTTTTCCCTCTTCTTCAGCCACACAGCAATAACAACCACCCCAAGGAGAAGGGCAGCCCCAACTACATAGAAAAGTGAACTGTCTTCTCTTTCATGCTGGGTCTGAGGAACTCTAGTGGTCTGCCTGTGGTGTGCAGATATCCAGACTGTATTCAACTTCTCGTACTTTTCTCCCATCCCGCCTGGGTTGAATCCTTGAATCCAATCCTGGACTGCATAGCCATCTGTTCTCCGCCATTGAAGGACCCATACTGCATCTTCAAGAATCATGTCTTCTGCTTCCTGGTAAAACTGGCACGCTTTGGTAATATCTGGTTCTGTACTCGCTTTCTCAATCAATTCATCCACTTTTTCATTTAAATAGAAGCACCCATTTCCGCCAGGACCCCAGTTTGAGCTGTGAAACAAAAAGAGGAACTGATCCGGGTAAGGCCAATCTATGTACCAGCCTAACGTATACAACTGGGTATCACCTGTATCCACTGCATGCAGTAAAGAGCCCAGATCCAAATAGGTGATCTCTAATTCTACACCAATTTTGGACAACTGTTCTCCGTACAACTTGTTGAACTGTTGCTGTACGTAGCTCTCAGAGGATTTTAGCTCAATTATCAATCGAGGACTTCCTGTGTATCCTGCTTCATCCAGGAGCTGTTCAGCTTTCTCAACATTTATGGAGTACATGTCCTCTCTTTTTTTGGAGCAGACGAACCCTGGAGGGAGGATTGATACTGCTTTCACTGTTCTCTCCTTGTAGATGTCATCTATGGCTGCACCAGGATCTAAAGCGTAGTTGACGGCCTGTCTCACTCGTTTGTCTGAAAAGGGTTTCTTCTGGCAGTTCATTCCCAAATAGAGGATCTCAAATTGAGGAACAGTCACAATTTCATAGGCAGTGAATTCTTCCCAGTAATCAGGGGGGATCAAACACCAGTCTACTGTGCCCTTCTCGAATTCAGATGACAAATTCTCTGGGTTTACAAAGGTAACCTGTATCTCTGTAATGTAGGGTTCGCCCTTCCAGTAGTCCTCGTTGTACTTTAAAAGCACATGATCTGTCCACGTTTTGAATTCAAAGGGACCAGTCCCCACTGCGTGGGCAGAAAAGTTATCTCGACCGAACCTTTCAGCCTCTCTGGGCACTACAGAAAAACAGGGAAAGGGCAGCATGTACAAAAATGAGGGATTGGGCTGCTTCAACGTGACTTCAAAGGTGTATGACCCTTTAGCTTGCCATGATTCAATTTTAGCATTATTCGAAAAGAAATCTCTCATGGGAGACAGTGTTTCAGGGGTTGTTACTCTATCCCACGAGTAGACGAAGTCTTCTGCTTTCACTTTTCTGGATTTTCCTTCAGGAAATATGTCATTGCCATCGTGCCAGTACACGTTTTTTCTCAAATGGAAGGTGTACACTCGGCCCTCTTCTGAGATATCCCACGATTCTGCTAACAAGGGTTCAATTTCTGCTGTTCCACTCCTGTAGCACACTAACCCTTCAAAGATCTGGTTAGTTACCTGTATAGATGAGTCAAAATCGTCGTAGAATACATTGATACGGTGAGGATCTAGTGTTTGCATCTCCACAGTGTGCCCCAGGTGTAGTGTTCCTCCGTACTGGTTAGTGGTCTCAGGCTGAACTAATAAAACGAAGCTCAAGAGGATCAATATTTTCCGCATGATTTCTGCTTGTATAAGGTATATATAAAAATTTTCTTTTAAGGGGTTTCTCAACCTGAGGGTGCTAACATGTTACACGTGTAACATGTTAGGGAGTTCTTTATTTATTATAAAGGTGATTTGCGGTTCAATAATCTCCTTCTGCTTTTGCAACCCATTCTTTAACTCTTCTCTCATACAGCACTTCTCCTTCCCTTATAATTCTTTGGATAAAGGGATCTCCAATTTTGAGCCTGTAATGAATTTGTTCTGGTGTTCTGACAATTATATCCATGGGGACAAGCTTTGGTCTTGCTATTCTGGAGATTTCAGCTTCTTTACGGATGAGTGATCCTTCTACATCCATGACAACTAATATGTCTACATCACTGTAAGTTGTAGGCTCTCCCCACGCATGCGATCCAAAAAGAATTATTTTTTCTGGCTGGAAGTGTTCAACAATTTTAGTAACTACTTTCGAGAGGGCGTCCTTTGTGAGATTTTTTACAGGTGCGGCCAGTAGATTTCCTTCCATTCAAATCACTCTTTTACTTTTCATGCATGGAACTTTTTAACTCTTTTTATGATGAAACGATTTCTTAGCAGTCTCAATTTTAAGTAGTTAAATGAAAAAATGAGGATGTGGAAGTGGAATCTGTAAATAGGGAGGAAGTAATAAGTTTTTTGAAAAGTAAAATTATTAGATCATATAAAAAATACTATAATGAGGCAAAATGACTCAATAAAAGAGACAATCCTCGGTCAATCCTTTACAACCATCATAGTTAGCCAGTTTTCTTGACGCATGTGTCATTTGTTTTCATTCTCAATTGTGAAACTCCTTTGTCTATCCTCAATTCCTCCAAAGTACTGAATTTTGATCTGAAATTTCTGCACACTTATGCTACAGAAAAAAACATTTAAAACCGTAGAATATTTCACAAATCTATGGAAAAAATGAAATTATCTTCCATACTCCCATCACCACTCACCCATGGAGTAATCCCGTTAGGTGACTACGGAGATGGTGGTGGAGGAGGAGCTCCAGGCTGAATTCGCTCACTGCGGAAAGGAATAGCCATTTCATAATCCTCAATAAAGCCTGAATGTCGCATAGATGAAAGCAACTCAAAGAAGGTGGCATGAGCTGCCAGTTTTGAGATAGGGATTCTCGAAAACAGGTAGTCTTTAACTCTGCAGTGTGAAGACCAAGCTGGCAGCTCTGAAAAACAATCAATAAGGAATTGATGATAACGACTTTTTATGAGGAAATGAAAGGTTGTGTACATCATTTGCCCCAGCGGGTAAAAGGGAACAATAACATCCGTTTGTGCTTTAATCTTTTTCAGCCTACTGTAAAAACTAGAGACAGATATGTGGTATTTCTTAATAATATGGGCAAAACAAAGTCTAAAATCATTCTTTAATACATGGTAAAGGAACCATACTTCTGGTTTCCAGGGGATACCCACAGGCAAAACCATTGATAATTGGGAAGGTTCAGACTCATTTTTCAGCTTTGCCTCAATTTTTTCATACGCTTTTTCAAAGCTCTGCTTCGGAATGACTGGTGAAATGATATAGAAAAAGAGCAGAGCCCAGAGAACGAAGATGAAATCTGTTCAGGTAATGATGCTGGCGGCGGTGCACCTGGTTAAAGAGGTGATTACTCAAAAGTCAAAACATACAAAAAGGCTAAGAAAAAGATCAAAATAACCTCTAAATCCACAATACCTGTTTCAATTCCGATCAATGAATACGCCAAAACCACGCAATACAGCGACACACCTAAAGGCTTCTTCCTCTCATACAACCTCCCTAACAAATAGCCCAGTAATAACATCCCCACAAAAACTCCTACCAATCCAAAGTCCACAGCCAACGGCCCCAGAACAGTAGACGTAGCTGACACATCCATTCCTACCATTTCTGCAATGTACCACCGGGGACTGTACGCATATCCAGGCATTAACCGCGCAAAGTACGGTAATGCAGCCACGTAAACCTGGCCCTTGGTATACCCGAAGACACCGCCCACATTAGCCATCATATCATAGACATCCAACGTCAAACTTATTCTCGCCTGGATAGCTTCCACAATACCCACTCGCGTTTGCAAAATAATATCCCGTAAACTGGTCAGTATTAACCCCACAGCCCCTGTTCCTGTCAATGCCAGCGCAGCTTCAGTACCTGTTATGACCTTCATCAAAAATCCAGCAAAACACGAAGCCAGCAACACTAAAACTACCTGCGTCCGGTACCCCAATAACCCCATCAGTACTACAGATACTAAAACCATCAAAACAGAAGCAGTCCTATTCTTGGTCACCACTACAACCATCACACATCCAATTGGCAGCAAATGCGACAACATCGTGAAGGTTACATCGAGTGAACCCCTGGCCTCAGGTGTCAACAAGGGAAACCCACCAAACAACAACACATCCAAACCCCAGAAGAAAACACCTACCACAACAAACGTGAATGCAAACACCTTCAAATTCTCATCAAAGAGTGAACCCTTCACTGTGGTAGCCAGAAAAATCAACGAAATAAATGCAAACGGCAGAGCCACACCCCAGAATCCCTTATACAACACCGCCAAACTCCCCAGAAAAACAATAAAAAACAATTCCTTTGTGTGCTTCCCCGTCAAAAACAGCAAAACCATGGGCACCATACTAACCTTCAAAAATAAACTCCAATCAACAAGCATCCCAGCCACACAAACCCCAAACACTATCAACAACGGGTAAAAGAACTTTCCTGAAATTTTCGGCCTTTTCAAATGCTTGAACTGAATCCCCAGAATAAACCCTGCAATACCCAGAACAATTCCCAAAGTACCCACAAAAGAAACAGCATGATCTGAAAACCCCAAAAAAACCAAAAAGACAACAACAAAAACATACGGGCTCACAATCCTTTCAGGAAGGGAAACCCAGTCAATTTTAGGAATCTCTTTCAAATTTAGCTTCACAAAAAAGGAATCCATCAACTGCTTGTACACACTTTTATCATACTCTCTCTTCAAAAAAGAGATCACCTGTGAACTGATCTCTTCCAGCATACTACACCCTCACGTGAATACTTCCCGGATATACTACATCTCCTGTATACGCTTCTAATCCAACAACGTCCTCCACATCAATTTCCTCTGCTGTCTGATAAACCACAGTAACATCTCCCGTGTATATTCCTTGTATGCAAAAATACCTTTCCAAAACTGTAAAAAACTGATCATATTCCTTCATTGATAACCGCTCCACAGAAACTGTTAGCCCATCCTCATACACCTCCACATCCGCCTTCCTCATGAAAAATATCTCTTTTCTCAACGCATCCTCAATTTCAGACTCCAGCAGTATAGACGGGTCTGTATCTGCCTCCATGGTTAACACAGCAGTTATGGCAATATCCTCCTTTGCATAGTTAATAAACTCACCAGATGTCTCTACATACTCTTTAATCTCATCTTTCAAACTCTTTTTTGGTCTCAGCAGATAAATCACTGAAGACTTGCTTTTGATACGAATTTCAATATCTACAGCTTGCACATCCTCTTTGTAAGCCATCTTTCCCCCCACTGTCACTGTTCTTCCATCCTTTAACACCAACTCCATGTACCCTCTCCCTGTATCAATTACAAACGCTTCCTCCTCAAAGTGGCCGACATCTGCATTCCAGTACCCCCTCACGTATACGGTATACAAAAATCCCGAGCTATCCAGTTCCTCACACTCCCGGACTGCCTTGTATATCTGGGAACCTGAAAACCCATATTCATACTTTGGCTCGTACTTGGTAGAAAAAGAAAAGAGGGATAACCCCACCAAGACGATGACCACCACATCCACTACAGTTACCTTCACGCCATCACCAGTTGCCGCACATAGGAAGCCAAAATATACGAGTTCTCGTACGTGGAGGACTCAATAATGATAATACCCCTCAAAACGACGATACGATCCTGTGTCCCTCCCACGTTGGGTGTCTTAAAGTAGATCACTGGTTCAGATTCTGTACCCATGAACCCAGAGTAAATTAACACTTTCTGGAACCAGGTAATCTCCCTTGGAATCACATCCTCTGGCACCATATCCAATTTACCCTTTCCTATGGCTGCTCCTAACCCCTCCCCTATGCTGGCAGATGCTTTCAGCAAATGGGGGTTGTCAGTTTCTACCTCTGATGCTCTGAACAAGATGTAAATCCTTTTCACCCGAGGATTGATCAGCGTAAACTCGATCATTCTCGCAGGATCTCCGCCTCTGTACGTCTCCAGGGTCGTATCCAATACTTTATCACCCATGTCCATCCGAAAGGGGTACACTGTGGGCTCTCCTGCTGTATCAAAGGCATGCTGTGAAGCATATACACAATAAGCAACAAAGACCGCAATAACGGCAAGTGCAGCAGCAATCTTCATTCTCTTTGAAACCATGATTGGAATGATGAAACAGTCTTATAAAGGTTTCTCATGTACACGTGGTGAAAACGTGGTTCGAATTATTGGGTTCAAATGCTAAATGCCTCTTAAGCTACCATAATTTGAGACTGTCAACTCTGTGATGTCGTTTGTTACACGTGTAACATTGGGTGAACTTATTTATTGGTTGTAAATTCTTAAAAAAAGATAATTCATAGATTTAGAGAGGTTCCATCCCCCGAATCTTGACAATCCCCATCATTTTTTCTCTCGTTTACTGTCTTCTCTTCAAAATAACCGAAATATAGCACCACAAATCTGCATTATACCACTTTGCCCTCACGAGGGGATTTTCATCTTCTGAGTATTCTTCAAAATGAACAAATCCTTCCCCACAGTATACCCTTCTTCTTCTGCCAGAACACCCCATGAAGACAATCTGTCAAATTCTCCATGGCTGGGTATAATGTACTCTGGATTCACAATACGTAGCAACTCCCTGTGATCCTCCTTGCACGCATGCCCCGACACGTGCATGTCTTTGACCATTCTCACATTCTGCATCATCAATTTGGTTTCTAACTTGTACCTGTTAGCCTCATTCACCGGGTTGGGTATGGTGGAAGCAGAAAAGACAACACAGTCGCGATTTGAAAACGTGTAGGATGTCTTCCCATCTGCCAGCCGGGACAAGACAGCATCAGGCTCTCCCTGGTGACCTGTGACAATTAAAGAGTAGTGAGACCGATCGTGACGAGCTTCTTTCAGAAATTTGTTTATTGCCTTACGCCTGGCAATTCTGACCACATCTGTAGAAACGATCCCCTCCTCTAAGGCAGCATTCCAGTACTTGCACAGAGATCTTCCCAGCAGCACAGGCTGTCTCCCAATCTTTTCAGAAGTTTCTATCAACGTTTTCACCCGTGCTATGTGAGAAGAGAAGGTGGTAGACACCAGACAATCAAAATCAAAATTCTCATTGTAAAAGAAGTCCTGCAGCATCATGGCAGCAATTCTCTCAGAAGGCGTCTTCTTCTGCTCTCTCACCCGTACAGATTCTATGACTAACACTTTTGGCTGGATCCCTTTTAATTTGGAGAAATCAGTTTTCTCTCCAATGGGAGGATGGGGGTCCAGCTTGTAGTCGTTCGCATACAATACATCGCCTTCCCGCGTGTACAAGGCCACTAGCGAAGAATGGGGAATAGAATGGGTAACATTGACAAATTCGAACCTGAAATTTCCCAAGCTTCCCTCTTTTTCCACAGTAATGACATTCTGATCTGACTGCCCATCGTCCCGCATCAACTCTCCGGCAATGCTAGTGGTAAAAGGTCTTCCCACTACAGGACAGTTGTACTTTCCTGCCATTTTGCTGGTTGCTCCAATGTGGTCTAAATGTCCGTGAGAGAGTATGATGCCCACCACTTTCTTTTCTTCGAGGGGGCGATCATCAGGAACAGCGCCAATCTTTCTTAACTCATGTTCTTCCAGTGAATGGACGTCAGTATCCTCATGGATCATCATTCTGTCTACACGAAGACCCATATCGATGATGACCACTTCTCCTCCCACTTCTACTGCAGTCATGTTCTTACCTACTTCCTCGTAGCCGCCAAGAGCATAAATATTCATCATGTGTACTGCTTGGCCTTCTTTAAAAACATTTCTTATGAACAGGGTTGTCACGAATTGGGTTCCAAAAATTCGTACTCTCTTTTAGTATCAATAATGAAATAAAGACGATTGTTACACGTGTAACAACTGAGAGATGGGAGAACCATCAATGGTTTAACCGCCCTAAAATGAGAATTCAACCCGTGGCTGCAATACCACAGAGTAACTCGTAAGAGATGAAATCAGAAACAATCGGAATAGTGCTGAAGCTGTTGCATCACTGTACCAAACCTACTGGTAAAGAGCTTTCCTCAAAACCCAGAAGGTTCAACCTCAAATGGTTGGCTTAAAAACCCCATACGACTCAAGAACCTGTTTTGTGTAAAAGTGAACCTTGCGGGGGTCATCCTGTAACTTTATAACATCGAACAGATCGTCACCTGTTATAATGCTGTGGCCCCGATGTTTGGCCAGTAATACAGCTGACCCTGTCAAATCAGTCACTGTTCTGTGCAAAATCTCAGGAACAAAAGCAATAGGCACAACAAAAGAGCGAAAAGGGCTTGCCCTCACAGTCCTTCTGGCAAGAAAGCTGTAGTAATTCCTGGAAAATTCCAGAGCTTCTTCTGTAAATTTACTATAACTTCTTTCCTCATCAGATACAGGTATGTTCAAGGTTTTCAAGTCCCTTTTGCAGGTGAACAAGACGTAGTGAGAATCATTTCTGGGTGAATCAGATCTGTAGGCAGCTTTCTCTTTTACTTCTTCCAGTTGATCGAGCTGAGATTTCGCATATTCATTGAAAAGCTTTTTCAGCAGGGACTGAATCCTGGGGATAGTTTTTGTGGTTACATACTCTTCTTTTTGCAGTACATCTAAGTAAAATTGATACCACACCTTCATGATTACCCATGACATCCATTGCAGGTTTTCCCGCCGGAGTATATCTGTATAGGCTGAATCACCGATATAATCCCACATGGTGATGACAGTCTCCATATCTGTAACGAGCGGGCTGATCTTCACCGGTTTTGATACTGCAAAAGCTGCTTCTGAATTGCGGTTCTCCAGTCTTTCAAACAAAGAAAGAAATTTTTGATCTAAGGTCTCAGTATATCCTTCAAATGGAAAGGGAGAGGGTTTACTGGCTCTGTGTGCTCCACAGCAAATGATAGTACTGTACAAGTACCCTATGTCAGGTACATATCTCATGGTTAGAGGAACCCTTCTGCAGATTTCGGGCCTCTTGTCATAGATAGTGCACAAGTTACTCTCCAGAAAAGGACATTTCCCACTATCGAGAGGAAGAATTCGATACCTGTAGAGAGAACTGGAATCCCCTTCAAGGGGGACAATAAACGGATGCGGTCCAATTGCTTTCCATTCTCTCTCTGTCATATCGATTCCTTTTGTCTGGTAGCAGCAGCAGCCGCACCGTATACAGGTGAACGCATAGTCCTTCAGAGTGGCAGTAGAGTCAACCATGAAAATCATTGTGTACTCTTTTTTCAGCAATATAAACTATTCTACACAATCAAAAAACAAGATTGGGAGTGGAGAGGCAAGGAGGAAAACCTCCACTCCCTACATTTTTATAGGTAACAAGTTATATATAAAGTTTTCGCTGTAGAAACTTACTAAAAATAGTACAGCAATGCTGCAATAGTATGTTTCCCCTCCTGCTCTTGTCTTTTCTACCCAGGAATTGTTAAAAAAACAGGGTTCAGATATTTTAGATTTCCTTTAATACTTAAAAAGTCAAGAAATAACTAAAAAATCATAGTTGTTACACGTGTAACAAAAGTGAGACAAATCCAGAATAAGTGGGCAGCCTTTTGTCCCCAAATATTTATAAAGACATTTCAAAGGGAAATGTATGAAGCACAAATCTGTCCTCCTGTTTACGTCTTTGGCTCATTCACTGGATCACTCCTATATTATCGTGTTCTCTATTTTGATGCCGTTAATGATGGATGAATTTAGCATGAGCTATGAAGAGATCGGTCTTATTGGATCAGTGCTTGGCTTTTTCTTTGGATTGAATGCTATTCCTGCAGGATTTTTGTCAGATAGGATAAGCTCCCGGAAGATAGCATCTTTATCTGTGCTCTTATGCTCAGCAGCAGCAATTTTGGTCAGTATTGCCTGGAACAAGATGATACTAGCTCTATTCTTTGTTGTCATGGGTATTGGGGCGGGGTTGTACCACCCTTCAGGTATATCGCTGGTGTCCAAAGCGTTTGAAGAACACAGGTCTAAAGCCATGGGCATACACGGGATTGGCGGAAATGTGGGACAAGCTCTGACACCCATACTTACAGGACTTCTGGCCTCACGTGAGGTGGTTCCCTTGTTTGCAATCTCCATTGTGGGGTTAGGACTGGGATGGAGGACTACCTATGCAATCTGGGCAATTCCTGGACTAATAGTTGCTGCAGGCATTCTTATGTTTGTGAAATTCAAAGAAAAACCAGTGAAAGAAGATACTATTCCAAATATGCTGAAGGACATGGCTAAAATCCCTTTTGATAACAGGAATATTGGCATCCTGTTAATCTTGACATCATTTCAGGGACTGTACTTTAATGGGTTAGTGTACTTTCTCCCTACCATTATAAAGGATGTAAAATTTGCACCATTAATCATTGCAGCATTATTAACTACATTAAAAGAAGGAATGGGAGCTTTCGGTCAGGCTTTTGGAGGATGGGCCGGGGATAAGTACAGCAAGAGAAACTTGTTGATAGTATTCAATTTAGTTTCTACAGGGGCTCTACTTTGGTTTTTCTTTGCTGAAAATGCTGTTTTCCTTGCTTTTTCCGTTGCTATCATAGGAATTTCAGTCTATGCATTCCAGCCTGTGCAGAATTCGTTGGTTGCAGACAGTATACCTGTGACCCTGAGAGGGAGGGCATACGGCTTGAGCTTTTTCACCAGTTACGGCATTGGCGGGTTAGCACCCTTCTTTTCCGGGCTTGTGGCAGTAACCTTTTCGTTAACGGCAGTAATCCCCCTGATGGTCGTGTTTGCAGTTATTGCTACAGTGGTGGCCACTCAAATTCGAGATGTGAAAGTAACAAATGCTCCGTAATGGGCAGATGATGGACAGTCCAGTAAAGAATCTATGCAATGAGAAGAATTGTACAATACTATCATGCAGTAGATACGAGGAAGGCTGCAACAAGGTTTCATATTTGACCACTAACTGCAGTCAATTGACATCCATTTCTGGTTTCTATTCATCATTACCAATTACCATCTCTTTGTATGTCGTTTAATTTTTTGATGTTCATTTGGCTGTGGAGAGTTTTGGTTTCTATAATGTGGGTTTGTTGGGATTGTCAAATCTGTTGATGTTATTACACGTGTAACATTGAGTGAAGTTATCTTTATTGTATGCGAATTGCTCACAAAAAGATAATCTATAATCAGATTCGTAAGGTACCTTTTGTGAGCGAACATCTGTAGATTCCACACTCTGCAAAGTATATATTGGTCCACACATTATAGGTATGTGGGTGGTATCATGTTGAGGAAAAATGAAAGAATAGCAAAACACAGGCTCACAGACAGAGTACCGCGCATGTACTGGATGAACCTGTACAAAGGGAACTGCAGTACAGCCATACACAAAAGCTGGAGCGATAGCACACCAGTATTCTGGGAGGGAGTTCTGTGAAAGTTACCATCCTTCAGTTGAATGACAGCCATGCATACTTTGAGCTGCATCCAGAGTTATTCTGGGCGGGTGATCACGCTGAATATCGGATGGCAGGAGGTTATGCCCGAATTGCTTCTGTTTTCAACAGAATACGTCAAGAAAAAGAAGTATTAACCTTTGACTGTGGTGATACTATCCATGGTACGTTCGCTGCAGTCAAAACGCGGGGAGAAGCGATGATACCCATTTTAAATGCGTTGGATTTCAATGCGATGACTGCTCACTGGGAGTTTGCCTATGGTCCTGAACAGTTCAAAAAAATAGCTGACAAATTGCAATTTCCCGTACTAGCTGTTAACTGTTACAATGAAAAAGGCAACCTGGTGTTCAAGCCATACACTATTGTGGAAGTTAACAATGTACAGGTAGGGGTGATCGGTATTGCAGCTTATATTGTGGATAAGACAATGCCCCCCTCCTTCAGCAAAGGTCTTTATTTCACGTTGGGGAATGAAGAACTCCCTTCATACATAGAAGTGTTGCGCCAGGAAAAGGTAGACTTAATTGTAGTGATCTCTCATTTAGGGTTTCCTCAGGAAATGAAAGTAGCTTCTGAGGTTGAGGGTATTGATGTGTTGTTGAGTGCTCATACCCACAACAGGTTATACAAGCCAGCAGTGGTGAACAACACAGTACTGATCCAGTCAGGGTGCCACGGCTCGTTTGTGGGGCAGCTGGATGTAGAGGTGGAACCTAAGAGAGTGAACTATCACCACGAACTGATCACTGTTGATGAACCTGTAAACCCTGATCCTGAAATAGAGAGTCACGTGGATAAAGCCATAAGTTCGTACCGCGACATGGTGAACCAAGTTGTAGGTCATACTGCTACTGCACTAACCAGGTACACTGTCTTAGAATCTACCATGGATAACCTTTTACTGCAGGCCCTTCTGGATGCAACAGGAGCAGAAATAGCCTTCTCCAATGGGTGGCGTTACGGTGCACCAGTTCTACCCGGACCTGTTACCCTCAACGATCTGTACAACATTATTCCAGGGAACCCACCTGTCTCTGTGGTGGAATTAACAGGCAGTGAAATACACATGATGCTGGAAGAGAATCTGGAACACACCTTCGCACAGAACCCGTACAACCAGATGGGAGGGTATGTGAAAAGGTGTCTGGGCCTCAACATGTATATCAAGATAGAAAATCCGTACAGACACCGCATCCAGGAGCTCTTCATACAGGGCAAGCACGTGAATTTGCAACAAGTGTATACTGCAGCCTTCGTCACCACCCAGGGTGTTCCTCCAAAGTATGGGAGAAATCGCAGAGATTTGAATGTGCGGGCTGTGGAAGCGTTACAACAGTACGTGGCCAAAGGAACGGTTCACGCTGAAATAAAAGGAACAGTTGTTGCAGTGTAACCAGTATTACAGGGTACCAAGTTCAATTAAGCATCTCTCAATGGGTCATCAAAGTGAGTGTCTACCATAGATTTCTTTAATTATCAAAAATCTTACAGAATAACTAAAAAAGAAGCATTGTTACACGTGTAACAGATGAGAGAAATGCCGACAAGGAGACACTTCAGGAGATGCAAAGGTTTAAATATGCAGAGCCACAGATGAAGTAAGGGCCCGTAGTCTAGGTGGTTATGACGTCGCCCTTACAAGGCGGAGGTCTTGAGTTCGAATCTCAACGGGCCCACTACCAAGGTTTTGTTTTCTATGGATACCTAAAAAGGTTCCATCCCCAAAGTAAGCCGACAAATCCATGGTACACCACCTGTACTAACCTAACCCTACAGTGGTGAAGGGAAAGATTTAAATAGCAGAAGGGTGATGCTTTTTTCTGCGTTCTGTAAAAGAACAAAAGCAGTTGCGAGGGTATTGCCCTCAAAGAAAAGAGCATTTCTGCTTTCATGCTTACATAGAAACATTTAAAAGGGATGAGAAACTTCAAAAAGAAGAGGAGGTCAACATTATGGCTGAAGAAAAACCCCACCTGAATGTGGCGTTCATTGGACATGTGGATCACGGAAAGTCCACGCTCATAGGTAGAATGATGTTCGAGCACGGAGACATCAGAGAAGCAATGATCAGGAAATTCGAGGAAATGGGTGAAAAGGGAAAAACGTTCAAATTCGCATGGGTCATGGACAATTTGAAAGAAGAGCGTGAGCGAGGTGTCACCATCGATCTAGCTCACAAGAAATTTGAGACTGACCATAATTATATTACTATTGTGGATTGTCCAGGTCACCGAGACTTCGTCAAGAACATGATTACTGGTGCTTCTCAGGCAGATGCTGCTGTTTTAGTGGTGGACATCAAGGATGGCATCATGCCCCAGACTATTGAGCACGGCTTTCTGGCAAAAACATTGGGTATCAACCAGTTGATCGTCAACATTAACAAGATGGATCTGGTTAACTACGACCAGAAAAAATTCGAAGAACTGAAAAAAGAGATCAGTGAGAAGCTGCTGAAGAGTATTGGTTACGACCCTGAAAAGACGCCGTTCATCCCTACCTCTGCCTTCAATGGTGACAATGTGTTCAAGTCGTCTGACAAGATGCCCTGGTGGAAAGGAGATACTATGTTCCAAACTCTGGACAGACTACAGTCACCGGAGAAACCCATTGATAAACCCTTGCGGTTACCTGTCCAAGATGTATTCACCATCAAAGGAGTAGGTACTGTACCTGTGGGCCGTGTGGAGACAGGTGTCATGAAAGTGGGTGACGATGTTACCTTTGAACCAGCTACCAGCATTCTGGGCAAACCCATTGCAGGTGAAGTCAAATCCATCGAGATGCACCACGTGGGTTTACCTCAGGCAACACCTGGTGACAATGTAGGATTCAATGTGCGAGGAGTTGGAAAGCAGGACATCAGGAGAGGTGATGTGGTAGGTCACACTGCTACTCCACCCAGCGTGGTGAGGCCGAAGGACAGCTTCAGGGCACAGATACAGGTTATCAGCCATCCCACTGCAATTACTGCAGGGTACACACCAGTATTCCACTGTTACACAGCTCAGGTAGCGTGCACCTTTGAACAGCTGGTGGCAAAGCTCGATCCCAGAACTGGTTCTGTCCAGGAAGAAAATCCCAGCTTCTTGAAAACGGGAGATGCAGCTTTAGTGGAGATCAGACCCACCAAGCCCATGGTTATTGAGATATTCAAGGACATTCCGCAGATGGGCAGGTTCGCTATCAGGGACATGGGACAGACAGTAGCTGTTGGTGTGTGCATAGCCATTCACAAAGCATAAGAGAGGATCATGGTGCAAAAAGCGAGGATACGTCTTGCGGGGACAGAACCCCGGAAACTGGATGATGTCTGCGAACAGGTAAAGAAAATTGCAGAAAAGACAGGAGTAGATCTCTCAGGGCCTGTACCGTTACCTACCAAGAAACTGAGAGTGCCTACCCGGAAGTCTCCCGATGGGGAGGGTACAGCCACGTGGGAACGGTGGGAAATGCGCATCCACAAGCGGTTGATAGAAATCGATGCAGATGAAAGGACCATGAGACAGATCATGCGCGTCAGGGTGCCTGAGGGAGTAAACATTGAGATTGAACTGATATCTTAATCTTAATTTTCTTTTTTGTTCCTTTTTTTACTTAATTAGTAGCTTTTACAGGTTAGTAACCTGGAGAATTGGATCCATGGATAGGGAGGGTTAAAGAATCAAAACTGGATGGATTGCAGAATCTCCCACATTAACCACTAGTGCTGAAAGTGGCTCATAGATCCATACATGCTCTTCAATTTCTGAAATTCCTCCTCATCGTAAAAGGTGCATTTCCCTTCTGAATACTCTTTAGCTGCCTCCACACAGAACCTGGCTGCACATTCTATATCCAGCAATTGATTTGTACCTGTAGCACATCCAGGGACTACTACCTCGGAAGTGATAGCCACGCCCACCACTGGTGCATCTGTTTTAGTGCAGGGCTGCATGATAGCATTCAAATGGTATACCTCATTGGAGTACGGAGTAATATCCTGCATAGTAATGGGAAAGACTACAGGTAACTGTCCTGTTACTCGCTGCTGGATGTCTAAAAGGCTTTCTGACACTCGAAGGATATACCCTTCTTTCACAGTGGGTGAGAGAGCAAACCCTTTGTAGTTGATAATTCTATTCCCCCTGGTAGTGTCCACAGACAGGATAGCATCCATTCGCTCATCCACGAAGTGTTCCATCATGGTGGAAACACTCAGAGGGGCTCCCATGAAGTCCACCAGTTCATGTTGTATGATGGGGGCTTCGGGACAGATGTGGGTGGTCACAATGACGCTGCCCTTCAGTGGGAGCTTTTCCAGCTGGAGTGCACAAGCTAAAACAGTCAAAGCTCCTTCTGCATCAGATACTAGTCCAACTCTATCTGTGGTTCCAATACCTCCTAGCTGTCCTATAATACCTAAAGTGGGAGATCCAGAACCAAATTCTATTTTTACAAAATCGGTAGACCCTTCTTCAGTTACCGTTTTAACTTCAGCTTTCGAGAAGAGAGAAGCTACATCTTCCCCTGTAACGTGGGGTTGATCTAAGACCTCATAGATGGTAATGACATTTTTTAACATGGAATCACCTTTACTAGATACTGGTACTCACCATATACTGGTACTTACCTTTTACGTGGTTATCTTTATAGACTTTTTCATTTTTGTAGTGCTTTTCTCCCATGCCAATGTGTGGATAACTCGTGCGGGTATATTACCTGAAAGTAATTTGTTACACGTGTAACAAAATGAGAGAACTACTAATAAATAACACTCCTGAACACCTGAATACCCAAAGATTTATAAACCAGTTTTGAAGGGTTAAAAACAAGTAATAGGAGGAATAACATGGCAGAAAGAAAAAGAGCATTCACCTCCCGGGAGATAGCAGAGGCTGGCATAGCTATTGCTTTAGCATTTGTTTTGAGCATGATCAAAGTTTATCGTCTCCCCATGGGAGGATCCATTACTGCAGGGAGTATGATTCCTATTTTACTTCTGGCTTTGAGACGTGGATACAAACTGGGAATAGTGACTGCAGTGCTGTACGGTATTGTCCAGATTATTGAAGGCGCATACATTGTTCATCCAGCTCAGGCTGTACTGGATTACCCTCTGGCTTTTGGAGCTTTAGGGTTGGCAGGGTTCTTTGCATCCAGAGTGGGAAAAACGCATTTTTATGCCATTCTGGGAGTGATTGTGGGTATAATAGGACGATTTGTGTGTCACTTTCTTTCAGGCGTGATCTTCTTCTCGGAGTATGCTCCTGAGGGCATGAACCCCTGGACTTACTCAGCGTTGTACAATGGGTCCTACATTCTAGGAGAATTGATCATTTCTGTGATACTGATATATCTCTTGGTGAAGAAAGGTGTTCTGGAGCTTTATAGGTAATTTTGAAGCCCTGGCCGCTTTTGTAGATGGAGAGCAGCCAGGAGCTCTTTTTATAGACAGACAAATTTAAGAGAACCAGCGCATATAGTGAGCAACAATCCTTTCATTTTCAGCCATCACCCTTTTGCCGCTCTTTCAACTCTTAAACGTGATACAAAATGCAGTTCCTCTACTCCTATCCAGGCTGATTTTGCCATTAAGCTGTTCTTCTGCCAGAAGGGTTACCAAGCTTAACCCTAGTGAATCTGTGGTTGTAAAATCTATATCGTCCGGTATACCCACACCAGTATCAGAAACTATTAATTCGATATTTCCATCAAGTGCATGAAATGTAATTTTGATTTCCCCTTCTCCATCAGGAAAGGCATGCTTCACTGAATTGGAGACCAATTCGTTAATGATCAACCCACAGGGTATGGCAGCGTCAATTCCCAAGGAAACATTGTCTGCATCTATTGTCAGTGCAATGGTTTCTGTATCCACTCCATGGGATTGAAGCACATGAGTTGCCAAGATCTTGATATATTCCTTGAAATTAATGTTCGCAAAGTCTTCAGATTGGTACAGTTTCTCGTGGACTAAAGCCATAGATTTTATCCGCGTTTGACTGTCTTTGAACATGTCAAGTAATTCTGGGTCTGTAATATGGTGGGACTGTAAACTTAAAAGACTGGAGATAATCTGCATATTGTTTTTGACCCTGTGGTGAATTTCTTTTAAGAGTGCCTCCTTTTCTCTTAACGATGCCTTAATCTGTTCTTCTGCTCGTTTTCTTTCAGTAATGTCGATGAAGGCTTTCTGTACTGCAGGCTCCCCTTGGTACTCGATGCGGCTGGCAAGAATCTCCAACCAGCGCATTTCCCCGTCCTTTCGGATGATGCGAAGCTCATAGCGCGATGGTGCTGGGTTCCCTGCCAAGCGATTTTGGTACCGCGTGAAAAAGAATGACTGCTCTTCAGGATGCACCAGGGTTTTAATATCGTCAAGCGAAAAGGAATAGAGCTCTTCAAGCGTGTAACCTGAGATCTCAGCAAAAGCAGTGTTGGTAAAAACAAGGCGAGGTGGCATACCTTGAGCAATCACGATCCCCTGGAGTGATTTTTCAACTAATGTTCGGTACTTTATCTCTGATTTTCGTAATTCCTTTTCTGCCCTTTTCCTTTCTGTGATATCACTAAATGTGACGAGATCTGCTGAGCGGCCTCTGAAATGAATTTTTGTACCACAGGTTTCAAGCCACACGTCCTTGCCTTTATTGGTGGTAAATCGGTATTCATTGTTGACTTTGTTCACACCGCTTTTGACTGTCTGGAGGTTTTTCAGTAATAACTCTTTGGAGTCTGGGTGTACAAATTCTAGTGATTTATGTCCTGCAAGCTCTTCAACTGAATCAAATCCCAAAAGGGTTGCAGCTACTTTGTTAGCAAAGAGAATAGTAGTGTCCCAGTCCACGATTACCACTCCTTCCAGCATATTCTCAACGAGAAGGCGGAAAAGCTCACGTTCTGTTGTATCTTTAACACGTTCAGTACTCATGGAGTTCACCTCTGTTATGGCTTAACCGGGTTGTGTATTCCTCTGTTTTGAGCGGTTCAAAATATGCTGCTTTCACCTGCTCATCAGGTGAATGAGAGGTCAGCAAACTTACAGCAATTAAAACCAGCAGTGAGGACACATAACCTGCCACCCCCTCAATAATGTACGGGTTGCCCAGTGCGTCCCATAAAAGAGTGACCGTTATCCCTGCAACTATACTGGCAAGTACTCCCTTTCGGGTGGCTCGCCGCCAAAACATTAAGGCACAAAAGGGAAAAACCAATCCTGCACCAACGGTCTTGACTGCCAAAATATACACAGGGATGATACCTCTTCCCACCAATGCGACAACAAGGGCTGCCACAGAAATGAAGAGAGTGCTCCAGCGAGATACCCAGAGCATCTGGGTTTTGGTAGCGTGAGGTCTGAAATACTGCTGGTATATATCCCGGGCTACACTGGCAGATCCCATCATGATGAAAGAGTCTCCACCAGACATGATGGCTGCTGTCAATCCAATAACTACTAACCCACCAAGAACAGGTGGGAAAACCTCAGAAATAACCTTTGTGAAGACCAGGTCTGGGTGTGTATCAAAAGGTAAGAATCCACGGGCTGCAATCCCTGAAAAGAACGAGAAACAGAGAATAATACCTGACAAAAAGAATCCCACCGAGACACCCTTGACTGCAGTTTTCTCATCTCTGGCAGCAAAAATGCGCTGCCAGGTTGTCTGCCACACCATGTAAAATGGTCCTACAGTGAAAACTAATGACAAAAATGACCACAACCCTGTCTTACCAAGAGGACTCCAATAGTACGACGGGACCACCTTGGATACTTCGCTTGGTCCACCAGCATAGTACACCCCAAAAAAGAACAGCAACCCCAAGCCAACAGCCAAGATTACAGCCTGGATCTTGTCGGTGACAATAGTTGCAGGTAACCCACCCAAGAATGTATAGGGGAATATCACTGCAAATCCCAGGAATATCCCCATTTTTAGTTCCATACCAAAAAATGTGGTAAAAATAGCCCCCATGCCAATATATTGAATAGCCAGGGTGGGGACAACATAAATGACTATCTGGGAAATGGACGGAACAAAAGCTGCATTCCTGCCGAACCGAAGGGCGAATGCATCAGGGATCGTATACTGTTGTAACTGTCTTAGAACACGGCCAAATACAACTGCAAGAACAATGCTGAATGCAGTAGCAGGTATAACCCAAAAAAAGATGCCCTGGACACCAGATACAAATCCAAGACCTACAAAGCCGATAAATGCTGTAGCACCGCACGCAGTAGCAATCATAGTGCCCACAATATTTGAAAAACTCACATTCCAATCAGCAATTAAGTACATATCAACAGATTTGATCTTCCGACCATAGTATACTCCAATACCCATCATGAGTGCAACGTAAACGCAGAAATATACAGTATACAGCAGGTCAGCCATGGTTATTCCCTCCCTTTTCATGAGCTGATCGACAGGAGTGGTACTTTTTTTGTAAGTGACTTTTCCCACTAGATTTCATATCTTTCATCTTTTTCACCTACACTACCTATGAACTATGTGGCCTCACAGATGTAGACACCATGGATAAGATTCAATGAGGTGATTTCTACCTCATATTTCAGCGTGTTCTGCACGATATTTCTGCACGGTAGAAAAGATCAAAATCACTAATGGCCTACCTTTATAAAGCCTTGCGCATGAAACCCCGACAAATCTGCTGTCACAGATCTTGTGCTAAATATCCTGTTTTAAATGAATTTTAATCGAGAAATGACAGCCAAAGAGACTATATGTGAGTATTACTGCTGGAAGATGGAACCAGCGGTGCCCGAATATGGCAGTGCTTTAAAGAAATAGCACGGTTGATAGTAATTTCGCAGGACACAAAGATGTGGAATCCTTACTCATGGAGATGGTTCTCATCTCCTAGCGAGGAGATTGGGGGTTGTCTGCAACCTACTAATTGGCAGTACACAAAGGGGTACTATGAACATGTTGGTGGTTTAAAATAGCCTAACTGTTGGACGACCCGGAGTGCAGTACACAATAGTTCTTGAAAAAATGTGTGACAACTCTCGCATTATTGCTCACAGCCTCGGTGGAGATACCTTAAGTAAAAGACGTGGCCTTTTTTTGACAATTGATAGGATTCACTTCAACAGAGGTGGTGCGTACTTGGTGGTGTAATCCATTTCAGCAGTTATCAATTTCTGATACAGATTTTAACCTTTCATTACCACATTGCTACACCATAAGGTAATAAAGGCAATCTTGTTACACGTGTAACAAAGTTGAGAAAATACCCAATGACCTCTCTGAACCGAAACCTTTATATTCGTACATACATGGTTAACATGAAAAACATGATCAGTAAGGTGTTCCCATGACAGAAATAAAGGAAGGAAAACACATCTTCGGGATTGTAAAAGTTGGTGAACGAGGCCAGATCAACATCCCCAAAGAAGCGAGAGATGTATTTGATATTAATCCAGGTGACAAACTGTTGATACTGGGAGATGAGAAAAAAGGAATTGCAATCGTAAAAGAAGATGTAATGAAGAGTTTTGCGTTGCGAATACTGGAGGGCATTGATTCTGCAAGAGATATGCTGGAAGGCAGAAATGATTGACATGTTTGTTCCTGAATTACAGCATAAGGAGAAACCCTCATGAATAAGAGAGAACTGCTCTTCAATGAGATTCAGCATGTCCTTAACCCTTTTCTTGCTGATGAAGGAAAAGCTGATTACATCATCTCAGGAGACAGACATCTCTTGTCTCTAAACTATAAAGGAATAAAAATTCTGACTGCAAAAGAATTTATTGAACTTGTCAACAGCGAGTAGTGTAACAATGCAAGAGATGGTATACCTATGGGCGCACAGTACGCTGCTTTCCACATGCAAAAAGCAAAACCAGTGACCGTAGTGATTTTGCTGCAATTTTGAGAATTTGCTATATTATTAGTACCTTTGTAATGGTAAAAGATATAAAGATGTGAGACAAAAAAACGTAATGAGGGATGTCCTAATCGTAGGAGCAGGGCCAGCAGGAACAACAGCTGCTCAGACTCTGGCGGAAAAAGGATGCACTGTTACTGTTTTTGAGAAAGGCCCCCTGAAGAGAGAAAAGGCTTGTGGAGGCGGTGTACCTGAAGTAGCCTTAAGAGAATTTTCCATAGATTTCAAAAAGGGAAGAACAGTATATGGGATTACTTTGTGTTCTCCCCAGAATGAAACTGTAATGCTAACCCAAAAAGAAAGAGCAGGCATATCTGTGATGCGTTCAGATTTCGATTACTATTTAGTGCAAAGAGCTCAAAAGGCAGGAGTTGAATTTAAGGAATACTCGTTTGCAGAGCCCTTGCTGGAAGAAGGAATACTAAAGGGGGTGAAAACAGCAAAAGAACGTTACAAATCAGAAATGGTCATCATCTGTGATGGAGCACTCTCCAATTTTGCAAAGAAGATGGGGTTATACACCCGTTCAGATAAGAATCAGGCGCTCGCATTTCAGTATCAGATGGCACTGGACAACCAGGTCATTGAAGAGAGGATTGGGAACGTGATGGAGCTGTACTTCGGGAACCAGTGGATCCCCCTGGGGTTTACCTGGATTTTCCCTAAAGATGGCATGGTTACCGTAGGTAGTGCGACCTGGCTTCATGCTCTGAAAAAGATGAAAGAGAAAATGAAAAAGAATAAAAAAAATAAGAAGATGAATCTCAAATTGATGCTGGACACATTTATAGAAAAGCATCCTGTAGCTTCTCAGAAATTGAAAGGAGCCTCCATTTTGTACTCCCAGTCACACATACTCTCGTTTACAGGGATAGTCAAATTTATATATGGAGATCACTTCTTGATAGCAGGTGATGCAGGAGGGTTTATCTCCTATGCCACAGGGGGAGGAATGTATTATGCTTTAGTTTCAGGGAGAACAGCAGGAGAAGTAGCTGCCGAAGCTGTGGAGAAAGGGGATTTTTCCAGAAAATTTCTGAAAAAGTACAAAAAAGAGACAGATAAAAAGATAGGAGCGGACATGAAGTGGGGCCGCCTTCTGAGAAGACTTGTCCTGGACAGGGATAGTGGCCAGGAACAGCTTGTCAGAGCTGTTCAGAAGGATCTGTGGTTGAAAGAACTGTCTGTACTGCTGCTCAAAGAAGAAATCAGGTATGACCAGTTTTTGACACAGTTGCTGCTGCATCCTCACAAGGTTCTGAAACTTATCATCTGAGGTACAGATATAAAAGCACAAGGTGATAGCTGATATGCCAGCAGAATTCTGGCAATTCTTTTGTTTCCCATGACGAAATTGTCAGTGAACTTGTTACACGTGTAACATAACAGGAACGACGTAGTTGAATAGAAAAGAATTTAAGCATACCCGCGTAAAAGGTTCAGGTGATGTAATGCAGAAGAGTCTAGGAGTTGTGATAATTGTGCTTTTTGTGTCTCTGATACAGCCGCTATTCTGTGCAGAAGAGGAAGCCATAGAGTGGACGTTTGAGCCTCACACAGACAGATCTGTGCACATAAAGGCAGTGTTCCTTTTGGGAGAGAATTACGTCTCCTATGAAATTGTTGGGTTGTCCAGAGAATTGTGGATTAAAAATCTGAAAACCTATGAATACGACACCAAGAAATCTATTGAAAGTGAAGTTGTATACGACAGTGAAACGGACACGCAGAGCGTTGCACTGACCTTTGATGAGCCCACACCTGAGAATTTCAGATTTGTTTTGGAATTCGATGCCTCTGACTTTTTGAGGGAAGAAGAGGAAAAAACATTCATCTTTCACTGGAACTTTGGTTCAGAAGCGGATAAATTCAATTCTGCAGTAGTTGTTCTGCCAAAAGATGCAGAACTTCTGGAAGCAGAATACAAAACTCCAAAGAAAGTGGAAGAAAATGAGCAGGTTTACGTGTACTACGAAGGGGTTTCAGGGCCTTCCAAGAGGTTCGAGTTTCAATTGACCTTTTCTTCTTCGGGGAAAGGGTACATCAGACTAGGTGAGCGTTACGAAGAATCAGAGCAGTACGACCAAGCAATTTCTAACTACCAGAAGGCCAAATCCTTTTACAACAGGTTCGACTTATACAAAAAAGACAAACCAAAGATTCTGGGAGAGCTCCAGGACAGAATTTACGCCATACAGAAAATGCAAGCAGACAGTGAGTTCGAGAAAGGCACAGATGCATTTGAGCAGAAGGACTACAAAAAAGCGAAATCACACTTTGAGAAAGCTGAAAGTCTGTACACGATTGTAAAAGATACACAAGGAGAAGCTTCGTGTCAGGAGATGATCGGAGAATGTGAAAAAATGGAAGAGCTGAAAAGAGAGGCAGACACCTTATTTGAACAGGGAAAGACGCAGTATGAGGCTGAAAACTATGAAGAGGCCAAAGAAAGCTTTAGCCAGGCCAAAAACAAATATGAAGAACTAGAGGATACAGAGAAAGTTTCTGAATGCGATGAATGGATAACAAAATGCGAAGAGGCTGACTTAGGGTTAGTTTTTTGTATTCTGGGAATCTTTATAGTGTTGCTCTGGAGAAGATATTCATAATTCATTTCACTTTTTTCATTTTTTTATTTCACTTTGAGGGTGTATCAGAATTTATTTTTATAGAAAAAATGATTCATAGCCTTGAGTTTATTTAACTTTAAAGAAAACTATTTTCAAAAAAAGTGAATTATAAGCAGTTTTCATAATGTCACTATAAGCCAAAACTACAAAAAAAGTGTGTGACAGGGAAGTGAGGGCTTCCCTGTCTAAGGCGATCCGTCTTTTCCATCTTTGCGGCGTGGATTTGGTCTCGAGAGGGAGAACTTCATTCTCACATTCAGAGTTCCTTTCCGGTGGTAGAGAACCTTGTTCTCGCTTCCCCTTATACATCATAACCATAAAAAAGTAGTTATGAACTTTTGTGTCAAAAGTATGAAAAAATCATAACCTGCACCCAAAAGTATGAAAAAGCTTATAACTCTCCATGAGAAGTAAAGACAATGACACAGAGGAAAACACTTTCTCTCTCAGAAGGGGATTTTACAAAACTGGAACCTATCCTGAAAAAACACAATGGGAACTTCTCAGCAGCTGTACGTGAGTTGATTGGGCTGGGAGATGTCATGATTGCCCGCTTTGGCAGCACTGAGAACGCAATCCGTGAAATGCATCCTCACAAGAGTTTGCCCCAGGAGTTGGTAGAGAACAGATACGGTGTTATACTCCCGTACTCTCTCGTCCAGTGGGGACTAAAACTCTTGGAAGGGTTCCTCCCTCCGAAAGGCTCTTTAGTGACGCCAGTGCATGATGCAGTAGCTGAATCAAAAGGGATTTCACAGGCTATTACTGCAGAAAACTACAAGGAATGGGAAAAAACATTAAACGAGCTATACCCACAATTGGGCTGGGAAGTGAAAATAACGATTGAATCAATTGATACTACGCTGATGGTAAGCTTCAGCGGATTAGACCCAGAGATCAACCGATTAGCTCAGATGGTGCTTGCAGTAAAACTGGCCTTCCAGGACCCTCCCTACAGAATTGAAGAGCTGCGAGAGTACCTCCCTTTGGTGACTATCTACTTCAGAGAATGTAATTCCCATGAAGAAGCTTCAGACAGGCTTGAACACGTCTTCCATTACCAGAAGGATTTGTATGAAGTACTCCAGAAGAGGAGACCTTTCTTAACAAAGGTAGCATCTTTACTGGGAGAATTCAACTATGAAATAACGGTCTTACCCTCAGAGTACATGGAGGAGTTGTTGAGTGGAGATTTTTCATTATTTCTGCTCAAATTGATCCAGAGACACGTAGGGAAATCAGTAGCTGAGCTTTCTCCACAGGAATTGCTGGAAGCTTTGGATGAGGTCAATGAGATTACTCACTTATATAACAAGATGGAGAAAAAAAACTACCGAATTGTGTTCTTCCATTCGTATGATGATCCAGATTCTGTTAAAAAACTGGGGAGCGTCTTATCTGAAATTTTGCGTCAGGCCCACTTATCGTTATCCATGGAAATTGCAGAGAACATGCTGGTCTTCAGAATATTTCCCGCCAAAACGGGAAAACCAAAGATTCTCATTGTGGAAGAGAAGCTGGATTCACTGTTGTCTTTAAAGTATGAACTGGAACAGAACTATGAGGTGATCGATGCCCAGAATGGTGAAGAAGCGTTAAAGAAAGCGCAGGAAAGGCCGGACGTTATCGTGCTGGATATGGCTCTTCCTCACATGGATGGTGCAGAAGTGTACTCCACATTGAAACGTGATGAATCCACTGAGAATATTCCAGTGATTGTCATGGGTTCAGAAGGTATGTCAGAAGAGTTCACTCGTGTAGGAGCAGATGAATACATTACAAAACCCTTTGAATTAAGTGATTTGAGAGCGTTAGTAGAATCTGTCCTTCAGAGAAGTAGGTAGAAGTCTGACAGGTTAAAGACCGCAGCCAATTGATCTCTTTGGATATTGAGGACGTTAGAATGATCAGAATTTTTTGTTACACGTGTAACAAGTAAGACTATGCCAGCAGTAATACAATGATACACTGATTCCCACAAACCTTTTGTAGGGTACAGCAAAGAGTATTCCATGTTTAAGGATATCGTTGGTCAGCTCAGGCGTGGTTATGCTGAGCAGCAGCAGTACTTTGTGACGCCCATCGATGCAGAACCAGGGAAAATAGGTGCAGTAGATGGGGGAGCTGCTATCTTATGGAGTAATACAGTGCAGAGCATCGGTATTATTCTCTCTGGTTATATGGTGTACAATGAAACCCATGAAATTGTGCATCACAACATTGAACACAAGGAAATTCTCCTCGATGAAGACAACCTGGATATACACCGGTTTCACTGTGAGCTTTCCCGCCTTCAGGAAGCGTCAATGCTGTGCGATTGTGTCCTCTTTGACGGAGCCTTGATGGATGTTCCCCACACTGGATTCAGAGAAGTCTTGGACACCATAGATGAGGATGTGACTGTTATAGGCATTTCCAAGAAAACCAGACTGGATAGTCTGCAAAAGGGTATTCCAGATACAGAAACGGTGAACTATCCCGGGAAATGGTTCTACAGAATCCCTGATAATGTTGTACAAAAATCTTTTGCCCCTTTGGGGGACATATACATTGCCAAACTGCATGAGCGGGGGCCACCTTTTCGCGTTGATGTAAAAGGTGAACCCCTGTTTGACCGATTGTCCTATTTCTCTCGATACTTGTTTTGTCTGGGATATCCCTACCCTTTGATGGAAATTCACAGAGCTACCACTCTGCGGGACAAAAAAGAGTACTACCAGACAGAACTGCAGAAAGCCATGTTCGACCAGGGACTGCAGAAAGAGTACCTTTCAGGGGTCTACCATTTAGAGAGAGAAAGAGAAGAATTCCACCAGGTTCTGGATGGGCTGGTCTAAACGGAAATCGATTAAAAAAGCCAGCGTAGAAAATCACCTTCTCTTTTTGTATTTTTGAGAACTCCATAGATTAAAGCTTTAAATGCAAACAAAAACCGGAATTGTCAAGAGGTTGGTGGATAGAACCTCTCTGAGCTCATGAATTTCTTTTTGTCAATTTCATACAAAGAGGAGGGATAAATCCACCCAATGTTACACGTGTAACACCACCATCCCCTACAGAGTTGACACCCAAAAAACCGAAAACCTTAAAAGCACTCCTCAAATTGGTAATACATTCATTCCAGATTAATACTGGAAAGGAGGAAATGGATATGGTAAAATCAATAAGGCTCATAATGGCCTGTGCACTTGTGTTTCTTTTGGTAGCTTCAGGCATCAACTACGAAGCTAGAGCTTCAGGACCTCGAGATGTTCAGCTCAAGGTGGACACCAATAAGGTATTGCTTCGTGCTGCCACTGTTGATGTGAGGTTTCAAGATAATTTGAAAGGAGTACAGACACTGCCGGTAGACGGCGGATACTATTTAGTGCACTTTGCAGACAGGCCGGACAATGATACAGCTTCTAAACTCATAGTGGCTATATCTCAAGGGAATGTTATGAAGTACATTTCTTACAGTACGTACTTATGCCGATTGAACAGTTCTCACATGGGATCTTTGAACTCCATCAAGGAGATCAGCTGGATTGGGTTATGGAAACCAGAGTACAAGATCAGTCCTGATGTATACGAGACTGTGGAGGTTACGACAACTTCTGAGGAAATTGCTTTCGATCAAGAGAAAGCTCCCACGCTCAACAAAGTGCCTCAGCCAGAAAACGAGTTTGTCGTCACGTTATTCAGTGGAGAAGATATGTCCAACTGCATCGAACAAGTTAGAGCTCTTGGAGGTGTTGTCCACAATTACACGTTCGATCGAATGTATGTCAACATTGATAAGGATAACCTACAGGAAATTGCTGCTTTAAATAGTGTTTACTTTATTGAGAGACGGTATCTGAGAGCACCAGTTAATGACAATGACACGTGGATTGTCCAGACATACCAGGTGGGAAATAGGAAAGTGTTCACCAATGGTGTTACAGGTACTGGACAGGTTATTGCTATATCTGACACAGGAATTGATGCAGATCATTTGATGTTCTGGGATTCAGTCAATGGGTTACCTAGCCACACGTACAATGCGGCACAGAGAAAGGTTCTCTCATACTACAACTGGTATCAGACAGGTGTGTATGTTCCTGCAAATCCGCCAGCAATTCCTTATGCGTACTACAATCCAGGAGACGGGTACTACCCTGGAGCTGCAGATCCCCTGTACAACGTGTACGACTGGGACATTGAGAATCCACTAGGGACCAATTACGCTGCAGGACACGGTTCTCACACATCAGGTACTGCAGCAGGTGAGTGGGAGACTGGTACCCCGCTCCCAACGTGGGGAGGTCTTGGAATTGTGGCAACAGCAGGGTACGACTTCTACGAGGGAAATGCATACGGTGCCAAACTGGTATTCCAGGATTTGGGACGAAATGACTCTCCGTACGTGTATGGACCGCCTGATTTGAATGATCCCACCCCACCGGGCATGCTCAATAATGCTATGTTCCCGGGGACTGTTGGGTTGTTCCCGCAGGCTATGGGAGATGGCGCCTACATTCATTCAAACTCCTGGGGTGGAGGAGCTTTCGGGGCTTACGATTCTTACTCCCAGGATATAGATGAGATGATGTGGGCTAACCAGGACTTTTTGGTTATTTTCTCCAATGGCAACAGTGGGCCTGGTTCAACCACCATTACCCCACCCGCGACAGCCAAGGATTGTCTGAGTATTGGAGCTTCCGAGACAACAAACGATGGATACGGAGGCAACTCGGATGATGTAGCTACATTCTCCAGCTGGGGACCCACAGGAGGGTGGGGACGTGTCAAGCCTGATGTGTGTGCTCCTGGACAGGTCATATTCTCTGCAGATAACAATCACATCACAGATGGTACTTCTCCCAATGATGGACTCGTAGGGTATCAGGGCACCAGTATGTCAGCACCTGGAGTGGCAGGATGCTGTGCATTAGTGAGACAGTACTTCATGACTGGGTTCTACACGCCCGTGGCTGCATCCACTGGATTCATGGGTGCTGGTGCCTTTACGCCATCGGCTGCCATGATGAAGGCTGTGATCATTAACAGTGCTCAACCCATGATTGGTAGTAATACAGGTGGTACAATCCCGGGTGATGGCCAGGGATGGGGACGTGTCTTACTGGACAATGCACTGTACTTTGCAGGAGATTCTGGATCATTATTAGTGGATGATAACAGGACTGGACTGGATGGTGCTGCCATTGTGCAGCCATTCTTCAAGGTATACACTGTAACTGTGGGACCAGGACAGCCACTGGATGTGACCGTGGCTTACACTGATCCGCCAGGGACTGCAGGTTCTGCCTTCCAGATGGTCAACTACCTGTACGTGGAGGTAGATCACCCCAATGGGATTGACTACTACTTGAGCGGTGCTGGAAACTTTTCTGGCGGCCAATCAGTAAAGAATCCTGGCTTCATCTACCCTGATACAGTCCAGAAGGTGCGTATTAACAATCCAGACCCCGGTATGTACACCATTTTCGCGGTAGCCTTCCAGACAGATCAGGTGACACCTGGCTGGAATGTACAGCCTTACGCTCTGAGTGTCTCTGGAAACCTGATCCAGTCCCAGGGCTATGTACAGTTTGATCAGGACTACTATGGAGTGACTGGACCCTTAACCATGACGTTAACAGATGGAGATTTAGCAGGAACGGGGACAGCAAATGTAACCTTATCCAGTGCTTCCACAGGAGACTCTGAAGCCAACGTACCTCTCACTGAGGTGGGAGCAACAGGTATCTTCCAGGGAACATTCCCGTGCGATCCTGTAGCAGGAGGAGCTTTAAACGATGGTACTCTGAATGTTGCTGATCCTGATACGCTCACAGTGACCTACAACGATGCTGCCCCTGCAGGAGTGAGAACAGATACTACTCAAATTGATGGTATCCCTCCTGTAATATCAAATGTGGCTGCCAACACGTGCAATGGATCCAGCGTCGAAATAACGTGGGACACAGATGAAAACGCAGATACTGTTGTCAACTGGGGAGCTACTCCCGCATACGGTAATACTGTTTCAGATTCCACTCTGACCACCAGCCACTACGCTGAGTTTGATGGCTTACAAATGGGTGGCACCTACTACTACGAAGTGTGCTCCACAGATTTTGTAGGAAACACTGCGTGCTCAGGGCCTCACACCTTTACAACGCCCATGATCTACACGCCAGCTCAGTATCATGCAGGATATGTATCACCTGTAATACCCCCGGCACTGGACGATGACGACTTGTGGACAGGATATGACCCAAGTTATTTCACCCGACATGGCGTCTTCCAGTTTAACCTGGCAGGTCTACCATGTAATGCGTTCATCAGATCTATCCAGGTGGTCATCTACAAGCAGGCTGACTACATTGATACAGGGCAGGCAGATACCTGGAGCTGTAACCTCATCAACTTCCAGAAAGACCTTTACGTGTATGGTACTTACGACGAGATTCACAATGCCCCCATATTGACGACCCTCACCCCTACGTGGACTTCAGTTCAATTAGCAGCAGATGCTCCTGGTACTGCTTACACGCTCATGCTTGCCGCCCCCGGTGACTTTATGTACCTCAATCCGGGAAAGCGCCGAGCTAACGTGTTGACCTTCAGAATGGACGGAGCAACCTCTGGTGACAGTATCATCAGCTGGGACACTGGATACAGACAGGATTTGGGCAGTCTTGGTGTTTGCTACAAGCCGCAGTTAATCATCACTTACGACCTCTCAGGTGTATGTATCCCCCAGATATCTACGCCTGTCACTCCCTTGCCAACATTATGCCCACTGGCAAAGCACAACATCCAACTAGCGCAACAGCTGAAGGAGGAAGCTGACGAACTCCTTCGGGAAGCCTTAGACAAAGGACTTGATACCAGTGCTGTAGAAGAGATTTTGGCCAAAGCAGATCAATACCTAAAGAAGGCAGAGCAGTTCTGTTTTAACAGTACCAACTGTATTGCAGGAAACTGGAACGCACTAAAAGCTATGGAACTGTATCAACAGGCTATCGATGAGCTCGAAGAACTACTCGGTACATAATCCTTTCTTTTCCTTTTTTTCTTCAATCTTTTTAACTGTGTTAGAAATTTAAAGAATAACCAAGGTGAGCTCTGCATAGTGATGTTACACGTGTAACACGTTGAGGTAACCCTCGTGATGGATCGCCATTGTAAAACCTTTAAAAGGTTCACGTCAAACTCACCTCATGCTTGGGAAGGTTATATCGTCCTCCACTGACAAGGTTCACTTCCGCATAGATGAGGGTGAAGAATTTGAAAATGTCAAGGTAGGAAACCTCGTCGTCATTGAATCAAAGTACAACTATTTAGCCAGAATCAATGAACTGGAAGCACGCCACCTGGGAGAATCTGTACTCCCGGATAAGATTGCAGCTCTCTCG
>Ga0209636_10000682_pt1 | contig 33696 bp, 40 predicted proteins | sample DeeMarSWOR152_54_FD_187464 | JGI IMG/M metagenome (GOLD analysis project Ga0209636, IMG submission 187464) | Marine sediment microbial communities from White Oak River estuary, North Carolina - WOR-1-52-54 (SPAdes) (version 2) | ecosystem: Environmental > Aquatic > Marine > Intertidal zone >...
TTTAAATTTGATCTTATAATTTCACTAAATCTGATGCGGATACGCTTGAGCAGCTGCTTGATAGGATCAGGGAGTTGGGGTGAAAAAAGGGACTCTTGAGAGTGTAAAAAATTTATTAATCTAATTTATTAATATTAAGTTGTAATAATTAAAAAACCAATAAAATTTTACGGTGGGACTAAAAAACAAAAAATGAAAAGACAATTCACTGTTATAATTGAAAGGGACGAGGAAGTAGATATGTACGTTGGTGAGGTGCCCGGTATTCCAGGATGCCATAGCCAGGGGAAAACTATTGACGAGTTGATGAAAAACATGAGTGAGGTTATATCGCTTTGTCTGGAGGCAGAAAAAGATAATCTGTCTGTGTCTGAAATACCAAAATTTGTGGGTGTCCAACAAATAGAAGTGTCAGCATGAAACTAACGCCCATCTCTCCTAAAAGGTTAGAAAAAAAGATCAAGAAACCGGGATTTGAACCCGTAAGGCAGAAGGGCAGCCACGTATTTTATCTGCATTCTGATGGGCGGACTACAAGCATCCCTTTTCATGGAAATCAAGAGATTGGACCTGTCCTTTTAGAAATATTAAAGGAAATTGAACTAACTCGTGAGGAGTTTAAAAGTATCTGATGGAAATGGAGCGCAAAGGCGCGTTCTACGGGATGGATCATGTTCCGCTGAAGGTCAGGAAATTCATTGAGCAGCCATTTGATTTCGCTAAATCTGATGCTTATGCGCTTGAGCGGTTGCTTGAGAGGATTAAGGAGTTGGGGCGAATTATTGTAAAATCCCCAACCGATTGGTGGATGCAATCAATTTTTAGTTTTGAATTTTTATATAACTGAATTCTAATATATTATAAAATGCAAACCGCATCATTGAAATTAATTGAAATTAAAAGAGATTTGCCTTTGCTTTCCGAAAAAAAACTGGATGAGGTAAAAGATTTCGTGGACTTTATTCTGTTAAAATCCCATGTTCGGAAAAGAAAGATTATTAAATTAAGGGGGATCTGGCAGAATAAAGGGTTTGAAAAAATTGATATAAAATCTGAACTAAAAAACATTAGAGAGGAATCAAGTGACTCGATATTGAGGAAGAAAATTTAGCGTAAAATGGAACATGCTGCCGACACCGTAACCATAATCAGGCATTTCACAAACACGGGAAAAATCGGCAAAAAAGCAAAATTAATACTTGATGGTGCGGAAAACGGGGAACACCATGTTTTTATTTCTGTTATCTCCCTTGTGGAAATTATGTATTTATCTCAAAAACACAGGATTGACATAGATTTAGATGAAACACTGGAGATAATCAATAATTCATTAAATTATTCAATAGTTGATCTGACGCCCCAGATTGTAAAGATTGCTGAATCAATCGATTACCCCGAGCTTCATGATAAGTTGATCTTATCCACCGCAAAATATCTGGGAACTCCTTTATTGACGGGTGATAGGAAAATACGGAATTGCATGAAATTGAAACCATCTGGAAATAATGATTTTGACGGTTATGTTTACCCTGTCCGGGGTGTATATCCATAAATCTTTCGCATCCTGCTCGTTCATCAAAACCGCAAACCTGCCTTTTTCGACATTGAGTATTTTTACCTCTAACTCATATTATTTATTTTAACTAACCGCCTAAATTTAAATTAGTAAAAAAAAGGTTTTTGCAATGGTCAAGAAAATTGAATGGTATCACGAGTTTATAGACGAAAATTATATCCCAAAATCCGATGACATAAAAGTTCTTTTCTACTATGAACCCGCTGATGGCGTGACAAGAGAGGATGCAATCGGGAGGATCGCTTCCGAGAGTTCTTCCGGGACCTGGACGACCCTGGCGAAAATGCCTGCACTTCTGCCAAAAACAAAGGCATACGCTTATGAATACACTGGCAATTATGTAAAAATCGCTTACCCGGGTATTATTTTCGAAGAAGGCTCCATACCGGGCTTACTGGCTTCGATAGGCGGGAATATTTTCGGCATGAAGGCTGTCAGAAATCTCCGGCTGATGGACGCAACTCTTCCTTTGGATTTTATAAAACACTTCAAAGGGGCTTATTACGGCAGGGATGCCATAAAAGCGATTTTCAAAAAGACGCGGGGACCGATAACCTCGGTCGTTCCGAAGCCCAAGCTGGGGTATACCGCAAGAGAGCATGCAGAGGTTGTTGCAAACTCGGTCTGGAGGGGGGGCATGGATTGTGTTAAGGATGATGAAAACCTGACGGACCAGAAATTCAATAAACTCGGGGACAGGGTGAAGCATCTCGCAAAAGTGCGGGATAAAGTCATGGCAGAAACGGGGGAGGTTAAGGATGCCTTCATTAACGTAACCTCCCCGGACCTTAAAGAACTTGAAAAGAGGGTAAAGCTCGTTCACGACCACGGCTTCAATTATTTTATGCTTGATGTCGTTGTTTCCGGTTTCGGGGAGGTCGGAACCGCCTGCGAACTGGCTCATGACTACAAGATGGCCATTCATGCCCACAGGGCAATGCATTCAATGTTCACCAGGAACAGGTTTCACGGCATGACAATGCTGTTTTTTGCAAAATTGCTGAAGCTGCTCGGCGTTGACCAGCTGCATACTGGAACTGTTGTGGGGAAGCTTGAGGGTCCTAAAAAAGAGATAGCTGCGATAAAGGATACGCTCATAAAAAAAGATGTCGGGGGGATAAAAAACATGAGAATGCCGCAGGAATGGGGTAAAATTAAGCCGATCCTTCCCGTAGCATCAGGAGGGCTGCACCCTGGCATTCTTCCCGAGGTCTTTGATATTTACAATACAACTGATATTGTCCTGCAGTTAGGGGGCGGCACGCTGGGGCACCCGGACGGCATAGAGTCAGGGGCAAGAGCAGTTGTGCAGGCAATTGAAGCATATAAGGCTGGAATAAAATTGGATGAATATTCGGAAACGCATAAAGAATTAAGAAGAGCGTTAGAAAAATGGAGGTATCTTAAGCCAGTGTAACGAAAAAAGCCTATTCCATAGTAATCAATATAACGGGGATTAATAAATCGTAATTTTGCTGGAAAAAGGTATTTGGGATTTTTTATGCAGGTTAAAGCCAAGATGTTCAGGGATAAACGATTTATGATGCATACCAAAAACTATTTTGTGAAAGAAGGAATAAAAGCCCTGTTTATGAAAAGGAGAGCGGATACTGAGTCAAATATAAATGAACCTCTATCATTAAGCAATAACATTTTCAATTCTTAAAGTATTGTAATTAAATCTCTCAACTATGGGTTTAGCCGAAGATAATTCATTTACGAATGATACTCTATCACCTTGAAATCTTAGTATTGAAGTTCCAGTAAGGACCGCATCAATCCTACCCAAATTTTCAAGAATTCTTATATCTCTAATATCTCTAATTCCACTTTCGGACACTATTATTTTGTTTTTGGGTATATACTTAATCAGGTTTTCAGTCACATTTAGAGCTGGTTTTTTGTGTATTTCTTTTAAATCCCTATTATTAATTCCATAAATATCCACATTTTCAGGAACTCTATCTATATCCTCCTTTTCGTGACACTCTACTAAACATTCCATACCTAATTCCATACTTAAATTCACAAGTTTTTTAAGTTCCCCATTAGTTAAAATTGATGCAATTAGAAGAATAGCATCTGCTTCATAGAATCTGGATTCATATACTTGATATTCATTTATTATAAAATCTTTTCTTAAAATCGGTTTTTTTGTAATCTCTTTTATCTTTGGTATCATTTTTACATCTCCTAAAAAATATTTTTTATCTGTTAAAACAGAAATAGAAGATGCTTCACTTATTTCATATTCTTTTGCTATCTTGAATGGATCTATGCCAGGTATAATTCCTGTTGAAGGAGATTTTTTCTTTATTTCAGCAATAATCCGTATTCCGTTGGTTCTTTTTACTGCAATTTTAAAGTCTCGTGGTTTAGGCATTAAATTACATTTTTTTTTGAGTTCATTTAATGCCAAAGTTTTTTTTAATTCATCCACTTCCGCTCGTTTATTGCAGATGATGTCATCCAATTTTATTTCGTCGGATTTTATTTTCATTTTATTTTCCTATGCAACTAAGTTATATACATGGATTGCTTTATTTTGAAATAGTGGATTTCCATCTTTTGGGTATCTGGCAAGTATTCGTTTATCATCTATTTTGTCAATGGGACTTTGTTTATTTTTTAATTTTTTCAGTTCAGGCTCTGTTAAATTAATATATTCAATTCTCATATAATTAATATCTAAATCATCCTTTTTTATTTGACTTCATTGAAATCAACTATTTCCATAGTATGTATATTAAATTTAAAATTTTACAAAAATCAATAAAATTCTTAATTAATTATTAATTAAAATAACATATTATATATAAAGGAATCATATGAATAAAAAATGAAACTACCAGGTTTCTATAATTTGGTCTAATTTCAGTTTTTATTTTATTTATATATTCAAAACAAAAAAATATAGCATTCAATATCACTTTTTATTACAAAATTTCTAATGATTTTCATAAAAATTTATTAAATTTTTAAGTGTTTTATTTACAAAATTTATGTGATTTTTCCTTTCTTCCCTCAAAATTTTTGTATCCATTTTTTATCCTGAAAATTTAATAAGAAAATTGGTTTGGAAAAATCCCAAATACCTTTTTCCAAAAAATGCCTCAAAATCATCAATTTATTAATTCCTGATATAATGAAAAAAATAATCAACCTGTCAGCCCTGATAACAATATCCGCTTTACTGTGGTTTGCGGGTTTGCAATATCAGAATACATACCTTGAAAAAGGATCTCAGACATTTCTTACACTGGCTTTTATCTATTTTTTATTCAGCATTCTTCTAGAGGGGGCTGTCAACAAACAGGTAAAGAACGCCAAATCAAGATATCATCTAAAAAAAGCGGTTTCAATCATTCATATCCTGATTATTATAATCGCCCTCATCACCATATGGGTGGAGAACCCGCAGGCGCTTTTAGTTGCGTATGGTATTGTTGCAGCAGGTCTTGCTATTGCGCTGCAGGATATTTTTAAGAATCTCGGGGGCGGGATCATAATATTCCTGGCAGGGATTTACAGGGTTGGGGATAGAATCGAGATTAACTCGAAGTATGGTGATGTGATAGATATAGGTATCTTTTATACAACGCTTCTTGAGTTAAGGGAGTGGATTTCAGGCGACCAGGCGACCGGGAGATTAACCATAATTCCAAACGGTTATGTTCTATCCGGCACTATAAACAACTACACCCGGGATAATGCCTTCATCTGGGATGAGATAAACATTCCAATTACATACGACAGCGACTGGAAAGATGCGGCGGCTAAAATCCTGGACATCGTTAGAGAGGAGACAAGGGATATAACAAAGGATGCGGAAAAAGAAATAGCAATGATAGAAAAAAGATATTACCTGCCTGAGCGGGCGGTAGAGCCCTCGATCTTCCTTAAGATGACAGATAACTGGATAGACTTCAGCATCAGGTACCTGACAGAAACCAGGGAAAGAAGGGCACTGCATAACAGGTTAAGTAAAATCCTTCTTGATGAAATCCAGAAGTCAGAAAACATTAAGATAGCATCCGAAACCCTGGATGTTTCCCTGAAGCAAAGTTAAGATTTTTAAAGTAATGGATCACTACGGCATCGCTTGGGGGACAATCACGGCGTTGTTTTTCCATAATGCATATGAAAACCCCTGCATAGGAGAACTTCATTGAAAACAGGAAAAATAATGCTCAAATCTTTTATTCTTTTTAAAGAGTAAACATTTATATACTTTTATTCTTTTTAAAGAGTAAACTATAAATACAAATGAACTACCCCGGGGCAGAGCCCCGAGGTATCATAGCCGCCAAAGCGGATATGTTTCATCCGTATTTGCGGCTGGTAACCCCGAGGCAGAGCCTTGGGGAATTCTTTCGATTAAATCGTACTTTGAGGGATCAAACAAAAGGGATGGAGCCATCATAGATTTGCAAGGTTCAGAACTATCGCTCCTATCGCACTCCGATAGAATCCTATAATCTGGTTTAACCCCCTGCAGCCAATTCCTGTATAACATCTGGAGGGGTGCTACACACCCTCCAAATCTTTCTTTATTCTTTATTTATTTTTTCAAAAAATAAAATTAAAAATCAACCGCTTTCCGGCACCATCTCCTTTAATCCGTTCACCAGAAACCCCTGACCTCCAGATTGTCTACCGGTTTGTTCATTTTTCATTATCGCCTTTATTATTTGGAATATAACCAGATAGGGGGGTGATGATGATGGATACCGGAAAATTCTCATTGCTGCGTTACCTTGATATTTTATTTAGGCCGTCTTTTTTTCTATAACCACCTCTTTCGCCTGAAGTAAACTACCATCAAAATTCCTATCACAGCCATAAAAAGCAAAACTACAAAATAGCCCCAACGCCACTCAAGTTCGGGCATATACCTGAAATTCATCCCATAGATGCCGGCTATGTAAGTCAGGGGGATGAATATTGTAGCGATAATCGTAAGCACCTTCATCACTTCATTCATCTTGTTGCTGATGCTTGAGAGATAAATATCGAGCATACCTGAAATCATGTCCCTGTAGGTTTCTATTGTATCGATTACCTGGATCGTGTGATCATGGACATCCCTTAAATAGATGCCCGTGGATTCCCGGATAAGCGGTGATTCCGCTCTTTGCATGCCGTTTATTACTTCCCTCAGCGGCCAGACGGACTTGCGCAGGAATATCATATCCCTCTTTAATTTATGGATTATGTGTAAGGTTTCCGGCGTGGGATTCGTTACCAGTTCCTCTTCCATATCCTCGATCTTTTCCCCGATTTTTTCCAGTATTATGAAATACTCGTCGACTATTGCATCCATCAGGCTGTAGATGAGATAATCAGCCCCCATTTTCCGCATCCTTCCTTTCCCGTTCCTTATTCTTTCCCTGGCAGGGTCAAAAACATCTCCAACGCTTTCCTGGAAAGAAATAACATAATTTGAACCAAGAATCAAACTGACCTGCTCTGATTTTATTTCATCTTTATTTTCATCATAATCAAGCATTTTCAAGACGACAAAAATATAATCCCCGAAGTCCTCCATTTTCGGACGCTGGTCCGTATTCAAAATATCCTCCAGCAGAAGGGGGTGTAAGCCGAAATGTTTTCCGAGTTTTTCTATGATCTCCACATCATGAATGCCGTCTATGTTTATCCACGTCACAGTTGGTTTGTCCTTGAAAGGAAAACATTCCTCGATCGTCTTTACTTTCTTCTCCTGAAAATTCTTCTCGTCATAGTCAATTACCGTGATATCTACTTTTTCAGTTTTTTTCTTCCCTATGTGAACAAGCGCTCCCGGGGGAAGACCTGCCTTCTTTGATCTTTTTTTAATGACTCCGACCATTATAATTACCTCCTTTCCGTTATGTAAAATTTGTATGCTCTCCCATTTAAATACTGCAATTTTAAAAGATAAAACAACTAAGGTTTTACCGGTCTACCCCCTGCGATATATTTTCATGATCGGCCAGGAGATTTCTATTCCCTCTTTATCGTATCTTTCTTTAAGTGCCTTTATAAATTCATGTGTTACGAGATATTTTTGCACCGGCTCCTCTACCCTTAAAATAACTCTGAAATTGATGTTTGAATCGCCAAAGGTGCGGTATCTTACAAACGGCTCAAACTCTCTGGCAGCGCCCGGAACTGTTTCCTGGATTTTTCTTGCAACATCCACGGTAACCTCCTCAACTTTTTTCAAATCCGATTCGTATGCGACGCCGCATTCCACGTAAACCGACATTTCCTCTTCCGGCATTGAATCGTTGATAATCGTACTTTCAGCAAGTTTTGAATTCGGGATAATTACAATGGTGTTGCGTATTGTTCTTATTCTCGTTGACCTCCATCCTATGTCCTCCACATACCCTGAAATGTCCCCCTCGATTTCTATAAAATCACCAACATTTACCGGCCTGTCTGAAATTATGTGCAAGCCGGCAAAGAAGTTTTTAAGCGTGTCCTGCAAGGCAAGACCGACAGCCAGGGCACCGATACCGAGAGTGGCAACCAGGGGGCTTATTTCAATATTGAAATAGGAAAGGACCATCAAAAAGGCAATAATGTAAATAAAAATTGTAATTATCTTGCCAATCAACTGGGGCATTCTTTTAAATCTTCTGTGAACCGTGAGCCAATCGCCTATCAAAACATTTAAAATTCTGGAAACGACCAGAGACACCATAAGCACGGAAACAATAAAAAACATTCCGTCTACCTGTGGGGCATACGGGATAAGAATTGATAAATATTCTAAGGCAACGTAAATGCCGATAAGAATAATAAAAAGATATATATATTTTGTGACGACTTCAAAAATAATATCGTCGATTTTTGTTTTTGTCTTCTCAGCAATTTTCTTTATATAATTTTTTGCAACAAACTTGAAAATAACGGCAAGTATGACGGTGCCTGACAAAATCATGAAGAATTGAAAATATTCGTTCTGGATTAAGTTTTCTATTAATGTCATAAATTATATTTAAATTTATGATAATATAAAAAATTGGATAGGATTTTTTAACACCCCGGTTATATGGACGAACACAAGATAAGCCTTGAAGAATTTTATAAAAGAATTAGGTCTTCTGAGTGGGGATTGTCAACTAAAGAGGCTGAAAAAAGGTTAAATGAATACGGGTTCAACATTTTAGAAACAAAAAAGAAAGTCCCTTTAATCTTTAAATTTTTAAAGCAGTTTACAAATTTCTTTGCATTGCTGTTGATTGTGGGATCATGCCTTGCTTTTTTTGCAGAACATATATCTCCCGGGGAGGGAAACCTGTACATAGCGATAGCTCTTATTGCTGTTGTCTTCCTAAATGCGGTTTTCACGTTTATTCAGGAGTACCAGGCTGAAAGAATAATGGAATCCTTTAAGAAGATGATGCCCGATAAGTTTGATGTCCTGAGAGACGGTAAAAGAATTGAGATATCTGCCAGAAATATTGTAATGGGGGATGTAATCTTCCTGGAAGAAGGGGATAAAGTCCCTGCAGATGCGCGTCTTATAGAGCAGAACGCATTAAAGGTTGACCATTCCTCGCTTACCGGTGAGTCGGAGCCGCAGTTGAGAAAACTTGAATTTACCCATGAAAATATCCTGGAATCAAGAAACATGGTTTTCTCGGGAACGCTTGTCCAGACAGGCAATGGAAAGGCAGTTGTTTACGGTACGGGAATGAACACTCAAATGGGTAAAATCGTTCGTTTGACAAAAGAAACAGAGGAGGTGGATACGCCGCTTCGCAGGGAATTAAGGCATTTCACTAAAATAATATCCTCTATTGCCATTTTCCTGGGCACATCCTTCTTTATCATAAGCTTTTTGCTGGGGCATAAGTTGATCGGAGCACTTATTTTTGCAATCGGGATAATTGTGGCAAATGTTCCTGAAGGTTTACTGCCAACCGTTACACTGGCTTTAAGTATCGCATCAAAGAGGATGGCAAATAAAAACGCCCTTATAAAAAATCTTGAATCCGTAGAAACGCTCGGCTCAACCACCGTGATATGCACCGACAAGACGGGAACGATAACCGAAAACAAGATGGCGGTAAATACTATATTTATCAATCTTGAGGGAAAGAATGTCTATGAAAAAGATTTAAAAGATACAAAGAATTTAATCACGATTCTTAAGATAATGACGCTCTGCAACAACGCAAGAGTGGATGATGAGAATACTTTTATCGGTGACCCCACAGAAACCGCGCTGCTTAATTTTTCAAGAAATTTTCTTGACATAAGTGAATTAAATGAAAAAGAAAAAAGGATGTATGAATCGCCTTTTGATTCAAACACAAAAAGGATGATCACGACAAATATTTCAGACGGTAAAAAAATTGCTTATATGAAAGGCGCTCCCGAAGTTGTTTTGGATATGTGCAACTGCCTGCTTTTCAATGATGAAGTAAAAAAATTATCGCCAAAGAAAAGAAAGAAAATCACTAAATACTATGAAAAACTTGCTTCAAGAGGTGAAAGGGTTCTGGCTTTCGCGTACAAGGAAACAGAAACAGACAAAGCAAAAGAGTGCGGGTTTATTTTCATAGGACTTGCAGGGATGCTTGACCCGCCCAGAAGAGAGGTCCCTGAAGCTATAAGGAAATGCATGACAGCAGGGATAAAAGTAATAATGATTACAGGGGATTACAGCCTTACAGCCGAGGCGGTAGCAAGAAAAGTGGGGTTGATTGAAGATCAGAAAGCGGATATAATCACTGGAGATATTTTAGATAAATTAAGTGAAGAGCAGTTAAAAGAAGCATTAAGAAAGGACAGCATAATTTTCGCAAGAACAAACCCCCTGCAAAAGCTGAGGATAGTAAAAGCGCTTCAGTCAACGGGAGAGGTTGTTACCGTAACGGGCGACGGTGTTAATGACGCTCCTGCCCTGAAAAATGCAGATATGGGGGTTTCCATGGGTATCAGCGGAACAGAGGTTGCAAGAGAAGCAAGCGATATGGTGCTGATGGACGATAACTTTGCATCCATCGTAAATGCCGTTGAGGAAGGAAGAACGATATTTGAGAACATAAAAAAATTTATTGCATACATCCTCACAAGTAATGTTCCAGAGATACTGCCGTTTATAGCATTCGTCCTCCTAAAAATTCCGCTTCCTTTAACTGTTGTCCTTATACTTGCGATCGACCTCGGAACCGACATTCTTCCGGCGATAGGTCTTGGAACAGAAAGACCCGAATCAGACATCATGAAGAAAAAACCGAGGTCAAGAAAAGAGCGTCTCTTAACGCCGCATCTTTTATTTATGTCCTACGGGATAGTGGGGATGATACAGGCGGCAGCGGGATTTTTTTCATACTTCTACATATTATTCGGCGGGGGATGGACATGGGGGCAGGAACTCCCATTAAATGATCCGTTGTACATGAAGGCTGTAGCCGGGTTCTTCGCAAGCATAGTAATATGCCAGATAGCCGATGTTATGATATGCAGGACTCGCAGACAGTCAATATTTAAAGCAGGGCTGTTTACAAATAAAGTGGTTTTGCTCGGCATAATAACAGAACTGGTACTGCTGTCAGTCATAGTATATTTCCCAACCACGCAGCCCTTTTTCGGTACAAATTCATTAACTCTTTTTGAGTTATCCCTGTCAATACCTTTTGCCTTGTTGATACTGTTCTGGGATGAGGTAAGGAAAATCTTTGTCAGACGGAACAATGCATTTGTTGAAAGATATTTAACCTGGTAGGTTTCGATAAAATAAAGTTTTGAAATAAAACACCTTTGGAGCTAAGATATCAACCATGGATCACTTTGCAGCATTTTTGCATTCCACGTATCCGATTTTTATTTTTTTTTGTAATGCAAATCATGCCATAGTTAAAATTTTTGATTTTAAAATATTTTTGAAATGTTTTTATATATATATTTATACTATATAGTTATATGTGTAAATTGATATATTTATATCGTTTAATAAAAATTAGAATAAAATGAAAAATATTAAGGGCATATATGGAAAAACCACGACAAAACAAAGATTGAAGAAAGAGAAAGTTGCTTTGCCTAAAACCCGGAGAAAAACCATGGTAAAACAGAGATTGGAGGAAGAGGAAGCTGCTTTATCCACAAGCCCGCGAATTCATCCCTATTCGAGAACTCCTGAAGAAAAGTCTATGATACGACCACGTGGAAACGGTTGGGAATCATACGCGACATTTAATCCTGCGGCAGTTTACGAAAGCGGAAAGGTACATCTTATTTACAGGGCTGTTGGAGATAAAAACAGGTCTGTCTGGGGGTATGCCTCCAGCAAAGACGGCCTTCATATAGATGAAAAGTTGGATGAGCCGATTTTTGCGTTGGAAGATGCGGAGGATGACCCTTCAAAAGAAGGAGTAAAAGAGGTAATTAATCTCAATTACAGCTCTGGCGGGGGTTGTTACGGCGGATGTGAAGATCCAAGAATTACAAAGATAGATGGCAGGTTTTACGTACCCTTTGTATATTTTGATGGCAGAACCCCCCCGAGAGTTGCATTGACTTCAATAAATACAGGTGATTTCCTAAACAAGAAATGGAATTGGAAAGAGCCCGTTTTTATCTCACCGCCGGGAGTCACAGATAAGAACCCTGCCATTCTCCCAGAAAAAATTAATGGGAAATATGTGATATTTCACCGCATATTCCCGTCAATTCTAATAGATTTCGTGGACGACCTGGATTTTGACGGAAAGACAAAGTGGTTAAAGGGTGACTTTTCCATCAATCCAAGGGAAGGAAGGTGGGACAGCAGAAAAATAGGCGTGGGACCCACTCCTATAAAAACAAAAGACGGCTGGCTTGTTATCTATCACGGGGTTGGTGATAAATGCCTTCATTATAAATACAAAGTAGGAGCCATGCTCCTGGATCTTAATGACCCCCCAAGGGTTTTATACAGGACTAAAAATTCGATTCTTGAACCCGAAGAAGACGACTGCAACATAACCTATCCGTGCGGAGCGGTCGTAATAAATGACAAGTTATTTGTTTATTACGGAAGCAGGGATTTAACCGTCAAGGTTGCCACAGCAAACCTGGATGAGTTCCTTGATGCAGTGAAGGATACGAAAGAGGCAAAGGTAAAGCCAACCGAGGTATTTAAAATTTAGACCAGGGATTTTTTATTTAAATACTTATTTAAAAATAATTTATAGGTAATCGTTATGGATTTTTTTCCCTGATCACCTGATCTAATTATAAAATGGTTAACATAGAACGCCACAAATACAATCCTATAATCAGGCCGAATAGAGATCACCAGTGGGAAGCATTGGCTGCTTTTAACGGAAGCGTGATAAAAGACAGCGGAAAATTTCATATGGTTTACAGGGCACTTTCTTACGAACAAACTTATCATGATCGATATCTTAATCTTTCCTCGATAGGATACGCGACGGGCGATGACGGCATCAATTTCGGAAGTAATCGTCTATTTATAAAGCCGGAATTTGACTGGGAGATCTTCGGCTGCGAAGACCCGAGAATCACAAGAATAAACGGAAAATACTTTATCTTCTATACCGCGCTTTCCAATTTCCCGCCAGATGCTTCAGGCATTAAAATCGGTCTTGCGATAACGCGGGATTTTGTAAACGTTGAAAAGCACCCGGTTACCCCGTTTAATTCAAAGGCGATGGCTCTATTCCCTGAAAAAATCAACGGCAAACTGTTTGCGATATTAACGGCCAATACGGACATCCCGCCGTCGGAAATTTGTCTCGCTTCATTTGACGAAGAGTCGCAGGTCTGGTCGGAGGACTACTGGAAGGAATGGTTTTCCTCCCTGAAAGAGCATGTGGTTTTACAACCAAAAACTAAAATTGATCAAATCGAGGTGGGTGCACAACCCGTAAAAACCTCGCGTGGATGGCTGCTGGTCTATGCATATATCAAGAATTACCTTTCGCCTCCAAGAACATTCGGGATTGAAGCGATCTTACTTGACTTAAAAGACCCCTTTAAAGTAATCGGGAGAACCAAGGAACCTCTGTTGATCCCTGAAATGGAATATGAGCTGTACGGCGCTGTGCCCAATGTAATTTTTCCGTCAGGAGCCCTTATCCGGGATAATGACCTTTTCATTTATTACGGGGCTGCGGACACAACATGCTGTCTTGCAAAGTGCGATCTTAATGAACTGGTTGAAGAAATGTTGATTTAAAGATAAATTTTATTCAATAACTCTACTTGAAAAGTTTTTTTCTACATATGCATTATACTCCTTTGTAGATAAAAACAAAGAGTTTTTCATTGAGATTTCTGCTCAAGTTTAACTTTATCCTTATTCTCAAGTTTAACTTCTCTGACATGCACCTCTGCGTTTCCTTTCAAAAACTCAAGAAGTTTTTCTTTATCATCATTTCTTACGATGATTACCGCCCGGGCTAATTGTACGTGCGGTATCTCATCTAAAATGCCTTTTCTCTCGTAGACATACTTCCCATAGTTTGATTTATCCCTGCATCCATACAACTCCCTGAAAAAGCTGGTTCTCGCGGTAGACTTAATTTCTTTGTGCAATTTGAATGCTACCAAACATCCAGTGTCTTCCATTTTGTATTTTTTCCTGCTATGCATACTAAATATGCGTTTGCATTTATATATATCGTGTTACTATATTATAATATAGTAATTTGGATATATAAATGCAGCAAAATGACCAAAAAACCCAAGATAGTAAAGATTCCAGGAAAATTAGATGAGCAGTTACGGCAATTTGAGGATTTGTTTACAAAGCCAATCTTTGAAAATTTTTCCTATATGGCATCTGCAATCATGGCATGCACGGGATCAAAAAACATTCAAAATCTCCATGGAACAATTTCCGATACCTGTGAGGACAAGAAAGATTATCAAACATACAGATACTTCTTTAATAAAGCAAAATGGGATGAAAATGAGGTTGCTCAGAAAAAGGCAGATTTATTCTTTAAGGCAGTTGGTGCAAAAAAAGGGAAACGAATTCTGATCATTATCGATGACACTTTTAACGAGAAAAAGGGTGAAAAAACATTCGGAGTTGGTTGGTTCTGGGATCATAAGGTTAAAAAACATATATGGGCAAACAATATTGTAACATCTGCAATACAATGCAAGGACTATTTTATACCTCATAAAGCGGTGCTGTATGTGAAAGAAGAGGATGTTGAAAAGTGGGATGTTGAGTTCAAGAAAAAACACGAGATTGCTTATGGGGAATTTATAAAGCCATTAGAGGTACCACCGCGTGCTAATCCGTATGTTGTTGTTGATGCAGCATATTTTAACAAGGGGTTTATAGACAACTGTCGGAGCAATCCTAATCATTATCATGTACTCGGACGAATCAAGTCTAATCTGATTATCATTCAAGATGATGGCTCTGAGATTAACGTGAAGGATTATTTCAAAAAGGAGTTTAAAAAAGAGGACCCTAAAAAGGTAACGATCAATGTCCGCGGTAAAACGAAAACATACTGGATTGTTGAAACTGTTGTGAATCTCAAATCTATTGGCAAATGTAAAATAGTTGCTTCTAAAAAGGAACTTGACGATGAAAAAGCAAAGTATTATGGTGGCACAGATATTGTTCTTTCTGGGAAAGCGATCCTTTCCATTTACGGAGAATAGATGGAATATAGAAATAATGCATAAGGAGAGTAATCAAAAATTAGGATTTAAAGAGTATCAGGTGCGAAGTAAACAATCAATAGAGCGATCATTCCAACTTATATTTCTTATTTGGGCAATTTTACTGCTGCTTGATTTTGATAAATATGGATCAGTGGAGGGTATGCGATTACTGAGCGAGATGTTAGGATCCATAGAGACGATGCATTTTACTGAACTGTTTTATTCAATATGGGACCATTTTGGTCTGATGCGTCCCCCTTTATGGGACTTAACTAAACACCTTCAAGATATGGGATTTACTATGTAAACAAGTATGCAATAATCGTTCAATTTTTAGAACTTTTAGTTAGCGTGAGCTTTAAACAAAATTCGTGGAAAATTCATGGAATACTGGAAAAATAAAAACGCTACCTTATTTTTATAACTGCAAAAATCTAATTGTATACTGAAGAGTGCGTTATATGGTTATTTTGAGATAAATTTTGACAAATTAACCACAGCATACGCAAAAACTTTTCATATAGAGTCAATAAACATTTTTAAATTTAAAATTAATTATTAATAATATGATAAGTCTTAACAGATTTTGGGGCAATCCCATAATATCTCCCACACACGAGCATTCATGGGAATCAAAAGCGATCTTCAACCCGGGGGCAGTTTACGAAAATGGAAGGGTACATATAGTTTACAGGGCAATGTCTGAAGACAACACTTCAGTTCTTGGATATGCATCCAGCAGAGATGGTTTCCATATGGATGAAAGGCTGGATGAACCCATATATGTCCCGAGAGAGGAGTTTGAAAAAAAAGCCCAGCAAGGAAACTCAGGCTGTGAAGACCCAAGGATCACAAGGATAGATGACAGGTTTTACATGTGCTATACAGCATACGACGGCGGCAGAAACCCTCCAAGGGTCGCTTTAACTTCAATAAAGGTAAGTGATTTTTTGAACAAGAACTGGGAGTGGAAAAAGCCTGTTTTGATTTCACCACCAAGAGTCGAGGATAAAGATGCCTGCATTTTTCCGGAAAGGACCGAAGACGGCGAATATATAATATTCCACAGGATACGCTCAACCATATCCCTTGACATCGTGAATAATCTGGATTTTGACGGCACTAACTGGACGGGGATCACAAAAACCATTCCTTACAGACCGGGGGGCTACTGGGACAGCGCAAAGATAGGTATAGGGGGTCCGCCGATAAAAACAAAAGAGGGATGGCTTCTCATGTACCATGGAATCTCCGACTATGACAGGGAATACAGACTTGGTGCGATGCTGCTTGATTTGGATAACCCGTCAATTATCATATCAAGACCGTTTCGCCCCATTTTGGAACCCAAGGAGAGATATGAGAGAGAAGGGCATGTACCTAATGTGGTTTTTACCTGCGGGGCGGTGGTAATGAAAAATACTTTATTTGTTTATTACGGCTGCGCGGATAAAGTGATAGGGGTTGCAACAGCAGATTTAGATGAGTTTTTAGGGGAAATAACAAAAACGGTTATGAAGTTTAATCTAAAAACCCCTGCCGCGATAAAAAAATGAGTCGTCGTTCTGGTGCTAAAACCGCATAATTTTTATCACGAATGGAAGGCATCACAACACGCCAAACTGGGAAGCCACCTCTTCCGCGTTATATTCATCCGCTAACTTGATATGTGCTCTCTTTTTGCCCTTGATGGTGATCATTGTGTTGACCTTTTTTACCTTGACGGCGTATAATTCCTCAACCGCCCTCTTTATATCCTCCTTATCGGCGTTTTTGTCGACTACAAAGGTCAGTTTATTCTCCGCTTCCCTTAACATGGTTGCCTTCTCACCCATCAGGGGGTACAAAAGTATCTTATAGGGCGATATTTTATCTTTTTCCATTATTCTTTTGTTATAAATTTAATTATTGAAATAATAAAGGGTCTCTGTCAATATGCTTACAAATCAGCTCATAATGATGATCCGTTGTAAGGATTTTATGATTCTTTGGTGTTTCGATGGATATTATACAATCACCAAGTATCTTATTGCAATTTTTGCCCATCGCTTTTTCATGCTCATTCAAAATTTCTTCTAATGAATTGCAAGCATTTTCAAGGCGTTCATCAAGCGTTTCCTCAAGTTTTAATCCATTCAAAATATCTTCGAATTCGTTTTTGTTTCTTTCAACAAAGTTCTCTAGTTCACATTTCATTTCTCCTTGCTTGCAGGTTGTCTTTAAAAAATATCTATCATTTTTCTCCACAACGCTCTCTCTTGCTAAATCGCACTTTGTTTCATCAACAATATTTATTATCCCATAGAAAAACTGTTTTTTAAGTTGACGATCTATAAATCTTTTTAGCCTTATTACTGTTCTATCCTTGTTTTCAAGGTCTCCGGTATCACTTATCGCTGCAAGAATTGAGATGCATATATTCTTTTTTCCTTCCCATTTTTTTGGCAGTTTATTTATCCGTCTTATTACATCGCCCACGGTTTCTTCTTCCTTTAAAAGTTCATGAATATACCTACAATCCTTTAAAATCCTTCTGTTAAACTCCATTAAAACATAGGTGGATGTTGCTGTTTCCTTATTTTCTATATAGTCTAGTATTTTTTCTCTTTCATATGCAAAAATTTTATCTATTTGTATCGTGGTATCCAGAAATAATTTATTCATCTTCATACATTTCATACATTTCAGATAGTTTGTCTATCACGGGTATCGTAAAAATTCTTGCATCAAGAAAGATCTTATCGATTTCCACTAAAGCCTCTTTATCAATTTTTGTTCTTAGAATCTTGATTGCTCTCTCCAATGCTTTTAATTTCTTTTTTGTCAATCTCTCTGACCTTAAATCTTTAACTGCGTCTTCCATTAAAACTACTGCTTCTTTTTCCCTTCCTTTACTTATTTTCCACAAATCATTTAATTTTCCTTTAAATTCAAAGAAGAATTGTTGCCTGTCAACTATATCATCAAAATTTTCCTTTACTTTCTCTATTATATTTTGAAGTTCTAAAATGCCTGAAAAGAATCTTAATTCACCTGGGGAGGTTATTGGATTAAAATCTCTAACTACATTAGTTAATTGCACACCCTCAGATATCTCTTGGAATGATTTTTCTACTTTCTGACCTGTTGCACTCATAGGTACTCTAAATTCAATATATTTTTCGTAAATTATATATCTCCCAGATTCATCAATTGAAATCTTATCGTGTTTTTTTCCAGATGCAAATTCTTCCATCAATGTTGTCTGACTCATTTTTTAAGTTTTTCTTTTGCACTTTCCAATTCTTTTATTAATTTCTCAATATTCTCTTTATCACATTCAAAACTGATATGTTTTATCTCCTCTTTTGGCGGGAAAGAACCTGTTTTTCTATAAGGGTTTCTTACCCTAAGCTGAATCATAACTGTGGAAAATTGTTCTTCTTCTCCTTTTCCAAAATGCCCTATTATCTCCCAATCAAAATCACTTAATAAATAACTTTTGCAAGTAGTATGGAAAAGGAATTTGTCAATAAGTTTTTTTGTTATTATCTCTTCCTCTATTAACTTACATTTTTGTTCTACTTCTTTTCTCTCTTTTTTAGGAACTTTTTCTAAAATTTTTCCTTCCTTATGTCTTAGTATTTTATTTACAAGGTCGCTAATCTCTCTACTACCTTTATTGAATAGTTCCTCATCAATGTCGGACGGCAACATTTCACTCATGCGGGTTGCATCTATCCGCGTGCTACTACTAAATGGTGTAAATTCTAATGTTATGTCTTCCTGGTTAAGCATAACTTTGAATATCTTTACAACCTTTTTAAATTCATTTAAAGTCGTAGCACCTTCTTTTTTTTTCTTTCTTGGCCATCTCTTATTATTTTTGATTTAATTAACCAAACTTAAAAATATAAAACCTTTATATAACTGAACTAATGTTCTCAATCGCGGCTTTCGTGTAAAGGGTCAGCCTGCCGGCATGCGCCCCGGGGGCCAAGAGCTCCGGGTTTAAGTCCGCGACGGTTGCGACCTCAACCCCGGGTATGTTGGATGCCCCTTTCTTTATCCCCTTATCTTCGTTTACGACCAGCAAAACGCTCTTTTTGGTTTTATATTTCCTGCCCCTCATGGTTCCTTTCCCCCCGCGAATACTGCGCTTTTTTGCTCGCTTAAGGTCTTTATCCAATCTTAATGCATTAAGCAGCTTGATCACATCCTTTGTTTTCTCCAGGGATTCGAATTCATCTGAAACAACCAGCGGAAGCTCTTCGGTATCAACGATATGCCCTCTTGAAGACACCAATCCCGGATCAGCGGTAGATGCGATTGCAGACTTTAACGCAAACTTATATTCCTTGTTATTGATCTTCTCCCCCCAGTCTTTATTCTTTGGCGGATGCGCAACCCTGCCCTTGACCGATTGGGGAACTATTCGCACTCTTCCAAGCCCCCCGCCTCCTGGTTTTTCCCTCGGCAGTCTTGACATTTCTTTGTTTATTGTCTGTCTGTAGGATCGTCTTCTTGAACCGAAGTATGCAGCGGATGTTTTTAAGCCCGCACTCGGATCAGTAGCATGAACCTGCCTCCTTCTGGACCGGATTGCTACAACCGCCCGCTGAATTAAATCCGGGCGGTACGGGGTTTTGAATACCTCGGGCAGTTCTATCTCCCCCGTACTTTTACCTGTCAATGAATATACTTTTACCATTTCTTTTTAATTATTTTTTAAGAGATTAATATTAAGAATCTAAACACCCTGCTTTGATTCCGTGCTTATGTGGGTTATTTCATAATTTTCTTCTTTATGCGGTCTTTTTGGAAGATTTATCCGGATAAGCCGCTTTGCTGGACCGGCAACAGAACCCTTGAGCATCACATAATTCCCTACTTTGCCGTATCTTAAAAATCCGCCTTTTGGAGTTACTTCTTCCCCGTCATCTCCAATCTTCAGAATAAACTTATTATTCTCGGTTCTCGTATGATAGCCCATCTGACCTGGCATTGGGATCCTCCATATCCTTCTTGCGGGATGCCACGGGCCGCCCGATCCAACATGCCTTCTCTTATTGGATACCTTTCTTGATTGAACGATAATTCCCCATCTCTTTACCGGTCCCTGGAACCCTTTACCCTTTGTAACTGCGGTTATGTCAACAAATGAATTTTCCTTAAATACATCCTCTGCCTTTACTTCCTTCCCAAGAATTTCCCTGGCGAATTCAAGTTTGTCCTCTGTCGCTTCACTTCCGCCGCCTATGGCAATCTCCATGACATCCGGCTTTTTCTTTGGTAAAGATGCCGATCTCGGCTGTGTGCACACCAGCAAGCGAATGTCAGATATCTTTTCAGGATCAATCTTCTCCAAACCACTCTTTTTTTTCTTTTTTGGCAGACTTATCCTCTTGTTCAAATCGGCGGTTAGTTTATCATCAAGCTCCGGGGAGATTACGTCCGTACGGGTTCGCTTGCCAGAATAGCCGTCCTCGTATAATCTAACCCCGAACACGACCATCGGCGGGGTTTCAACAATCGTAACCGGGATAAAAACCTCCATGCCGGAAGTCGGTGAATTTTTTGCGTGATCAACGGCCATGATATGGGTCATTCCCGCTTTATATCCCGCGAAACCCATGAGGTTTATCTCCAGGGTTTCCCTCCAGGAATGTATTCTCGGGGTTTCCTTCTTCGCTCTCTTTCTCGGGCTGTACGCCAATGATCCTGCCCTTGGTTTACTGCGTTTTCCCATGTTAATTATTAAATTTAATATAAAAATAAAGACGACAATTAAATATAGAATGTTAAAGGATTTGGTGATGAACAGGCATTACTTGGTTTATTCCTGTTATGTATTGGTTTGGCATTTATATATGTTGGATTTACAATGGCAATCTTCGTTGGAATCATTTTTTCCGTGGCATGCATTATCCTATTAATAACTGCACACGGGTCGTTTATAGAGCGATTAAAAATTTTGATTTCTTGCCCAAGCAGGGACGAAATATTTCTTACAGGAGTGATTCTGATCATCATTACTTCGACCGGGGTGATCCATACCCTGAATATATTGACCGGCGGTCCCTTGGGCGATTCCGGGGCCCTGGTATATACAGTAGTTCTTTCGATTTTATTGCTACTGCCGTACTTGTTTATTTTCGACCAACTTTATCCCGTCCATCCAGGAAGTTGGGAAGAAAAAGAACTAAGACTGAGAAAAGACATTGAAAGAAGGCGGAGGATGAGAGAGTTGGAGGGACGCAGACAAGAACGCACTACCTGCGACATTTCCCGGTATTATGCAGGGGGATATAGAGAACAACAAAGCAGCACAGCCGCTCAAAGAACCCGTATTCAAAGACCCGCGCAGCGAACTCTTGAAGTACTAAGACAAAAACCGCTGCCCAGGCATACAAAAGGTTTTTCGGCGGTTAAAGAATCCCGGTATCCTGAAATTCCCGGGGAAGCAATGGATCCGTTCACCATGGATAATGTCCATGATCTGATAAAAGATGGTAAAAAGATAGTGAAGTGCGAGGAATGCGGAATATATTTTGATGAAGAAGTCTGGGAGTATTTTGGAAAGACCTGCGTCAGGATCGGATGCCAAAATAATAGGTTGGAGTAAAGATTTTATTCTATATTTTTATTATTTCATTAATATATGTTTAATAATAAAAAAAATCCAATCTTCCAGAACAAATGGATATTTCAGTTGTAGTCCCGTCCCTGAACGAGGAAAAATATATTGAGAGATGCATGCGGTCGTTAAGAAACCAGAAATTTGACGGCTCGTATGAAATAATCCTGGGAGACGGCTGCAGTGAAGACAGAACTGTTAAGATAGCAGAGAATTATGCGGACAAGATTGTACTTGAGACGAAAAGAACACCTGCTGCAGAACGACAGGCTGGGGCAAACGTCGCAGAAGGAGAGATTATAGCTTTTTCAGATGCCGATGCATTTGTCCCGGATAATTGGCTGCGAGAAATATATAATGCATTTAATTCAAACGGTAATGTCCGGAACCACAAGAGTTTGGTTGCGGTCTATGGAAGTCTCCACCTGCGAGAATGTATAACCCCTGTGAACATAACGGCATCCGCATATGTGAAAATTCTGGATAAACTGGATATATGCCTGCCGACGGCTTCAAATTTCGCTGTGAAGGCAGATGTATTTAGAAAGGTGGGCGGTTTCGATACAGACCTGATCACATGCGAAGAGATGGATCTTGCAAGAAAACTAACCGCCATGGGGGAATTTAAATACACTCCCGGTATAAAAAGTTTCATGTCCCAGAGAAGGTTAAAAAAGTGGGGCTACCCGTACTTCATATACTTCCACTTTACCAACACGATAAAGTTCCAGTTAACCGGAGTGCCCTATGGAAATTATGAGCCCGTGAGATAAATAATATTTAGCATTCACCACCAGACATCCTTTAATTTTAGTTTAAACGCTATGAAATTTGTAACTCTATGCAGTACAGGGGTCATAATAAGGACTAAAATAATGCCGATTAACGAGAGTTCTATACCTGCGAGATAGCCAAATGCCAACGCCCCCACAACAAAGTCCAATTGATCAAGCAGGGGCACATCCCCGCCCTGCTCAATACCTGCCCTGCGCTTTATAAAACTGCCGACTAAATCTCCGATCATGGCCCCGGATGCTATTATAAACGCCAGTTCAATGCTCATAACAAAACCAAATAATCCGGGGTCTATATAGCTTTGTAATAAACCAACTAACGCTCCGGTAATTAATCCGCCGCAGAATCCCCCGATTGTTTTCCCCGCCCCAAAAATCCTGCGCCCATCAAAAAAATTGCGGTTCAGATCAACGAGGCATATGGGAAGTATCCTGCCAAAGAGAACTGCTGAGGCTGTCGCGATATATGCCGGAATAATGAACCACAACCCATCAAGATACCCAATCATCTTTTATTATTCTTATTCTTAATTTAAAATTAATAAAGATGAAAATAAACAACCATTTTACATCAACGCGAACTCTAACAAAGAACTTCGCGGTTGTTAGGGACGATGTCGCTGTGGAGAGGCATGGTAAGCTTATAGAGGAATCCGCAGAGAAAGGTGAACCCCCGGTCATGGACCCTGAAGAATGGGGAAAGATTAAGAAATTCCTGGATAATGCGTTAGGGGGAGGGGTAAAAAAATATAAGGCAAAGGTTGGAAACTGGGTTGTTGAGTGCGTAACAGATAGTCCTCACGTCCATGAATGCCTGAAGAGAAACTTTGAACGCTCGGATTCTGAGCCGACCGCTAAAGTGATAAATCTTGTCAATGTTACGGATAAATGCGTGCTAAAAGCAGTTAAAGGCGGCCCAGGTGTTGTATATTCCCCCGGGGAAAGAACATATTTGATAGTTAACACGGATTACTACGATGAGACAAGAAAGGGTATATTTGGAATGATTGAAGAAATCCTCATGGACGGCGAAAGTACATGGCTGCCGCTCCATGCACTCTCCGGAGTTTATGTTGATGAATCGAAAGATGAGAAGGACATCATGTTTTTACCTTCAACAGAAACGGACTGCTTTTATAGCCTGATGGACTTTAAAAAGGATAACAAATTCTTCTCTTCCGGGCCGGTATATGCAAATCTTGAAACACTGGAGTTGATAAATCCCGAGCATGAATTTTACATATCCGCTTCAATAGTTAAGAACTTCCCGCATTACATCCCGTTTATCCTTACCCAGTATCTTGAGAATGTTGAATTGACAGAAGGGGTCACAGAGAAGATAGAAGGATACCGGACAATAGAGGAAATCGCTTACGCATTATCTGACTTTATTCCTCCCATTAATGGTTATTTTGATTTTAATTCCGAATTTAATAAAAATAATAAAAAGATAACAGGGGGGGAGTATACAAGCATATATAACGCTCTTACTGCTCCAGATGCGCGTGCGATCATTAACCCGGAAGTTTTATTCAAAGAGAGGGTAGAGAGGATTACCCTGAATGATATAATCCTAACAAAAAAGGATTTTGACGACAATATTGTCCTTATGGAGTTATCTGCATCCGAGGCGGAATCTATCCTGGCATCCGCAAATAACATACAGAACTATGATTATTCAAAGAAGGATATAGATTCCTACCCCCGGCCTCTTCCGCCGACAACCGAACCATATTTTAATCCCTATCTGCTTATAAAAGATATTGACGGCAGGGGAAATTTCAGCAATTTAGATGAAAAAAGAACAGCTTGCTATAGAAAATTACTGGAAAAATCCAAGATCCACTGGCTTAATACAAGGTTGCCGGAAAAATGGACACAATTCTGTATAAGAAAGTATCTTGAGGAGGATGCTGAATTTATAAGGATCGTAAAAGGAAGTGAGGACGATGAAAACAGTACAAATATCATAAAGGGTTTAGGATTAACAAAAAGAAGAAAACCCCATATCTCGGGGAGGAGGGAGATGGATATGGTGGGGTTGTATAAAGGAGAGCAAAAAGATGAAAATGAAGGGGAAGTAATAAAATTCTGCAGGGAGTTCAATTTAGTGGATCTTGTGGCGTTTAACAAGAGAACCGAAAAGATTACCGAGTATGCCGAAAGATATAATGGCGCAACAGTATATGATTTTCTTATGAATCACAGAAACATTAAGGCAGCGGAGTTATTTGGAATCGGGAACAAATATGTGCTGGATTGGATCGAGAAAATGAATGACCTCTGCAAGCCGGATAAGATTGTATTCTGCGACGGCTCGGAGGAGGAGAAAATGCGCCTTCAAGCAGAGGCGTTTGAGGATGAGAACGAGAGATTGATTGAACTCAACCGGGAAGAACTGCCCGGATGTGCTCTGCACCGCACAGCAGTGAATGATGTCGCAAGAACAGAACACCTTACTTATATCTGCACCACCCGGAAAGAGGATGCCGGCCCCACAAATAACTGGATGTCACCGGATGACGCCTATAAAGAACTCGGCGGATATTTTGACGGCTCAATGAAAGGCAGAACAATGTATGTTGTGCCGTTTATAATGGGCGTCCCAGGGTCACAGTTCAACAAAATTGGCGTGGAATTAACGGACAGCATTTATGTTGTTTTAAACATGCGAATAATGACCCAGATGGGTGATATCGCCTGGAAAGAGCTCGGGAATTCTGATGAGTTCACAAAATGTCTTCATGGTAAGGCGGACCTGGATATGGATAAGCGGCGCATCTGCCATTTTCCGGAAGATAACACGATATGGAGCGTCAATTCCGGCTATGGGGGTAATGTCCTTCTTGGTAAAAAATGTTTGGCATTACGGATCGCGAGTTATATGGGGAGAAGGGATGGATGGATGGCAGAGCACATGCTCATCATGGGGATTGAAAATCCTCAAGGGGAAATCTTTTATATTGCAGCAGCATTCCCGAGCGCCTGTGGAAAGACAAACCTGGCCATGCTGATCCCCCCCGATCCAATGAAGGGCTATAAGATATGGACATTGGGGGATGATATAGCATGGATGCGCGTCGGGGATGATGGGCGTTTGTGGGCTGTAAACCCGGAAGCAGGATTTTTTGGTGTTGTGCCGGGGACAAATTCAAAGACAAACCCAAATGCCGTTAAGATGATCAAGCGCAATACAATATTCACAAATGTGCTTCTCAAGGAGGATAAAACCGTTTGGTGGGAGGGTGCTGATGAAGACCCGCCTGCAAGAGGCATAAACTGGAGAGGAGAACCATGGAATCCAATGTTTGGCAAATATGATAAACGATATGCAGCCCACCCCAACTCACGCTTCACAGCCCCTATTTCCCAGTGCCCAGCCGTCTCCCCGGAATCAACTAATCCCAAGGGCGTGCCAATATCCGCAATAATCTTCGGCGGGCGCAGACCCAGTGTTGCTCCACTGGTTTATGAATCATTTAACTGGCAGCACGGCGTTTTTGTCGGAGCCAGCATGGCATCCGAGACAACGATAGCACAGATCGGTGAAGTTGGCATTCTGCGAAGAGATCCAATGGCAATGCTTCCGTTCTGCGGCTACAACATGGGCGATTATTTTGCTCACTGGCTAAAGATAGGAAAGAATCTAAAAACCCCGCCCAGGATTTTCCATGTCAACTGGTTCGGCACCGATACAAGAGATGATTCCGAGAAAGCGAAATTTCTCTGGCGCGGGTTTGGGGAAAACTTGCGTGTTTTGGAGTGGATTGTCAAACGCTGCGCTGGTAGTGCCAATGCAAAGAAGACACCAATCGGTTACATGCCGACAAAAGATGCGCTTAACCTGAAAGGGCTTAATATATCTGATGATGCGATAAATGCACTGCTTTCCATATACAAGGATGAATGGGTTAATGAATTTACGCGTAAAGATGCAAAGGGACGAGACCAAAAAGAATTCTTTGAGCAATTCGGCGAGCATCTGCCAAAAGAGATACTGGATGAGTACGGGGATCTAAAAAAGAGGATCATGGAGATGAATGATAGGTGATTTTTTGTTTTATATTATTCTTAATATAATCTTTAATAAGGAAATGACGATGAAAACCCATAAGATATATACGTCACAGTACAATTTTATTGAGGAGGTAAAGAAAAACTACAGTTTCGGGGATATAAAGATCGCGGATACCACGCTCAGGGATGGTGAACAGACCGCCGGGGTTGTTTTTAATGAAGAAGAGAAACTGGAAATCGCTCGCCGTCTTGCAGGGATTGGAGTTGAGCAGATTGAAGCAGGCATTCCTGTTGTATCGCAGAGTGAGAGGGATGTTATAAAGAAGATGGTAAAAGAGAAGCTCGGGCCGAGCATAATGTGCTGGGCACCGTCCATGAAAGACCGCTTGGATCATGTTCTGGAAACAGGATGTGATGCCGTGGCGATTTCAATCGCAACATCGGATATACATCTAAAGTATAAGTTACACAAAACCCGGGATGAAATTATGGATATGATAGTCCCGTGCATAGAGTACGCCAAAGATCACGGTCTGTATGTTTCCTTTAACGCCGAGGACGGCTCCCGCACGGATTATGATTTTCTGCTGAGATTTGCAAAGGAATGCAAAGAAGCCGGAGGGGATCGGTTGAGATTGTGCGATACTGTTGCGGCATTAAATCCCACATCAACACGCCATCTTATATCCCGGCTCATAGAAGATGCAAAAATTCCCATAGAGATACATGCTCACAACGATTATGGTCTGGCGGTAGCGAATTCTTTAGCCGCCTGCATGGTCGGGGCGGAATATGTTTCAACAACCGTTAACGGCATAGGGGAGCGCGCCGGGAATGCTTCCGTTGAGCAGATGATCATGGGGCTTAAGATGCTCTATGGCAGGGACGGCAGGTATAATACGGGGGGATTAATGGAATTGTCAAAGTTTGTGGAGAAAGCATCCGGGGTCAGGGTATCGCAGAGTGCCCCGATCATAGGGCGGAATATGTTCCGCCATGAATCGGGGATACACGCGGACGGGATCATAAAGTTCCCTTTCACTTACGAGACATTTGATCCTGGTTTAGTTGGGCATAAAAGGATTTTGGTTATAGGGAAGATGTCAGGGAAATCCGCTATAGAAGCGAAGTTGAAAGAACACGGCATTGAAGCGGATGGCGACTCTATAGCAAGGATTCTAAAGGAGGTAAAGACATTTGCAGAGGATAGGAAGTCGGCGTTGACGGATGATGAGTTTTTAGGTGTCGCGCAGGCAATTTTGGGTAAGGAAAAGATTTACATAATGGTTAAGATTGATTCCCGGCTGAGAGGGAAGGCGTATGAGAAGATTTCGAAATTTGTTGAGAAGGCATACAGGGTAAGTGGGGAGGACATGGACATGATCATTGAAACAACAAACGAGCACCTTGACAAAATTTTAGAGGGCTTATCTAAAATAAAAGGTGTCCGCAGCACAAAGACGCACATGGTTTTGAAGAAATTATAGTAATTTTTATTCTTTATTTTTTAAAATAATATATAATGGAGGGCCCGTAGCCTAGCTGGATAGGGCACCGGACTTCTAATTTCGGGAGGTTCAGTCAAAAGGAGATATCCGGAGATCGCGGGTTCGAATCCCGTCGGGTCCGTTATAAAATGCTGGATTTAGCTCGCAGCGAGGTTATTGAAATTTTAGCGGTGTTGGTTATGGGAATAGGGGTAAACACGATAGCGCTTTGGCTTGCAACGGGGATATTATTCTTCAAGAAGAGAAGCGTCTGGCGCGCTTTAATTATCGCTGCAATAACAGCAATTTCCTTTCTTGCGATAAACTTTCTGGTGTATTCTGCTTTTGATCCCGCGGCTTCGGAAGAAGCAGAAATGCCGGACCCTGATGAAATCTCAAATATTATAGTGAAAACAACGATTGTTATGTTTTTTGCCCTGGCGCTCGGCTTCATCGCCGATCTCATAGTCACCACCGCTTTAGTGCATAAGTTTTATGGCGTGGGATGGATAAGGTCTTTCCTTGCATGGCTTGTAAAGTTCCTCATAGCGCTGGTGTTGGGTGCAATGTTATGGTTTTTGTTATTTGCGGCAGTTTATCTGATTGAGATAATAGGCTGATTTTTATTTTTATAATAGAAAAATCTAATCTTAAAGGATAACATGGAATTTAAAGTAGTCGTGTCGGATCCAAAGACCGGAAGATCATACCAGAGAGAAGTAAAGGATGAGCAGGCAAGAAGATTAAATAATCTGGTTATCGGGAAGGAGTTCGATGGATCTGTCGTGGGATTAAGCGGATATAAACTTGTCGTGACCGGAGGCAGCGATAGGGACGGGTTTCCAATGAAGAGGGGTGTGCATGGGGCGGCCAGGCCCAAAATTTTAATGTCCGGCGGTGTGGGTTATAGAGCAAAGAGTGATGTAAGGGTGAGGAAAAGGGTAAGAGGCGAAAGAATCGGTGAGGACGTAGTCCAGGTGAATACGAAGATCGTCAAGCACGGCAGAAAGGACGTTGAGATCTTGTTCGGGTTGAAGGAGGAATCTGCCGGGGAGAAAGAGGATGGTGATGGGGTAAAGAAGGAGGAAAAGGTGGAAGAGGGGGAAGAGAAGAAGCCAAAGGCAGAGGAAAAGAAGGAAGAGAAGCTAAAAGAGAAAGGGAAGGAGATAAAAGAGAAAGCAGAGGAGCCAAAAGAGGAAGCTGCCGGAGAGAAGGAAAAGAAGGCTGAAAAGACAAAAAAGAAGCCAAAGGACGAGAAAAAGGCGGAGAAAAAATAAGTTAAAGAATCGGCTTTACAGCCTTGGTGACAGGTTTGACAATTTATATGTTAATTTTGTCACCATCGCCATCCAAATTAATTAAATCAAAAATAAAATGCCAACCATCGGTATTGCAGACACAACTTTTGCGAGATTTGATATGGCGGGGGCTGCGGTAGATGAGATAAAGAAGGGGGTTGTCGGGGTGAAGATAATTCGCTGCACTGTCCCGGGAGTGAAAGATTTGCCTGTTGAGGCGAAGAAGTTAATCGAGGAAAAGAAATGCGATATTGTTATGGCATTCGGGATGCCCGGGAAGGAAGAGGTCGATAAGATGTGCGCCCATGAAGCATCCCTCGGGATAATCCAGGCTCAGTTGATGACCAACAAGCATATCATCGAGGTTTTTGTGCACGAGGATGAAGCCCAGGAGAAAGACCTGGCAAAACTGGCCGAGAACAGGGCGAGAGCTCACGCGAGAAACGTTTTGAAATTACTTTTCCATCCGGAAAGATTGACAAAAGACGCCGGGATGGGGAAGAGGCAGGGTTTCGGGGATGCCGGACCGCTTAAATAATTATGATTGGTGATTATCGATCAGGTTTTCCTTCTGAATGCGTTTTTTATTGTGTCCTCGCTGTATACGGACGGCGGTTTTCCTTCTTTGGCATAGATATAGAGCGCGGTCTTGAATATGCCGTCAATGCTTGCACTTACTATGGCAATTGCCAGAAGGTAAAGGACCACGAGTATAAGAACGGGAAGAAATGCGATTGAACCGATCAAAATCAAAAGGATTATCCCGATTATCACTCCGATCGCTCCCAATATAAAGAAGAAGAGACCCATCGTGATCTGACCGACGACATTTTCACCCCAGGTCTTCCTGAATAACGACCCTGATTTTTTTATGGACTCAAGAGCGCTTTGGTTTTCAAATATCATCACGGGAATCACAAAGAACGTTAATAAATTCCATGCCATGCCCACCATTGAAACTATAAACCTTCCAAGCGTCCCGGAACGCTCGGAGATCACTCGCAGTAAAAGGCCGACGGTTGCCGAGATCAATGCCCATGCAAATATTTTCCCTATGTTCTTGCTGGCGGCAGCAATCCCGTCACTGAACGTCGGATCCCCGCCTTTAAGCCTTATGTGGGCACACGCTATAAGTCCCGTGTTAAAGAAAATGACTATGAAATAACTTACAAGATAGTAAAGGAACAAACCGATATACCATATATAGCCCGTTTCGCCAACGCCAAACCCCTCGGCGACGAACAGCGGGATAATAAAGGAGATTGAAACCAGTATGCAAACAATACCCGAGATAATCGGGAACAGCATTATTTCCTTGTCCTTCCTGAGAACGCCGAAACTTACCTTCACAAGGTCAAAACTTCGCGACACGCTTTCAAACATTTTTTTATCGTACCGTATAAACGATTATTTATTCTTGGAAATAAAAGCATTTATTTGGCTTCCCTGATTTTTTCATTCAAGCCGGGCACTTCCTTTACGATATCCTCTATCTTAACATCCTCGCCGGACAAAGAAAGAACTCTCTCGCCTTCTGAATCAACAACGATCAGCGCGTAAGGTGCAACGGAGAAATAACCTCCATTCACTGTTTCTTTTCCGCAGAAAGCAATGAAAATTTTAATGACAGGGATGAGGACATTGGATTCAACCCTCAAAATATCTCCAATCCTCTTTTCTTCCATTACCTCCACAAAGCCCTCACGGTTTTCTTCTTTATCCATTTCTTTTTACTTTTTTAGCGATAAACCGCCACATAAGCCTTCTTGCCGGTTTTGATAAAATGAATCTGATAAGCGGGACCGCAAAATTAATCAATCTTACCCCCAAAACGGTTTTAAGATATATGTCCAATTTCATTTCACCCGCATCATGCGGGACATTAAAATCAGGCTCTATAACAATATCGGGATTCATCGGCATCATGTAAGTTAATCCTCTTGCAAAATATAAACAGCCTGCGAGGTATCCTGTATACTGGGGCTCAACAAATCCCGCCTTTACCCTGAGTTTTATTTCCCTTATCTTTAAAGAAAAAAGAGAATCTTTAATAAATTTCAGAAAAGGATGAAATAATTCGAGAAAATCAGGGGTGTACTCTATAAGATCATAAACATCGCCCAGTTGATCCGTTATATTTTTCCCTTCTTTTTCTGGTTTCTCAACCTTCTCCTTCTCCGGTTTCTCGGTTTTCTTTTCCTCAAGTTTTTTACCGACCAGCCCCCCAAGCCAGCTTACCTCAAATTCGGTTCTTATGTCATGCCCCTTTTTGATAAAACTGAACGAAAGATAGAAGGGGATAAGCAGAACACACAGTAACAGGGCGATAAATAAAATTGCTATTATTATTATCAGTTCTATAAGTGCCATGATTTAATCAACATTGCACGTTTCCCCGCTCAAAAAGGTTTATTTAGACTTTTTTGCCTTTTCTTTTGCAGCCATTACTTTACCTGTCACTTCGGGCACGTAACTTACCATTTTCTCCAATGCGGCTCCTAAGCTGCTTTTTGCTAACGGCATCACCTCGACCTTTTCTTTGTCGATAACTATAAGCGCAACCGGGCATACGGATGCACCTCCTCCGGCACCGCCGCCTGAGCCTTCTCCGCCTTCCCCTTCCTTGCCTTTTCCGCCGCCGCTTCCGCCGCCTGCACCGAAACCAAACCCTACCTTTGAGACAGGTATAACCGTTTTGCCTTCAAATGTCATTGGCTCTCCAACGATGGTCTTTGTACTAAGGACTTTTTCTATCTCCTCAGTTGTTGTTTTTATCAAACTTTCCACATCTATTCTTTCCATTTTAATTTTTATTATTTGGATATGCTGACCGATTGCAACCTTATTCCCGGGCTCAATCAGTATTTATTTTGATTTTACCATATTAATGTTTATGGGAATACTAAAATAAAAATATATTCAAAGCATTTCTATTTACATTTCCGGTTCAAAAAAGATTTCCTGCATTCTCGGCGAAACCTGGAAATTTCCTTTCTGGTTCAAAAAAAATATAACTGCGTGAGTGAATCAACCCTTCATTTGGTCGGGCTCTCTGAAGATATAACTAACAAATTCTAGATCCCTTTCAATTCCTTCCTGATCCCCAGAAGCTTCTCATCCAGTTCCTCCCTGATATCTTTATACGCCCCCTCTGTGATGCTCCCTGATACGAATTCATTCCTTAATTTCACCGCCATCTCCTCAAGCACTTCAAGTTCAATCTCAAGTTCCTCCTTTCTCTCAAACTCCATCTGCTTCCCCGTCAGGGATTTTATCAGGGTTTTCACTTTTTCCAGCTCGCCCCCTATCTTTTCAGTAAGTTTTTCATATGCAACATCGTCTATATCCCCTCTTGAGAACTTCCTGTCAAGCGATTTCAATCCCCCCCTCAATACTCTTTCACGGACCTTCAGTTCCTCGTATATCCTCGCATCCCTGGAAATTTTTGTTGGAATCAACCTGTTTACAAGCGGCGCAGACGTTAAGCCCTGGATCGTTATCGAGAGGAATACGACAGACGATATTATCCCGATGATCACATCCTTATGCTCTAAATGCGGCATCCCTGCGATGCTTATCGCCAGTATGATCGGGATTGACCCGCGAACCCCCGCCCATGTTATGATGCACTTCAGATTCCTTTTCAGAGAGAGCGCTGCGATCTCAACGACAGCCAGCCTTATCAAAACCAGGGATATGAGGATTACAAACCCGATAGCGAAGTGTTCAATATTTGCAAGGTATTCAATGTCAATCAAGGTTCCCAGAACCAAGAATATTATTGAATTCGCGCCAAATCTTGCGAACTCCCAGAAATCCTGCACCGCCCTGTGTTCCCGCGGCGTGAACGCATCGGTTCTTACTCCCAGCACCATGCCCGCGGTGACGGCACTTATAACCCCGCTGACCCCGAAATGCTCGGCCGTAAAATATGAGATTGACGCCAGAAGTATCGTGATCCACACCGTGTAGTGCTCATTTTTATTTCTCTTCAGTACCTCGTTTACGAGAATGCCTAAAGACCCTCCGATAAATATCCCCCCCAGAAACATCTCCAGGAATTTCACCGCTGTCTCGGATATCGCAATGTCTGATATTGAAAGGGTGGATGCCCCGATAAGGTCAACTATTACGAGGAAAAGAATAATGGCTGTTGCGTCATTATACGCGGACTCCCCTTCAAGTATCGTTGTTATCCTCTTCGGAAGCCGCAGCGCTCTCCCGAGAGATATCACGCTTGCGGGGTCTGTTGCGGAAAGTACCGCGCCGATGA